>LFCJ01001183.1_pt1 | contig 17836 bp, 15 predicted proteins | sample 643141 | NCBI WGS metagenome assembly LFCJ01 (sample SAMN03766243, study PRJNA286221) | soda lake metagenome | biome: soda lake; feature: Kulunda steppe; material: water; isolation source: sample B1-Br-g2 brine of Lake Bitter-1 | place: Russia: Kulunda steppe | collected 2010-07
CGGCGCCCTGCCCCTCCCACAACCCCCTCCCGTTCATCTTCTTCCTCCCCCTCTTCCGGCTCAAACATTGCGTTGTGATACGCCAGGGTCATGCCGTCGCCGCCGCCTGCGTGCTGCCCCAGACCTGCAAACGGGCTGCCGCCGACGCGCCCCCGCGCCCCGCCCTCCTCATCCTCCTCCTCAACGCCAAACGGGTTGCTGTGCACCGCCACCTCGGCTTCGGCAAAGGGGTTGCCGCTGCTGCCGGGGCTGATGGCATCCCCGCCGGCCTGCTCGCTGGTGCTGCTGGCGCTGCTGGGGCGGCTGGTAAGGGGCGATGCGGTGCCTGGTCCTGCGCCCGCTTCGGGAGCCCCATGTGCGCTTGGCTCGTCGTCTGCTGCTGCTGCTGCTGCCCCTGCTGCTGCCGCGCCCCCCTCAGCAACCTCCTCCCTTGCCGCCACCTCCTCCTTGTTGCCCTCCCCTGCCTGGTTTTCCTCACCACTCTCCTTTGCCTCGTCTTTCTGGCCGCCATTTCCTGCCTCGATGTTTGCACCATGCTGAGCATCCGTGACAGCCACATCAGGCTGCTGCCCGTCCCCGGGACTGCCTGCTGTCTGTTCTGCGTGCTCCGCTGCATCCGTGGTGGCCAAGGCAACGGTAGGGTCCAGGCCTCCTGCGGCGGGTGAGGCAGGTGCGCTGGGCTGATGGGATGCTGGCTGGGGCGGTGGGGGCGCAGGTGGGAGAAGGGGCCGGGCCTGCTGCGCCTCCTGTGCCTCCTGCGGCTGCACCTCCTGCGCCTCTTGCAGCTGCGCCTCCCGCGCCTCCAGCGGCTGCGCCTCCTGCGCCTCTTGCGGCTGCGCCTCCTGCGCCTCCAGCGGCTGCACCTTCTGCGCCTCCTGCGGCTGCCCCTCCCGCGCCTCCAGCGGCTGCGCCTCCTGCGCCTCTTGTGGCTGCGCCTCCTGCGCCTCCTGTGGCTGCACCTTCTGCGCCTCCTGCGGCTGCGCCTCTTGCGCCTCCAGCAGCTGCGCCTCCTGCGCCTCCAGTGGCTGCGCCTCCTGCGGCTCCTGCTGCTGCAGGAACGCCCGCAGCTGCTGATTCTGGTTGGCAGCCAGGGCATGGATAACGGCATGCTCCTGTGTGTGCAAGACAAGACAGATGCGGACAGCTTGGAATGCGCTCCTGCGCTGAGCTGCAGGTTGACACACACACACAGAGAGAGAGAGAGAGAGAGAGAGAGAGAGAGGAGCACGCACGGAGGGACAGCAGGTGTATGCAGGGGGAGGAATGTGCATCGCATTTGAGATGCGCAGGCGTGCGGCTCCACGGAGACAGTGCCACACACGCATCAAGCAGGAGGCGTGCAGCACTGCTCCACTGAAGCAACATGCCCTTAGCCACTGCAAGCGGGGCACATCTTTCCAGCCTGGCAACTCAACCCCAACACCCTCTGGGGGGGCGCCTGCTGGTGCGCAGGTGTGCAACACTTCGACCAGAAGCTGTCTTACAAACTTGCACAGACACGCAAGGCTCTCCCTTAATCAGCGCCACCCAGCCCTCCAGTCGTGAGTGAGTCAAATCCGCACCAAGGCATGTCAGCTCCTGCACCTGCAAAAGCCTCCTGAAGGAGGGCGTGCATGCCCAGCACGAGTGCACACCTGCTCCTGCAGCTGCGCCTGCGTCAGCGCGCCCGTGTCAGCCACACCCTCGATGGAGTGCTCCAGCCCTCGTAGCTGCATCACCAGCGACGCGTGGCGCACGCCTGCCGCCTCTGCCTCCTCCTGCAGCGCCACCAGCTGGCGCGCGTGGTCGTGCAGGGCACTGTTGTGTCCCTCCACCAGGCCCGCTTGCTCCTGCAGCTGCGTGCTGTGCTCCTGCAGCTGCGTGCTGTGCGCCTGCAGCTGCATGCCCTGCTCCTGCAGTTGTGCTGCCAGCTGTGTCACCTCGCTGCGCGCACCCACCAGCTGTGCACGCAACTCCCCAAGGCCCCCTGCCTGCGTGGCATCCTGTACCTCACCCTCCAACCTGGCCCGGCCAGGCTGCTCCTGGAGGCCCTGGGCCAGCTCCGCAGGCTGCAGCAGCAGCAGCAGCAGCAGCACATGGCAGGGCGGATTCGGAAGTGCAAGAGCGTGCTGCGTACTGAGACTCATGCTTCGAACTTTGAAATGTGAGTGGAAGCATGCTTTGTCGTACGCGGATTCGTGTATGTGTGTGTATGTGTGTGTGTGTGCGTGTGCGTGTGTGTGTGTGTGTGTGAGGAAAGCGTGGGGAGAGAGAAGAGGATGGCATGCAAAGGAGTGAGAGAAATGCTCAGGCAGGTGATGAGTACAGATGTTGTGATGGAGAGGGTGCACCTGCCCTGTGCACCTGGCCCGCCCCTCATGGGCTGCATGCACTGAGCCTCTTGCCATGAGCATGTGAGCTGCCAGCACACAGTCGCCAACTCAGGTGTGGTTCCCACGTGCAGAGGCCCCTTGGCAGCCTGCCTGATGTCCTAAGGCGAAGGGTCTTTGCAAAGCAGACAGATCTAGAGCTGGCGGCATGCATTGAGGAAAGGGGCACTGGCGCAGCTAGCACGCATCCAAGGACCAAACTAGCACCTAAAGATGTAGGCCACACGAGACCTTCGCCTGGCAACAGCCTGTGGTGGAACCCACCCCAGGGCCATGGTCGCATCATGACGGGCCCCAAGATCCCATCTGCAACAGTCACAACGTAAATGGGCGCACTCTGCCTTGCATGCCCCTTGGAGGCAGCGCGCCTGATGCACAAACCACCACACCGACTGGCCGCGCCAGGGGCTCTGCCTCCCCACCTGCTGGGCATGCTGGTCCTTGTGCTGCAAAAGATCCTCAGCGTCACCCGCCAGCCGCTGAACCTGCGCATGCAGACCCTCAAGCTCTGCGCCCCTGCCCTCCACCTGAGACTGCAAGTGCTGCAGCAGCTCCGACGCCTGCTGCTGCTGCTGCTGCTGCTGCTCTACGCCTTGCTGCAGTGCCAGCAACTGCTGCTGCTGCTGCTGCTGCTGCTGCTGCTGCTCTGTGGCCTGCTGCAGTGCCAGGAGCTGCTGGCCGTGCTGCTCCTGGCGCTGCTGCTGCTGCTGCTCTGTGGCCTGCTGCAGAGACAGGAGCTGCTGCAGCTGCTCCTGCTGCCGCTCCACCTCCACCTCCACCTTCTGCTGCTGCCGTGCCAGGATCTCTAACTGATCCTGCACCTGCTGCAGCTGCTCCGATAGCTCCGTCAGCTGGCCATGCTGCAGCTGATCCTGCACCTGCTTCAGCTGCTTCGACAGCTCTGAAAGCTGGCCATGCTGCAGTTGATCCTGCACCTGCTGCAGATGCTCCCACAGCTCTGACAGCTGGCCCTGCTGCTGCTGCACCAAGGCAAGAGCCTCACCCTGCTGCCCTTGTCCCCCTACCCCCTCTGACAGCTGCTGCTCAAGCTGCTGCAGCGCCGCCTCTAAGACACCTTGACGTGCTAGCAGCGTCTGCACCGCCCGCTCCTGCTCCTCCGTGGGCAGACGCTGCTGCTGCTCCTGCTGCTGTGGCTGCGGCTGCGGCTGCCCCTCTTCTTGCCGCAGAGCCTGCAGCACCTGCAGTGCGCTCTCCGCTTCCTGAACCCTGGCGCCCAGCGCCTTACGCTCCTTGCGCGCATCCTCAAGGCCCTGCAGCGGCAGCAGTAGTGGCAGTGGCTGCATCGGCATTGGCAGTGGCATCATCATCATCATCATCAGCAGCAGCAGCAGCAGCAGCAGCAGCGGCGGCCTTGCACCACCATTGACAACGGGAACACTGGCCTGAGCCTGAGTAGCGCTGCGCCTTCGTTGGAGCTGCTTGAGGTGCAGAGCAGCTGAGTCCATGCCAGAGGACGCTCACCAGCCTTCAGCATGTGCCAATGGCTGTGTGCAGGAGTGCATATATGTGGGTTTGTGTGTTCGTTTGTATACGTGTGCGCGGTTGTGTGTATGTGTGTGCGCGTGCGCACGGGTACGCGTGTCTGAGAGTGCAAGCGGCCTTGCGGCAAACAGTGCGCACACATCCACACATCCACCCACAACTGCACACACAAACACACACATGTTAGACATGCCACGCACACACAGAGGCACCCACCAACGCCCACCGACTAAAGCCCACTCCCACCTACCTGCACGGCCCCCTCCACCGCCGACAGCCCGCTGGCCACCTGCTCCTCCTGCGTGGCCTCCACCTGGCTGAGGCGCTGTGACGCCTGTAAGCATGTGCGCACACGCAGTTACCATATGCACAAGCCCACACGCTGCCGCTGCAGGCATGAAGGCGTCTAGTGCCGGCACGGCATTTGTATGCAGTTGGGGGAAGCCTGGCGCTGGCGACTTTCCCAGTGTGATTGCACAGCACTAGCAAAGATGCGGGAGCGCAGTTCTTACTCACACCCTCATATGCCTCTCACAGACCGCGCGGCATGCACATGCCCAGGAGCAAGCAGCATGCATGCAGGCTGTTCCCGCAAGCGCGTTGAATACGACGCACAGCCCCTGCCTCTGTGGTGCACAGCACGTTGCCTGCAGACGGGCACCACCGCACTGAGGCCTCTCCTAACCCACAGCACCTGCGACGCCTGCTCCTGGACTGCCTTCAGGTCGCTTGCAAGCCTGGCTTGCTGCTCCTTCAGACCTGCCTCCAGCGCTTTCAAGCCCGCCTCCGCCGCCCCTGCACGAGCCTCTGCCTGCAGGGCGTGTAGCGCGCACACCAGTACAGGCGCATGGCCTCATAGACCAGACAAGCAGAGCGCGCACAGCCTCGTGCGCAGCCTGCGGCACGGCCGCCGCACCGTTGCGCAGCACAGCACAGCGGCTGAGCAGGTGCCTGCACTCATGCTTCCCCGCTCGCACAGCAGTCAACCCTGTTGGCCAGCTGCCGAGGGACAGCTGTCTAGCAAAAGCTGCAGACCACGGCAGCAGGGCACCTATGCGCTGCCAGGCTGACAGGCGGATGTGCATCCCACGAGCTTCCTTCTGGAGCGACAGCTTAAAAGCCTGGGGCACTGCCTCACCCGGGCCTGCCAAGCCCGGGCCTTGCAGCTAGCCAGCGCACACGCCATCAGCCACCACTACACAGCGCGCGCCCCACGCCCCCCACCACAAGCATCAAAGCAGTGCACGCAGGGCAGCCAGAAGCGTGCAGGCTGAATCAGAGCGGCCCTCACAGCGAGGATGCCGGCCACACTGCAGAACCTGCCTGACCTCCCAGGCGAGCGGGTATTCGCACACCACACATGCACGCCCCCCAACACACATTGAGAAGAGACCTTGGATCTGGGCCAGCTCAGCCTGTGTTAATGGAGCTATGGGGCATGTCAGCCCCCTTTAGGCCACAGCACGCCACAACCACAAGCATCCGCATCCATTGCCTACCCACAAGCCTCGCTGACCCCCCACCAGAATGCCTCCCTAAGCGCATCCGCGCCTTGAGCCCCCAAACCTGGTATGGAGCCCCGACGGTATTGCTGCCCATACGCGCCAAATGCTCTTGTGCAGCCACGCACATCCATAAGCAGCACATAGCCGCACCTGTCGGGCCGCGTGCGCTCCGCACTCCTGTTGCTTGCTCTGCTGCTGCTGCGTTTGGTCTAGCTCCAGGATCGCCTCCTCCGTCGCGCACACCCGCTCGTTGAGGCTATCATGCTGGGCGGCCTGCGCGCGCACACACACACTTGTGCTTCCAAGTTCCCTGTGTTCAAAAAATCCGCCCGCTGGTGGGTGCAATCAGGCATGCAGGGTTTGTTTGAGGCATGAACCAGGCAAACAGCCATGGGTAGCGCAGAGCCATGCACACCAAGCAAAATGCATGCGGCATCACAGCTGCGCCGTGGCCTCGCACGGAGGGCCATGGCTGACCTGTCCCTGTCCTTGTGCCAGCCTCCTGCCTGTCACCGCCACCCCTAAGTTCTGGCCAGCAGCAGGCTGCTGCTCGCCTGCAGCTGCCAGGCGCACACGCGCGCGCACATGCACACGCACACATGCGTTCACACATACACAAGCACATGCCTGCCGCCCCTGGGTTCTGCAGCTAGAGCCTTAGGCATGTTTGAGCTGAGGACTCCAATTAACACGGCCACGGCAGCGCTCCAGTCCCCTGTCTCCCCCTGCCTACCCTGCACACAGCCCACCTGCTTGGCCGCTGCAGCCCTGGCCTCCTTCTTGCTTGCCTCCAGTGCAGCTGCTTGCTCTGCCAGCCGCACCTCCAGCTGCTGCAGCCGCGGCTCAACGCTGGCAGGCATGGCTGCAGCTGCTACTGGCGCAGTTGTATCCTTCTTGGGGCTGGGCGGGGCTGGCGGCGGCTGCTGATGCTGATGCTCAAGCTGCGGTAGTGCCTCTTCAAGGCGCTGCACACACACCGCCGCCTCCGCCGCCTGTGTCTCTGCTTGCCGCACCCTCTCCTCCAGTTGCCGCAGCAGCCCGTCCCTCTCGCTTGCCTGCTGGCGCTTGTCCTCGTCTGCCTTGCCTGCCAATCGGCTCTCCAGCTGCCGCAGGTGCTCGTCTATCTCTCTTCCCTGCTGGCTTGCAGTCTCCTCCATCGTCCTTCCCAGCCGCGCCTCCAGCTGCTGCAGCTGCTCCTCTTTCTTGCTGGTCTGCTGGCGTGCATGCGCCTCCAGCTGCTGCGCCTGCTTTGCCTCCAGCTGCTGCGCCAACTTTGCCTCCAGCTGCTGCAGCTGCTCCTCCCTCTCGCTGGTCTGCTGGCGCGCCCGCGCCTCAAGCTGCTGGAACAGCTTTGCCTCCAGCTGCCGCAGCTGCTCCTCCCTCTTGCTGGCCTGCTGGCGTGCGCCCTCCTCTGCCTGGCGCGTCAGCTGCGCCTCTAGACGCTGCATCTGATCCGTGAAGTCAGAGGCTTGCTGCACCAGCTGCGCCTCCAGCTGCCGCGCGCGCGCCTCCAGCGACGCAGATTGGCGCTCCGCCGCACCCCTGGACACCTCCACCAGCCGAGCCTCCAGCTCACGTGCACGCGCGCCTTGCTGCTCCAGGGCCAAGTCTGCACGCGCAACCAGCCTGGCTTCCAGCTGCTGCAGCGCCGCGTCCGTGTCCGCGGCCTGCTGCTTGCTCCGTGCCTCCGCCCGCTCCAACATGCTTGCGGTCAGCATGTTTCGCATCTGGTCCTGCGGGCATGCATGCAACCAGCAGCTGGGCTGTGCGCTGTGAATGCGGGTGTGCACGCACCCCAGCACACATTTGCTGCCCCTGCACATCTGCCCATGCGCGCGCACACATGCACATGCACAAGTGGGAGCAAGGCTGTCTCCCAGGCGCGGCGCAGCTGCACATGCAGCCATGCCCACGCACCTGATGGGCCTGCGCCTGCCTCAGCCGCGCCTCCCCAGCATCTGCCACCTGCTGCAGGTCTCGCGCAGCTTGGGCCGCAGACGAAACCACCTGCTCCCGCAAGCGCGCCAGCTCCTCTGAGAGGGGCGCCATATCTGCAGCGTGGCAAGCAAGTGTGTGCCCGCACGCGCCGCGTGTTCAGGGCATGCGCGCGGGTGCGCACGCGGACATGAACAGCATGCTCGAATGGTGGCAGGCATACCGGGCCCTCAACCTGGGGGCGAGCTGCACAAAGACCTCAGCCTTGAAGCATGAACACCAGCCAACAATACTTGCTGCATGCAATCTGCAGCCCTGCAGAGCACCCATGGACGACTGCCCTTGCACACAAGCAGCAGAGTGCAGCGGCACAGCCCATGCAGTGCCTCCGCTCGTGCTGCAGTGGCCGTACCCAGGGACCAGACAGCCAAGGTGGCGAGAGCGCTACAGCTGCCCTTCAGCTACAGCACGTGGACCTGACAATGTGCGCATTTGCTGCTTGCACCACGGCAAACGCTGGCACATGTCCCCTGATGTGTGCCTGCTGCGCATGCCAGCCGCCTTGCTCTCACCAGGGAGGGGGCGCTGCTGCAGCTCGTGCACCGATGCCGCAACTTCGCACAGCCGCTCCCAGTGTGACTGCGCACTGCTAGACAAAGACTCCAGCTTCTGCTGCGCGCCCTCCAGCTCCTGCACATACGCATGCACACAGCTGTTGCCCAGGTGCCTCCCACTGTACGTGCCTCCCACTGTACGTGCCTCCCTCCCACTGTACGTGCCTCCCACTGTACGCATGCACACAGCTGTTGCCCAGGTGCCTCCCACTGTTGCCCAGGTGCCCCAGTCCTAGGTTTGGAGCACACGATGCGCCAGCACTGAGCGTGTGTGCATGTGCAAATGAGCACGAGCATGTCAGCCAATAGAGCATGTGCAAATGCTGCAAATGCGCATACATCACACACATGCACATGCACGCGCACATACACATACACATGCGCATGCGCTCGCTCGCACGCACGCACACACACATACACACACAAGCACGCACGCACATGCACACACACGCGGCACATACGCACGCACGCACACACGCACACATGCATGCGTGCACACCTTGTTGCACTGCCGCTCCAGACTGGCCATGCTGATTTTGGCCTCCAGGGCCGCCTTCTCCGCGGCCTCCGACTTACTCACGCCCAGCAGGATCAGCGCCTCCGAGTGGTTGTGGGCTGCAGCATCCAGGACAAAGGGCAGGCGTGGCTGCCAGCAGCCGTGCACGCTCGGGGCCTAGGTGCCTGTGCAGCGTGCAGCGTGCTGTTCGCACCCGACCCAGCGCTGGGTCCCTGGGTTGTGAGGGGAGGGAGCGCCACGTCCTGGACCGCTTGGGTTAGGGTTCAGGCAGCCCTGCCCCTGCTGCCGCTGCAGCCCCCTCTGCGTCGTGCGGCTGCAAGCGCATGGCTGTTGGTGCAATCATTGCACCTTGGATACGCTGGGCTGCCCAGTCACGAGAGCTCCAGGATGCGCTGCGCAGCATGAGCGCCCTGCAGAGCCCAAACATGTGGTGCACCAACGGCCCCGCCCACCAAACAACTGCTCTGGCGCAGTTCCAGCCATGCTCAGTCAGGAAGCACACATGCCCACACCTGTGCCTGCACTCCCAGACGAGCCCAGAAACAGTGCACAGTGTGCACCATCACTTGCATGCGTGCAAAGCACATATGCGCGCGTGCATCGGACGCATGCTCGTAACATGCACCAACACGCACCCTCAGCCGCCACCGGCCGCAGCTGCTGCGCCACATGGTGCTCCAACCGGTGGCCGAGCTCCTCCAGCTTGCCCTCCACCAGGCTGCTCAGCTCCTCGCCCACCTCCTCGACGCCCCCTTCATACACGCTGCGAGGGCCTCCGTTGTCTTGCCCGGGCGCCTCCCCTGCGCGCAGGTCGCGGGCCCTGACTGTTGGAGCTCTGGGGGATCTGTGCAGAGGGGGGAGGGGGCTGTGCAGTTCACGGAGCTGACAGCCACGCGTCGCGGCTCACGCGCCATGTGCGCAGCGTGGGCGCAATTAGAGAGGGGAGGAAGTTGAAGAGGGGACCCATGCCCGACCCACAAGGATGGAGGGGGTGCGGTTTGCTGTTAGAGGGGGCCAGCACCTTCTGTCCCCCCTGCCTTGATCGCCTGCACAGCCATAAATGGATCACATGAGCAGCAAGCTGTGCCCGCGGCGTGTGGGCTTGTGCACAGTAAATTAGGGGCCCCTGCGCCTAAGTCTGGCCTCCCCTACTGAGGGCACCATCAAGCTACCCAGGCATGGTGAGTGCACAAGGTAGGGGGGAAGGTCCTCAAAGTAGCCGCACTGACCCACTTTTGTGCCGCACCTGCAAGCGCGCGCGTCTTCGCCATAACCCCCTCAACTGATTCCCACCACCTGCAGCCGACCTAACCCTAACCCTAAACCTTACCCCGCCTTCAAGCAGTGCCCCCGCAACGTTCCTCAGGCACCTGTCAAGTCAATGCCCGCCTGCCAAGTCAATGCCCGCCAGTATCCCCCCAAAAGGCCGGCCATCAGCACCGCATGGACAAGCTGCATGCATGCATGTCACGAGTAGCGGCGCCATTGCCTTCCTCTGGGCGATGTTCTTGGGCGCCTCTGTACTTACATAAGCCAGTGTGAGCAGCCGGCCCCGCGCAACCTGGGTTGGGGCCCCAGGCCGTGAGAAACAAGGTAGGGCGAAGCCAAGTGGGGCTGTCTGCAATCAGAGGACTCAGCTGCCCATGTTGGACCTGGCGGCCCAGCCCCGGCAGCGGGTACAATGGCGGCCATTGCCAGCAAAGCATGAGTGGAAGAGGGGGGAGAGGAGGAGAAACGAGGCTCTTGCCCTCTTGCTCTCACCTTCCAGAGCCCACGCATCCAAGCGCGCAGGCAAGGCCAGCATGCGCCCGGATGACGACGCGGGGCGGCCCCCCGCCTCTGCCAAGCGCGGCCCCAGATCCGTATGTGCAGTGGGAGAGGACAGCACTGTGGTACTGCCGTGGCGCGGGAGCGGAGCTGCGCGCCCCGCCTGGGCTTGGGCGCTCCGGGGGTAGCGAGAGTAAGGGCGCACACGGGGGGGCGTGGTGGGGAGCGGACGGGGTAGGGCGTGGAATGGGGCCGCCTGGAGGCCGTGCATGGCGGCAGTAGCTTGACCGCTGACTTGCGACGCGGCTGCAACCTCCCCGCGCAGCTCTATCAGGGAGGCCTGCGGTGACAAAGGGGCCGCATGGCCAGTGTCCACTGGCAGTGAGGGAGAGGGGGACTATGTGCCAAGATCATGTCCAAGAGTCGCAGCCAGCTTCATAAGCTGTGAGGGCCGCATACATTCACCAGGTTGGCTCAGGAGGTAAGTGTGCGCAGGTGAGGAGGCTACCCCTGTGGTGTGCGCATTTGGCTGTGTTAGTATTACATGGTCTTATAGAGGAGTGTTGCACACCTGGCCACCCACCTGCACAGCGCTCAAGAGGGTGTTCAGTTCCCGCTTGGCATGGCCAATCCCTTCTTCGATGTGGTGAGGCGGGCCCGCAGCTGGGAAGCTCGGCATGCTGGTGGGCATGCTGCTGTTAATCCCAGGCTCAGATGGCCAGCCCCAAGGCCCAGTTGTCTGCAACATGCGAGTTTCGTGTGAGTTGATCACTAAACAAAACATCAGGGCAGGAACTGCACGTATACCTATTGCCTCCTGGTTGGCATGTTCTCGTATGGGAGCACTGGGGAATCTATACTGCCATAAAGTCAACTGCGTCTTGCAAGCGCACCTGCATGTCAGGAACAGACGAGCCAGGCAAGGGGGAGCGGACAAGAAACTGCTTCTTGTGCAGGTCCCTGAGGTTTGCTTCCGTGGCGGCGCGGTGCTCTTGAAGCTTGCGCTGCCAGTCATAGCCCTGGTGGGAAGCGGACTGGAGGGAGGAGTACATCAGCTAGGGGCAGCTTTGAGATAATCAGGATGCACCTGCGTGCATGCAGTCTACTGCAAGATCCTGCGTCCCCTTGAGTAGCCGAGGTGACGTGGTTTGACTAAGGTCAGCTGGGATAGGGATGCCCAGTGACGCTAAGAGCCGCGTCCTCTCATCTCCACTTTCTCAAATTTTGACTTGAAAAAGTCAAGAACGTGCAGTCGCAGACTCACTACAGTTTTCCGCTCTTGTTCGGGATCAAGTTTTCAGATTGTAGAAATATTCAGGATCAATCATGATGCGGAGTGTGAGCAAAGTTCTGGCGCCCATACTGAACGGCACTCGTGGGTTTGCCGCGGAGGCTTTCGCAGCTCGGGCAGGCGAGGTACACACGCGTTAGATCTCCATTTCTTTTGTGTATACGCACTATTGTTTGCATCTGGGCAGGACATGGGTTGAGAATCAGTGCGCGTGCGTGTAGTAGGACGCCAAAACCTTGGCTGAACACAGGCGCTCAGGGCTGCGTGCGTGCTGGCGAACGTAGCCCAGTACTACATAGCCATCCATGACGCCCGCATTGGCTGCTGGTGCACCGGGACGCATTGATGCAAGCGCAGCCAGGCTGGGACCTCTCATCTCCCAGTAACTTGCAAGTGTTCTCACCCTCTGCCAGTCACTCTGCTGCCTGTGTGTGGCACTGCGCAGCAAGTCCAAGCCATCAATGACAGCAGCCGGGGACCTAGTGGCATCATGAATGTGCCCAGTGAGTGTGGGATTGGACAGAGACAGACTGATGGCAGCGATTGATTTTGGCAGATGGCCGCCAGCAGGCCTGGGGTTCGCGTTCCAATGACACCCCAAACACCCTCAATAATCACATCCTGCTCCTCCTCCTCCTCTGCCTCCTCGTTTTTTGCTACCTGCAGCACGTCTGCTCATGGGCCCTGGGCCTGCCAATGCGCACCCGCGCGTGCTGGCCGCCCAGACCTTGCCTCTCCTGGGTCATATGCACCCTCCCTTCCTGAAGGTGAAGATTGCAACAGCTGACCTGGACTTTACTTTTAAAGGCACTCTGCCTGCAGCACGCTGAGTACTTTTCTAGAGTTCTGTATCATACAGTGAGCTTGTCAGAGGCATGTATAACCAAGCTGGATCCAAGTGCAAATGCTTGCAAATACGCAGCATGCCCTCTTCATCTGCCAGCATCAACACGTTTGTCCTGATTTGGTCAGAATTACTGAGTGATTGTGCGCACCCCATCTGCCACGAACAATACTGCCTCCCTTCACAGATCATGGACGAGATCCAAGGCGGCCTGCGGTACCTGATGCAAACTGACTCCAAGTATACCCTGATGGTCAGCGGTACCGGGCACGCAGGCATGGAGGCCTGTGTCTCCAACCTGGTAGAGCCTGGCGACAAGGTCGGTGTGTCACGCATCTGGCACGCTGCCCTCAATTCTTGGCAGGCAGGCGATGCTGCGATGCAGGCTGCTGGTCCCTGTGTGCCATGTGCTCTACAGACAGGGCAGTCCAGCATGGTTGTTACATCCAGGACCCCGGCAGTGGTTGCGTGTTCTGACCGAATTGCAAGGGGAAGGAGGGAAACTCCTGCTCACAGGCCCCATGTCACGGCATTAATGGGGGGGCGCGTGTGGGAAATCAAGCACCATGTCGACTAACTGACGCCACTTTGCTCCCTTGATCTGCTCCTGTGTAGGTCATGGTGGGCGTGTCTGGTATCTGGGGCGAGCGCGTGGCTGACATGTCCAGGCGCTTCCGAGGTCGGTGTGCTGCGTGGCTTGCAGATGGTCGTGTATTGCTGTTACGTCCTTGGCCAACATGCGCCTCAGCTTCAACAGCTGCCATAGGACTTTTCACAAGCTCTCTTTCCTCTCTTATACCTGCGCCATGGCTGTTTTTTTACTGCACTCTGCCAAGCTTGCAAGCATGCAGCCTTTTGTGCTGCCGTATGCGCCAACGAGGCATGCCTTTCTGCATCTGCTTGCTCAGAGCGCTTGGCATGAGTGCATGCTTCAGAACCAATGGACAGCAGAGGAATGAGAGTGTATGGGCCCCCACTTTTCTGAATTGCAAATCACAACTGGGAATGTACGTGCGTATGCTTACCGCATTCTAACATGATGGTCAAGCTGTAGTGGATTACGGCTTGTGCACGCTTGCAGGGGAGGTCATTGAGTTGCACGCGCAGCTGGGATCCACCCTCTCTTATGCCACGCTGAAGGAGAACCTGCTCCAGCACAAACCTGCAGTGCTGTTCCTGTGCCAGGTGAGCCTCTTGCACTCCTGACTGCTGTCCTGGGTCTCATGTGCTTGCGCAGTAGGTGCTGGCACAGCTATAGCCCCTGGATCCCTGTCAGCTTCCGCATCCTCACCGTGTAGCTGCTTCAGCTCATGCACACATTGGCTGCTGAGTGCACGATCACCTAACACGCATGCTCACATGTAAGCACATGCATGCACATATGCAAGCACACGCATACACGCAGATACCCACACCACGTGCACAATCATACCCATACACAAATCCATACGCACAAACGCATACGTAAAAATACACATGTGCACACGTGTACACACATGCATGCACAGATGCACGCATATTCACGCACAGCTCATGAATGTGCTTGCCTGCTTGCTTGCATGTGTGTAGGGCGAGAGCAGCACAGGCACGCACCAGAGCCTGGCGGGCTTGGGCGAGCTGTGCAAGCAGACAGGGACGCTGCTGCTGGTGGACACGGTGTGCAGCTTAGGTGGGGTGCCGCTGTTTGCGGATGCGTGGGGCGTGGATGCCATCTACTCTGGCTCCCAAAAGTGCCTCAGCGGCCCACCCGGCGCGGCGCCCCTGTTCTTCAGCCAGAAAGCAATGGAGAAGCTACAGCGCAGGAAGACGGTGCCTGCCACATACAACCTCGACCTGAACCTGGTGTGTGGGACGGCTAGGGAGGGCAGGGTGTTGATTGGTTTGCAGGCAGGGTTAGGGGGGGCAATGTGTCATGCTTGATAAGGGTGGAAGAAAGAGGGCGGGGGCCAAAAGCTGATGGTGGTGCATTCCTTATTGCTACTCAGTATCTTCATTCTGCATGAGCACTCGAAGCATTGGTGCAGAACATGGCACATGAGAGCCATAGTGCGGAGATGAGCTGAGGGACAGGCCACTGCACAAAGATGAGCTGAGGGACAGGCCACTGCACAAAGATGGGCTGAGGGATGGGCCACTGCTCAAAGATGAGCTGAGGGATGGGCCACAGCACAAAGATGAGCTGAGGGATGAGCCATAGCGCAAAGATGAGCTGATAGACGAGCCATAGCGCAAAGATGAGCTGAGGGATCTGCATTTCTTTGGCGTTGGAGTCCTTGTCTGCCTGATTTATTCCGACACGTCTGGTAAGAATCAAGAGCACACCTAGTGTTGCAAACACTCCTTAGTCTCCTGGCCAGACTGCAAGCGCCTGCCAGATGGGTACAGACCTGAACCGTATGCCTGGACCCACTAACCTGCAGCTCTCAGCGTCCCAAACTTGACAGATGCTGAGAATTGTGCCTGTGCGCCAATGGTGCAAGTATGCATATCAGGAAATTTTATCATTGCCCCGCACAGTAAAACTCTGGTATGCCCATCACAACCATGCACGCAAGAACCATGCATCTGCGCAACTCCAAGGTGCGCCAATGTGCTGGCATGGTGGCAAACGTGCCTCAATCGCACCGCGGCTCCTCCGCAAGGAGGGAACTCCTATAAGTGCATTCCTGCGCATGTTTGCAGGTCGGCGACTACTGGGGCTGGTTTGGCAAGCGCTCGTACCACCACACCGGCCCCGTGTCCACCTTCTACGCGATGCGTGAGGCCATGGCACTTGTGGCCGAGGAGGGCTTGGACAACATGTGGTGGGTGCCCATCGAGCACTGCCCAACTCAAGTTTGCGGCGAGCAGGCGGGCACGTTGCGCAGCGCAGTAGGGCGTGCGCGGGGGCCACCTCGCAAGGCCCAGCAGCCCGAACCCAGCAGGCCAACAGGCATGTGTGTGATGTGATTGTGGCGTCAAGCTGCTGTAGGTGCGATGCAGCTGGCGAGATCCTGACCTTACCCACTGCATATCCCCTCCCAGGGTGAGGCACAGGCATGTATGCTGTTGGATTCCCTCTTCAAGCTCAGAGCTGCAACCCTGGCGCTCAAGCTCGTGTTTCACTTCATGTCAAAAGGCCTGTGCCTCACTAACGTACCACCTGGGCAGCTTACGCGTCTAGTGCACGTGTGTCTACATGCACCCCCACCTGCAGGAAGCGTCACATTGAGATGCACCACCTGCTGTGGGATGGCCTGAAGAGCCTGGGCTTGCAGAGCTTTGTGGAGAACGACGCAGACAGGCTGTGCACTGTGAACACCATCAAGGTGTGTGTATGTGCGCGCACCTCACTTGTTGGCATGTGTTTGGGCGGTATGCGACTGTGTTCAAGAGCGCAGTGCAGCTGCGCTAGTCATCAGCACAGAGCTGAAGCGCTTGCCCCTGTATGGGCGCCAGCAAAAGGCACGCAGCTCTGGCCTTGGGCACATGCCTTGAATGAGGGAAGGTAGACGCCATACCCGTTTGTGGGGCTCCTGGCTACCCTTGCTGAGTTGCGCGCTCGCGCAGCCACGTGGGAGGCTACCTGAGGTGCGCGCATGTGTGCATGTGATGCGCGCAAGCATGCAGGTTCCGGAGGGCGTGGACGCGCCCGCGCTGATCAAGAACGCAATGGACAAGTTCGACCTGGAGATCGCTGGGGGCCTGGGCCCCACCGCAGGCAAGGTGTTCCGCATTGGCGTCATGGGCTACAACGCCAAGCCCCAGAACATGGCCCTTGTGGTAGAGGCCTTCAGGGATGGCTTGAAGCAGCAGGGCAAGCTTAAGGCCTGAGCGCCCAAAGCAAGCTATTGCTTGCAGCTGGAGCGCAGGCCTACAGAGCTCAACTCAGGCCGTGGTGGTGCATGTGTCAGCAACGTGAGTCCAGGGGGCACCAGAGCAGGGGAGCGTGCCAGGCCTGTGTCAGACAGAGGGCACACCGCCCCACTTGCCTGCTCCCTGCCCACCTGTGCTCCAAGCAGCATGCTTCCTGATGAGGTAGAATGCTTTTGCCGGGGCGAGTGGTCTGGGGATGCTGCGAGGAGATGGGGGCTGGTTCTGCAGACCGAGTCCTGAATTGCGAGTGAGGCTCGTTTTCAGCACATTAGGTGTGCTCAACAAGCTCATTCTGAGAAGCAAAGTCTGTGCTGTGCAAGCACCTGTATGATTGCATCGATCATGTACCCAGCCACACTGCCGTGCGCACCGGCTCTGTTGGACAGGGAGCTGACAGTTGATTTGTGTCAGGGAAATGATGCGATGTGCATACATGATTTTCCATGTGAGTTTATCCAAACCCCATCCAATTTTGTGCAGAATTTTTAGGCAGGTTCACTTGACCCATAACATTGGTGTGTTATCCTTGTGACTGGGGTGCCAGTGGCCTGTTTCCGGACTAGCTTATCAACTTCAACTTGAGATCATGCATGATGATAACTGCTGTAGACGGCCCTGTCTTGGGACCAGTTCTCCATCGTCTCTTGAGTCCAGGATGTTTTTTTCTCCTCGAGCCTTGTGATAATCTTGATAACGCACGAGCTCATCATAGTTCACAAATTCTGGATTCACCGCGTTGAAGGTCACAAACATGCATCATGTGCATAGGACAACGGGCCAAATAGAAGCACACATGCAGTTCTAAGAGAGCAATTGGACCAGAGGCCCCTTGAGCCTAGGTCCCTTGAGCCCGACAGCCGAAACGCGTGTAAAATTTGAGTTTTGTGAATGTTGGATTGAGTTGATTTGTAAAGCCTGAACGAGGAACAGGAAATTGAGTCTGCAACGTGCCACAGGCGGCACTGCGTGACATGACGTCTCTGAACTATCCCTTGGAACTGACCTAGGTTAGATACATAGATGATCTATCACTAAATCAAACGAACTAATGAAGCAATACAGTGCAAAAACAAAAAAGTGAGCATCGGCTTCAATGCGTCTCGAACAAGGCTTATTGGATTCTAGATTTTCCATTACGTGGATGAGATTCACATGCTATGAAAAAACTAGAATTATGATTTTGCTAAGAAAATTGTCTCGATCAACGCTGTCTAGGTATACTGCAAGCTTGCAACCCCATGCTAGAGGTGCATCAACAGCTACTAGCCTCAGAGAATCATCGGTTGACCAAAAACTGAAGCTTTGTATTGTTGGGAGTGGGCCTGCAGGTCTCTACACGTTGGACAGGGTGAGGGCGCTACCTGACACAAGTTGATGTTTTCAAACACAGAGCACCGACCGCTGCAAGCTTGTCCACCAAAATAAGAGAATGATACCTTGTTTTGCAGCTGCTTAAGACTTTTGGGAGTGACGTTCATGTAGATGTCTTGGTGAGTTCTTGCGTGTAGATTTTACGCGTGCAGTAGTCTGATGAAAGGTTTAAGGTTTACGGTTGCAAGGCTGTATCTGCCGAATGAGGGCAGCTTAGCCGCCCTTAGTAATCATGATGAAAGCGTTCAGTTCACACACACACACA
>LFCJ01001184.1_pt1 | contig 17823 bp, 16 predicted proteins | sample 643141 | NCBI WGS metagenome assembly LFCJ01 (sample SAMN03766243, study PRJNA286221) | soda lake metagenome | biome: soda lake; feature: Kulunda steppe; material: water; isolation source: sample B1-Br-g2 brine of Lake Bitter-1 | place: Russia: Kulunda steppe | collected 2010-07
GCACGGTAGAACTGGCTCAGCACATAGCCGAGCACCAGGACGAACAGGCCTGTCTTCATCACTCTCCCCCCGCTTGCGCGGACCCTGCATCGGATCGCGGGGCGCGGCAAGCGTGCGCGGCGGGGCTGGCGCCCGGCGCGCTGGCATGCGACCTTAGCAGCAGATGCAACGGAGTCAGGCATGACGGGCAACACCCTGCACGAGGCCCTTTTCGCGCCGCTCGCCGGACGCAACGATGCGCTGATCGAGCTGCCAGACGGCGCCACGATCAGCGGCCGCGCCTTCGCGGGCATGATCGCACGCTTTGCGCATGCGCTCACGCAGGCCGGCGTGCAGCCGGGCGACCGCGTGGTGGTCCAGCTCGAGAAATCGCCCGCCGCGCTCGCGGTCTATGCCGCCGCGGTGACGGCGGGGGCGGTCTTCGTGCCGCTGAACACCGCCTACACCCCGGACGAGGTGGATTACTTCATCGAGAATGCCGAGCCGCGGCTCGTGCTCGTCGATCCGGCCCTCGCGCCCGTGCTCGGCCCGCTCGCGGAGAGGCACGGCGCCCGGGTGCTCGCCCTCGGCGCCGATGGCGGCGGCAGTCTCGGCGCGGCGGCGCGCGGCCAGCCGGAGCATTTCGACCCTGTCACGCGCGAGCCTGACGACCTCGCCGCGCTGCTCTATACCTCCGGCACCACGGGGCGCTCGAAGGGCGCGATGCTCAGCCACGCCAATCTTCTGTCGAACGCGCAGGTGCTCGTCGAGGAATGGCGCTTTTCGGACGCGGACGTGCTCTTGCATGTGCTGCCGATCTTTCACACGCACGGGCTTTTCGTGGCGACGAATGTCACGCTCGCGGCCGGGGCGCGGATGATCCTGCTGCCGAAATTCGACATCGAGGCGGTGATCGCGCATCTGCCGCGCGCCACGGTGATGATGGGCGTGCCCACGCATTACACGCGGCTGCTTGCCGATGATCGGGTCGACCGCGATCTGGTGGGGCACATGCGGCTCTTCGTGTCCGGCTCGGCACCGCTTCTCGAGGAGACGCACGAGGCCTTCGCCGCGCGCACCGGGCATCGCATCCTCGAGCGTTACGGCATGACCGAGACCAACATGAACACCTCCAACCCCTATGACGGCGAGCGCCGCGCGGGCACTGTGGGCTTTCCACTGCCGGGCGTGGAGGTGCGCATCACTGATCCGGACACCGGCGAGGTGCTCGACCCCGGCGCGACCGGCATCGTCGAGGTGCGCGGTCTCAACGTCTTCATGGGCTACTGGCGGATGCCCGAAAAGACCGCCGAGGAGCTGCGCGACAACGGCTTCTTCATCACCGGCGATCTGGGGCGCGTGGACGCGGACGGCTATCTGCATATCGTCGGGCGCTCGAAGGACATGATCATCTCGGGCGGGCTCAATGTCTATCCCAAGGAAATCGAGCTGATCCTCGACGCGCAGCCCGGCGTGGCGGAGTCGGCCGTGATCGGGGTGCCGCATCCCGATTTCGGCGAGGCGGTGCTCGGGGTGCTGGTCCCGCGCGACGACGCGGCGCCCGATCTCGCCGCGATCCGCGCGACGCTCGGCGAGTCGCTGGCGGCGTTCAAGCGGCCCAAGGCGCTTGTGACGGTGCCGGAGCTGCCGCGCAATACCATGGGCAAGGTGCAGAAAGCCGAGCTGCGCGCGCGGTTCGGTGACCGTTTCGCCGTATCGGGCGGCTGACGGCGCGGCGCGCGGCGGCGCCGACTGTGCAGCCGCGGCGCCATGCGCTATGCGGGAGGTGAGGCGCGCCTGCGGACCGGGCGCACCGGGATGATGGATGGCGCGATGGCGTGGGCGACGGCGGGCAGCATGGCGATTTTGGTGCGCGAGCAGGGCGCGGCGCGGCGCGTCACGCTCGACGGCGCGCTCGACGTCACTACGGTGACCGTCGCGGCGCGCGACCTCGCCGCCCTGCCGGTGGACCGCCCGCTTGAGCTCGATCTGAGCCATCTTGACAGGATCGACACCGCCGGCGCCTGGGCGCTGTGCCGACTTCGCGCGCGCGGCGAGGCGGCGGGGCAGGAGGTCACGATCATCGGCGCCGACAGCAATGCCGAAAGCGTGATCCGTACGGTCCAGGCGGCGATGCCCGCGCCCGACGACCACCCCGCGCCGCCGCCGAGCCTCGCCGACCGGCTCGAGGCGGTGGGGCGCGGGACGGTGCGCGCCGGGGCGTTCTTCGTCGAGCTGTGCGCCTATCTCGGGCTGTTTCTGGTCCGCTTCGCGCGGTCGATCGTGGTGCCGCGCGATTTCCGGCTGACCGCGCTCGTGCATCACTGCCACGAGGTGGGGATCAAGGCGGTGCCGATCGTGGCGCTGATGGCGTTCCTGATCGGTATCGTGCTCGCCTTTCAGGGCGCGGTGCAGCTGCGCCAGTTCGGCGCGGAGATCTTCGTCGTCGAGCTGATCTCGGTGTCGATCCTGCGCGAGCTCGGCATCCTGCTCACCGCGATCATCGTCGCGGGGCGCACCGCCTCGGCCTTCACCGCGGCGATCGGCTCGATGAAGATGCGCGAGGAGATCGACGCGATGCGCACGCTCGGCATCGATCCGGCAACGGCGCTGTTCGTTCCGCGCATCCTTGCGCTCGTCATCATGCTGCCGATCCTCGGGATGATCGCCAATGTCGTCGGCATCCTGGGTGGCGCGCTGATGGCGTGGGTCGAGCTCGGTGTGTCGCCGGCGATGTTTCGCACCCGGCTGCTCGAGGGGGTGATGTTCTCGAACCTGCTGGTCGGCATGATCAAGGCGCCGATTTTCGCGATCGTGATCGGCGTGGTAGGCTGTCACGCCGGCATGCAGGTCGGCGGCAATGCCGAATCGCTGGGCCGGATGACCTCGGCGTCGGTGGTCACGGCGATCTTTTCCGTGATCGTGATCGACGCGATGTTCTCGGTCTTCTTTGCGCAGGCGGGGATGTGATGGACCGCGAGGCGGTGATCGAGCTGCGCGGCCTGCGCACCCAGTTCGGCCAGCATGTCGTCCATGACGATCTCGAACTCGATGTCTATCGCGGCGAGGTGCTCGGCGTGGTGGGCGGCTCGGGGACCGGCAAGTCGGTGCTGCTGCGGGCCATAAGCGGGCTGTTGCGCCCGGCGGCGGGGCAGATCCGGGTGCTCGGCGTCGATGTGCTCGCGGCCGGCGAGCAGGAGCGCCGCGACCTCGAGCGGCGCTGGGGCGTGATGTTTCAGGACGGGGCGCTGTTCTCGGCGCTGACGGTGCGCGAGAATGTCGAGGTGCCGCTGCGCGCGGTGCCGGGGCTCGACGGGCCGACGCGGCGCGCGCTCGCGGATCTGAAGGTGTCGATGTCGGGGCTGCCCTACAAGGCCGGTGACAACTACCCCTCCGAGCTGTCGGGCGGGATGCGCAAGCGCGCCGGACTCGCCCGCGCGCTCGCGCTCGATCCCGAGATCGTGTTTCTCGACGAGCCGACCGCCGGGCTCGACCCGATCGGGGCCGCCGCCTTCGACCGTCTGATCAGTGATCTGAGCCACAGCATGGGGCTGACGGTGTTCCTCGTCACGCATGACCTTGATACCCTGCACGCGACCTGCGACCGTATCGCAGTGCTCGCCGAGAAGCGGGTGCTCGTGACGGGCACGATGCGCGAGATGCTGGACGTGGATCATCCCTGGGTGAAAGAGTATTTCCACGGCCCCCGGGCACGCGCCGCGCAGGCGGACGTGCAGGCGGCCGCGGCTGAGAGCTAGGACCGGAATGGAAACGCGCGCCAACTACATCCTCGTCGGAGCCTTCACCCTGGCCGGTTTCGTCGGATCGCTGTTCTTCTTCGTCTGGTTCGCGCAGGTGCAGTTCGACCAGCAATACGATTACTACGACGTGCGCTTCACCAATGTCTCCGGGCTCAGCGCGGCCTCGGATGTGCGTTTCGCCGGCGTGCCGGTGGGCCAGGTCGTGGATATTTCGCTGTCGCAGGAGCGCGACGGCGCCGTCGTGGTGCGACTCGAGGTCGAGGCCGGCACGCCGGTGCGCGAGGACAGCCTCGCCACGATCGAGGCACTGGGCGTGACCGGCGTGTCCTTCGTGGCGATCAGCGCGGGCAGCTCCGACGCGCCGCTGCTCGAAGCGGCTGCGGACGAGGAGATACCCCGCATCGAGGCCGGCCGCTCGGCGCTGCAATCGCTCACCGAGGATGCGCCCGAGATCCTCGACGAGGTGCTCACCGCGATGCGCCGCGTCAACGAGGCGCTCGATCAGGACACGATCGACCAGGTCGATCGCATCCTCGCCAATGTCGAGCGCTCCTCGGAAAGCTTCGCCCAGGCGCTGGAGGATTTCGAAGCCGTGACCACCGGCGTCGGCGCGGCCGGCGAGGGGATCGCGGAATTCGCCGAGAATCTCGACGACATCACCGAGGTCGCCACCCAGACGATGCGCAGCGCCGACACGGCCCTGCTCAACATCTCCGGTCTCGCCCGGCGCGCCGAGGGCACGCTGGAGGCGGGCGAGACCGCGATGGGCACCGCCGACGACACGATGCAGCGGCTCACCAATGTCGTCGAGGGCGACCTGCGCCAGCTCATCGGCACGCTCGATGCCACCAGCACGACGCTGCGCGAGGATTTCGCGGGGCTGTCGCGCGATGCGCGGCTGATGATCCGCGAATACACCGCCACCGGCGCCGCCGCCACACGCCGGCTCAGCGAGGCGCGCGAGACCCTCGTCGCGACCGACGAGATGATCGAGCAGGCCAACCGCACCCTGATCACCGTCGATCGCACCGCCGCCGATTTCGACACATTGATGCAGAACGAGGGCGCCGCCCTGATCGGCGAGACCCGCACCGCCATCGCCGACACCAACACCGCCATCGCCGCGATCACCACCGTCGCCGAGGAGGATCTGCCCGCCATCATGGCCGATATCCGCGCCGCCACGGAGCAGGCCAATGCCACCGTCGCGTCGGTCGGCGCGGACATCTCCGGCGCGACCGGCCGCTTCGAGGGGCTCACCGACGATTCCGAGGCCGCGCTCAAGGCCGTCACCGAGACCTTCACCAACGCCAACGAGACCCTCGCCGCGATCAACGCCGCACTCGAGACCGGCGAGCGCACCCTCGCCGCCGCCGAGGGCACCTTTACGGCCGCCGAAGGCACCTTCACCGGCGCCGAGCGCGTCATCAACGAGGATATCGGCGCGATCACCTCCGATCTGCGCCAGACCATGTCCCGGCTCGACGCCGCCCTCGAACAGGTCTCCGACGACGTGCCGCTGGTCACCGCCGATCTGCGCGCCGCCGCCGAGAGCGCGCGCGAGACCCTCGCCGAGATCGGCGGCCTCGTGGGCGACGCCCGCGGTCCGATCTTCGATTTTACCCGCACGGGGCTGCCGCAATACACTATCCTCGCGCGCGAGACGCGCAGCCTCGTCTCGAGCCTCGAGCGCATTTCACGCCAGATCGAGCGCGAGCCAGCGCGCTTCCTGCTCGATCGCCAGTCCCCCGAATTCAGACGATGAGATTGCCCATGTCCCGCATCCTTGCCGCCCTTTCGCTCATGTTGCTCTCGGGCTGCGGAGCGCTCGGCGCGATCGGCGAGGCGACGACGCCGCTCGACACCTACGAGCTGCGCGCGCCCGTCGACGGGCCCACCGCGACCGGGCAGCCGCGCGCGGTGGACCTCGTCGTGGAGGTTCCCGAGGCGAGCGGCGCGCTCGATACCGACCGCATCATGATTCGGCCGAACCCCTTCCAGGCGCAGTATCTTCCGCGCGCCCGCTGGGCCGACAGCGCGCCGGAGATGATGCAGACCCTGATGCTGCGCAGCGTCGAGAACACCAACGCGGTCCGGTATGTGGGCCGTCGGCCGCTCGCCGGGTCGGGCGATTACGCGCTGATCTCCGAGATCACGGATTTCCAGGCCGAGCGCCGCGACGGCGACGATGCCGCCGAGATCCGGCTGCGCATGACCGCCCGGCTGGTGCGCGAGGACGATGCGAGCATCGTCGCCAGCCGCACCTTCACCGCCACCGCCGAGGCGGACAACCTCGACACGCTCCCCGTCGTCGAAAGCTTCGATGAAGCAGCCGCGCCGATGTTGCGCGAGATCGCGCAATGGGTCATGCAGACCCTCGGCGTTCCAGCCGCGACCAGCTGATCGCCACCACCTATCGGGTCGTGGCGTCCTTCGGGCGCTGTTTATTGATTTCAGGATTCGAATTGCATGGCCACGAGACTCCGACGGATCGCGCATAACACGAACGGGGTGTTCGACAGGGCCTATGCCGTGTGCTGCGAACCCGCGCTCGCGCCGGTGGGCGCAATCGACACCGCGCCGCTGCCGCCGCGCGCCACCGCGCCGCCGCATGCGCTGCGGCTGTTTCATTTCAACGATCTGCACAACCACCTGTCGGTGTACGACGCCGACGGCACGGTGCTGCCAAGGTTTTCGGTGATGTCGCGAATCGTGCGCCGCGCGCGGGCGGGCGCGGCACCGGCGGTGTTCCTGTCGGTGGGCGACGACCATACCGGCGGCATCCTCGACGAGATCGCGAGCGACCGGACCGGGCGGTTCAGGCTCGATCCCTCCTACCGGGTGTTTTCGGCGGCCGGGGTCGATGTCGCGGCGATCGGCAATCACGAATTCGATCGTGGCTCCGCCCATCTCGCGCAGGCGATCCGGCAGGACGCCGCCTTCCCCATCCTCAGCGCCAATGTCCACTCCTCGCAGAATCTCGAGCCGGGGCGCGATTTCCATCCGGCGATCATCGCGCTCATCGGCGGGTGGCGGGTGGGGTTCGTCGGGCTGACGAGCCGCATCGAGACGCGCGCGCCGCAAAACGGTGATCCCACGATACGCGTCGCCAACCCCGTCACCGCGCTCGAACGGTTGCTGCCGCCACTGTCCAAGGTGTGCGATACGGTGGTGATCCTGTCGCATTGCGGCTACGGCGACAGCGGCCGCGCCACGGGCAAGGCGGCCGTGGCGCGCGATCTCGGCGAGGCCGATTTCGCTGTCGCCGCCTGCGCCGATGTCCACAGCACGGCACCCGTCACCCTGCTCGGCGCGCACACGCATACCCGGCTCAACGAGCATGGTTTCGAGCCCGAGAACCGCATCGGCGCGGTGCCGATCATGCAGGCCGAGGCCAATGGAAAGTTCCTCGGCGAAGTCACGCTCGAAGGCACGCCGCCGGCTTTCGCCGATGCCCGGCTGCACCCGATCGATGCGCGTGACGATCACGACACGGTGCTGTTTGACGACCATATCCGCCCGCTCTTCGACGAGGTCGATACCGCGCTGTCGGAGACGATCTTTGAAAACGACATCGCCGGGCTCGACTGGGATGTCACGCAGCGCACGCGTTATGGCGGCGAATGCGGGGTGGCCAACCTGTTCACCGATGCGGTGGTCGCGCGGGTGGCGGCGCTCACAGGCCGGGCCCCCGATCTTGCGATGCTGACAGGCGGCAGCCTGCTGTCGGGGTTGCCCGTCGGGCCGGTGAGCTACCGGCATTTCTTCGAGGTGATGCCGTATCCCGACGAGGTCTATATCGTCGATGCGGCCCCGGAGGAGCTCGCCGATATCCTGTGCTCGAATGCGCGCCGGGTGCTGCGACCTGAGGAAACTCTGGCGACCGACCGCTTCATCGGGCGCGGTTTCGTGCATTTTTCCGCCGCGCTGCGCTATCGCATCGATCCCGGCGCCGACGCAGCCTCGGCGCGGCCGCGCGATGTGGAGCTCGGTGGCGAGCCGCTCTGCGCCCGCCGCGAGCCGATCCGCATCGCCACCGTGTCCTATCTCGCCCTCGGCGGCTTCGGCGAGCGTTGGGCCGGGCAGGAGATCGGCGGCGGGGTGATGCCGGGCCTCGCGGGCTTCGACATGCGCGCGCTGCCGCAATCCCCCACGGGGCTGTTCTTTCGCAGGGAGGTCGAGGCGCATCTGCGCGGCCTGGGCCGGATCGACGCCGACCCGCATGATGGCCGCCTGGTCCTGAATGGTCAGCCCGCGATGAGGTCGTCGAGCTCGGAATGATCGGGCAGGGCGCGGTCGATGGCGCGCCCGTCACGCAGCACGATACGATCCGCCTGCGGCCTCGAGAACAGCTCGTTGAAATTGCGCGCGCGAAAGATCACGAGGTCCGCCGGCGCCCCTGTCGCGAGCGATGGCACCGCAAAGCCGCAGGCCCGCGCCGGGTTGGCGAGCACGCTTTGCACCCAGTCGGGCGCGGAGTGGTCGAGATGGCCGATCCGCGTGGCCTCGCGCAGCACTTCGAGCATGTCGAGATCGCCGTAGGCATAGAACGGATCGCGGGTGTTGTCGGAGGCGAAGCTCACATTGATGCCGCGCGCGCGCATCTCGTGGACCAGCGTGACGCCGCGCATCCGCGGGGTGCGGCCCGGATGCCGGTCCTGCAGGTAGAGATTGCACATCGGCAGGCTGACGACGTTGAGCCCGGCCCGTGCGACAAGGTCGAGCGTGTCACCCGCCCGCGCCGTCTCCTGCGCGGCGAGCGAGCAGCAATGGCCCACGGTTACAGGGGCGTCGAAGCGCTCGGCCAGCACCGTCTCGGCGATCAGCCGCAGCGTTTCGGCGGCCGGGTCCAGCGTCTCGTCGACATGGAAATCGACCTCGAGCCCGCGCTCGGCCGCGAGGCGCAGGAAGGCGCGCAGCCGCTCGGCGAGATCGGGCAGCGGATAGCTCACCATGCCGAGCACGCCGCCCGCTTCGGCCACCAGATCGGCGGTGCCCCGAAACGCGCCGTCGAGCTCGATGCGGTCGGCGCCGGCAAGGCACGCGCCCTGCAGCGCGATGCGCCCGGCCCATTCCTCGCGCAGCTCGCGAAACACCGGCCAGGTGATCGTATCCTGCGGCGGCAGGCTGTCGAGATGGGTACGGATCGCGCGGGTGCCGTGGGCATGGGCGCAGCGCAGCGCGAAATCCATCCGCTTGCGCACATCCGCGGCCGACCAGTTGGCCTCGCGATCGGCGGCCACCGTGCTCAGCGCTCCGTCGAAGCTGCCATCGGGGTTGGACGCGCGCGGCCAGATATGGCCCTTGTCGAGATGGGTGTGCATGTCGATGAAGGCAGGCAGCACCATGGCGCCGGCCATGTCCACCGCGGTGTCGCCCTCGGCGGGCTCGGCGATGCGCCCTTCGGCGATGGTGAGCGATCCGCGCACGGTCTCGCCCGCCTGCCCGGCGAGGCAGCCGGGCAGGGTAACATTGTCGAGACGCAGCCGCGCGGCGTCGGGAAGGGTGCGAAAATCCGTCATGTCTCGCGCTTGATCGCGCTCTCGTGCCACTTGCGCAGCAGCATGTGGCTGATGAAGCTGAGCACCACGAAGATCACCACCCCGGTCACCGCGATCAGGATCAGCGCGGCGAACATGCGCGGCACGTTGAGCCGGTAACTCGCCTCGAGGATGCGAAAGGCGAGCCCGGCGCCGCTGCCGCCCGTGCCCGCGACATATTCCGCGACCACCGCGCCGATGAGCGCGAGCCCGCCCGCGATGCGCAGCCCGCCGAGGAAATAGGGCAGCGCCGAGGGCAGCCGCAGATACCGCAGCGTCTGCCAGCGCGTGGCCCCGTAGATGCGGAACATGTCCTGAAGGTTGTGATCGGCGGAGTTGAGCCCGAGCGTCGTGTTCGACAGCACCGGAAAGAACGCCACCAGCCACGCGCAGATCAGCAGCCCCACGATGTGGCTGTCGACATAGACGAAGATCAGCGGCGCGATCGCCACGATCGGCGTGACCTGCAGGATCACGGCATAGGGGTAGAACGACATCTCCACCAGCCGCGACTGCGTGAACAGCACCGCAAGCCCGACCCCCCCGATCACCGCGACGGCGAGCGCCATCAGCGTGATCTGCATCGTGATCATCAGCGCGCTCGACAGCATCGGCCAGTCATTCCACAGCGTCCACGCCACGAGGCCGGGGCGCGGCAGGATGTAATGCGGGATGTCGTTGGCCACGACGACGAGATCCCAGCCGAGGATGAACAGCACCAGGACCGTGACCGGAAGCGCCCAGACCCCGGTGCGTTCGAGCTTGCGGCGCCGGGCCTTCGCCTCGTCCTCGGCGTCGAGGGCCACGCTGGGCGTGGCTTCGGCGGCGCGGGTGGGGTCCGAGATGGTCATGCGTGCTCTCCCATCGCCTCGTGCAGCGCGTTGCTCGCCTCGCGGCACCATGCGGCGTATTCGGCCGATGTGCGGAACTCCTCGGTGCGCGGGTAGGGGGCATCGACGGTCAGCTCGCGCACCACGCGCCCCGGCCGCGCCGCCATCACCACGATCCGGTCCGACAGGAACACCGATTCGAACACCGAATGCGTGACGAACACCACGGTGCAACCGATGCGGTCCTTGAGCATCAGCAGATCGTCGTTGAGCTTGAAACGCGTGATTTCGTCGAGCGCGGCGAAGGGTTCGTCCATCAGGATCAGCCGCGGATTGGTCACCATCGCGCGCGCGATCGACACGCGCATCTTCATGCCGCCCGACAATTCGCGCGGATAGGCGTTCTGGAACTGGTCGAGCCCGACGAGCCGCAGCGATTCGAGCACCCGGTCGCGCACCTCGTTGTAGGACTGCCCGCGCAGCCGGAACGGCAGCCAGACATTCTGCGCCACCGTCGCCCATGGCATCAGCGTGGGTTCCTGAAAGACCACGCCGAGATCGCCGACCTCATGGCCGCCCTCCCACATGATGCGCCCGCCGCTCGGTTCGGCGAGCCCGGCGATCAGGCGCAGCGCGGTCGACTTGCCGCAGCCCGATGGTCCTAGCAGCGAGATGAAGTCACCCTCGTTGACGGCCAGCGACATCGCGCGCAGCGCCTCGACGTCACCGCCGAAGGTCTTGTCCACGTTCTGCATCTCGAGGACGGTCCGCCGGTGTCCGGCGGGCCGTCTGACAGCCGATTGCGCCATTATGGCCCGTCCCTCATCGCTTTGCGCCGTGCCAATCAGTCCGGGCGCAGCTCCATGCCCAGCCCGTCGCCGACAAATTCCGTCGTGAAGGAGGCGCGCCAGTCGACATCCGCGTTGACGACACCGGCATCGACCATGGTGTTGAAGAAGTCCTCGACGGCTTCCTCGGTAATCACGCCGACGCCGTATTCGAGCGCGTCGCCCGAATCGACGATGCCTTCCTCGATCATCATCTCGATGGCGAAGTCGATGCGGTCCTGCGTCATCTCCTCGTTGTCGGCCATGATCATCTCGTTGGCCGCGTCGTTGTCGCCGTAGAGGTAGTTGTACCAGCCGAGGATGGAGCCGTTGACGAAGCATTCGACGACCTCGGGGCGCTCCTCGACGGTCTCGACCATGGTCTCGATGGTGGTGGCGTAGCCGCCGAAGCCGTACTCGTCGAGCAGGAAGATGTTGGGCTCGAAGCCGGCCTCCTGCTGAATGGCGTAGGGCTCGGAGGACAGGAAGCCCTGCATCGCGATGTTCTCGTTGGCGAGGAAGGGCGCGATGGAGAATGTGTAGGGGTCGCGTTGTTCTTCTGTGAAGTCGAACACGTCCATCATCCACTGGTAGTAGGAGACATAGCCGCCATCGCCGATGAGCAGCGTGTCGAGCTCCTGCAGCTCCTCCCAGGTGTCGGCGACGCCGGGATGCGAGATGATCACCTGCGGCGATTTCTGGAACGCGGTGGCCACCACGACGAGGGGGATGTCCTCCTCGATCGCGTCGAACGCCTGCAGCATGTTGCCGCCCATGTGGAAATCCATCCGCCCGGCGAGCATCTGCGCGCGGTTGTTGACCTGCGGCCCGCCCGGCACGATCGTCACGTCGAGGCCGCACTCCTCAAAGGTGCCGTCGGCGACGGACTGGTAGAAGCCGCCATGCTCGGCCTGCGCTTCCCAGTTCGTGCCGAAGGATACCGATTCGAGCGCGAGGGCGGCGCTGGCCGAAGCCCCCAGCGCGGCGGTCGCGGTTGCGCAGAGTCGAAGCATTGCGGGTATCTCCTTATGGTGGTTCGTCGCGTTATGCGAGCCCGTCGCGCGCGTGAGAAGTGCGCGGGTGCCCCGCGTTCGGATATTGCGCCGATGGTGCAAAATTATTGTGCATAATGGAATGGCCTTGTTCATGTCCTGAGCATCCGGCCTTGCGCCGGGGGCGGGCGTGTTGCCGCGCCCGGCGCCAGCGGGCATCAGGGCGCGGCGTGCGGCGCAAACGCGGGAGAGCAGCATGACCCCGATCACCCCGCCCGGTATCCGGGCCCCGTTCGGCGCCTATTCCCACGGCATCCATCTGAACGGAGCGTCCGAGCTGCTGGTCATGTCCGGCCAGCTCGGTGCGGCGGCCGATGACAGCGTGCCCGACGGTGTCGAGGCGCAGGCCGAGATCGCGTTTGCCAATATCGATGCCATCCTCGCCGAGGCCGGGCTCGGGCGCGGCGACGTGCTGCGCCTGAACGCCTATGTCACCGCGCGTGCCGACATGGCCGGCTACATGCGCGTGCGCGATGCGTGGCTCGACGGGCTCGCGGTGCGCCCGGCTTCGACGCTGATGATCGTGTCGGGATTCACCCGGCCGGAATTCCTCGTCGAGATCGAGGCGCTCGCGGCGCGCTGACCGGTGCCGCCTTTGTATGCACCTGCCGCATGCGCTGGCGCGAAACCGGGCGCTGCGCCGACGCGGCGGCATCGGGCCCGGCGGCGGAGTGGAGGCTTGCGCGGCAGGGCGCTATCGCCAAGATGATCGCGCCGCCGCCTGCGGCGCCGGCCAGAAAGGGAAGGACCGCCGATGAGTGCCAATGCCGATGCCGCCCGCGCCGCGCTCGCCCATCTCGACATCGAGGCGAGCGCCGCCGCCATCCGCTCCAAGAGCCGGGATTTCTTCTGGTATTCGCCGGTGCTCAAGGACCGGCTCGATCACGTTCAGGGCGATTTCGTGGTCGCGCCGCGCTCCGAGGCCGAGGTGATCGAGGTGCTCAGGGTCTGCTATGCGCATGACGTGCCGGTCACCACGCGCGGCGCGGGCACGGGCAATTACGGCCAGGCAATGCCGCTCGCGGGCGGCTGCGTGCTGCACATGAAGCATCTCGACAAGGTCCGCGAGGTCCATCCCGGCCGCGTCATCGTCGAGCCGGGCTGTCTTCTGAAGGATCTCGACGCGGCCACGATCGCCGATTCGGGGCAGGAGCTGCGCATGTTCTCCTCGACCTGGGCGACGGCGACGATCGGCGGCTTCATCGCGGGCGGCTCGGGCGGCGTGGGCTCCTGCACCTGGGGTCAGCTGCGCGATCTGGGCAACATCATCCGGCTGCGCGTCGTGACGATGGAAGAGGAGCCGCGGGTGCTGGAGTTTCGCGGCGAGGAGCTCGCGCGGGTATCGCACGCCTACGGCACCAACGGCATCATCACCGAGATCGAGATGCCGCTGGCGCCAGCCTATGACTGGATCGGGGTGTTCGTCAGCTTCGAGGACTTCGCGGCCGCGCAGCATTTCGCCGCCGATCTCGCGAATGAGGACGGCATCCTCATCAAGCTCGCCACCGTCTTCGAAGCACCCATCCCGCAGGATTACTTCCAGCGCGTGAAACCCTACATCGCCGCAGGCCGGCACATGGTCGGCGCGATGATCGCGCCGCATGCGATGGACGGCTTCCTGACCTTTCTCGGCCGGCGCGACGGGGCCGAGCTGATCTACCGCTCCGACGACCATGACTGGGCACGCGAGCCGGGGCCGGTTTTCGAATACGGCTGGAACCACACCACGCTGCGCGCGCTCAAGGTGGACCCGTCGATCACCTATCTGCAGGTGCGCTACGGCGGGGCGGATTTTCATGACAAGGTCGCGAAGATGCGCGCCGAGTTCCCCGGCGAGGTGCTGCAGCATCTCGAGGCGATCCGCGAGCGCGGCAAGGTGATCTTCGCCGGGCTCAGCCTCGTGAAATTCTCCACCGAGGAACGGCTCGACGAGATCGTGCGCGCCCATGAGGCGGCGGGCTGCATGATCTTCAACCCGCATCGCTACACGCTCGAGGAGGGCGGCCGCCAGACCGTCGATGACCGCCAGCTCGCCTTCAAGCGCGAGGCCGATCCCAAGGGGCTGCTCAATCCGGGCAAGATGATCGCCTGGGACGATCCCGATTTCGACTTCTCGCGCATGTATGCCTATCCAAGGATGCAAGCGGCGGAATGACCCGCGCGCTCGTCCTCCATGCCCATCCCTGCGCCGAGAGCTTCAGCGCCGCCCTGCACGGCGCGGTGACCGAGACGCTCGCGGCGCGCGGCTGGGAGGTGGATGACTGCGATCTCTATGCCGAGGGGTTCGACCCGGTGCTCACGGCGGCGGAGCGGCGCGGCTATCACGAGCAGCCCGCCAACACCGCGCCGGTGGCCGAGTATGTCGCCCGGCTGCGCGCGGCGCGCGCGCTCGTGCTGGTCTTTCCGGTTTGGAATTTCGGCTATCCGGCGATCCTGAAGGGGTTTTTCGACAGGGTGTTCCTGCCCGGCGTGTCCTTCGTGATGCAGGGCGGGCAGGTCGCGCCGGGGCTGACGCATATCGAGCGCGTCGCGGCGGTGACGACCTATGGCGGCACGCGGCTGCGCGCGATGCTCGCGGGCGATCCGCCGCGGCGCATCGTGACCCGGCCATTGCGCTTCGTGACGCGCCCAGCCAAGCTGCGCTATCTCGCGCTCTACGACATGAACCGCGCGGGGGCCGAGCGGCGCGCGCGCTTTCTCGCGCGGGTGCATCGCGAAATGGAGGCGCTGTGATGCGCGCGCTCATCGTCTATTGCCACCCCAGCCCCGCAAGCTTCACCGCCGCGGTGAGCGACGTCGTCACTGAACGCCTCGCGAGCGCGGGCGCCGAGATCCGGCTGCACGATCTCTACGGCGACGGCTTCATGCCCGAGCTGACCCGCGCCGAATGGGAGGGCTATCTCGACGCGCCGGCCAACCATGCCGCCGTCGCGCGCGAGGTCGCGGATCTGGCCTGGTGCGATACGCTGATCTTCGTCTATCCGACCTGGTGGTACGGGCTGCCCGCGGTGCTCAAGGGCTGGCTCGACCGGGTGCTGGTGCCGGAGGTGGCCTTCCTGATGCCCGACGGCGAGAACCGCGACATCCGCCCCGGACTGACGCATATCACCCGGCTCGGCGTCTTCACGACCTGCGGAGCGAGCCGCTGGCTCACGATGCTGATCGGCGCGCCGGGCAAGCGCACGATCCTGCGCGGCCTGCGTATCCTGTGCGCGCGCCGCGCCCGCACGGCCTACGCCGCGCATTACCTGATGGACAGCTCGACGCCCGAAAGCCGCGCGCGCCATCTCGCCCGCGTCGCCCGCGCCACCGACCGGCTCGTGCGCGGCGGCGGGCTGCCCGATCCCCTCGCCGTCCTGATTAAGGAGCAACGCGCATGACCCGCCGCGACTGGGCCGAGTACCGCGCCCATGAATACGACGCCATCGATCCCGAGCGCACCCTCGCCATCCTGCCCACCGCCGCCATCGAGCAGCACGGTCCACACCTGCCCGTGGGGGTGGACATGATGATCATGGAGGGGATGCTGGCGCGGCTGCGCGCGGCCTGCCCCGCGGATCTCGATATCCGCATCCTGCCCGTGCAGGCGGTGGGCAAGTCCAACGAGCATCTGCACGCCGCCGGCACGCTGACGCTCACGGCGGAGACGGCGCTGCGCGCTTGGGTGGAGATCGGGCTGTCGATCGCGCGGGCCGGGGTGCGCAAGGTTGCACTTATCAACAGCCATGGCGGCAATCTCGATCTCGTCTCGATCCTGTCGCGCGAGCTGCGCGTGCAGGCCGGGATGCGGGCGGTCAAGTGCCAGTGGGGCGCGTTCGGCGTGCCCGAGGGGCTGGTGAGCGACCATGAGCGCGCCTACGGCATCCATGGCGGCGACGTGGAGACGTCGCTGATGCTCGCCTTCCGGCCCGAGCTCGTGGACATGGCCGCCGCGAAGGATTTTCGCTCCAGCGCCGAGGAGGCGGCGATACCGCCCATCGGGCCGGTGGCGATGGGATGGGTCGCGCCCGATCTCAACCCCGACGGGGTGGTGGGCAACGCGACGCTTGCGAGCGCCGATAAGGGTGCTGCCATTGCCGATCACCAGGTCGCCGGCTTCATCGACATGCTGCGCGCGCTGCGCGCGACGCCGCTGCCCTGAGGCTCAGGCGCGCGGCGGCGGCACCTCGATGGCGGTGCCGTCCGGGGCGATCTCGGCCGCCCATGCGCGCCCGCCATGGCGCGCCGTCAGCCGGACCTTGCCCGCATCCGCGCCTTCGCCGCGCTCCTCGCGTGACAGGACGCGCCCGGCACGGATCTCGGCGCGCAGGGTGTCGCTGTCGAGCCCGAGCCGCGCGGCGAGAAAATCGGGCGAGACCATGTAGCGCCCGTCCTCATGCGTGATGGCGTCGGGGGGCAGGGGTCGTGCAAGCGGGCTCGCCCCCTGCGGTGCGCGGCTGAAATAGGGATTGGTCCCCGAGGCGTGGTCGGTGACATCGACGATCTCGCGGATCTCGGGCAGGGTGCGGCGCAGGATGCGCTCGACCCCGTCGCGCAGCGTCGCCGCCGAGGCCGCGCAGCCCTGGCAGCCGCCCGACATCTCGATCCGGACCACGCCGCCCTCCACGTCCCGCACGCCGACATGGCCGCCATGGCGCGCGATGGCCGGGTTTGCCTCGGCGTCGAGCACCTTTTGCACCGCGCGTCGAAGCGCTGCGTCACCGTCCGAATCCGGCACGCCATGTCCGAGCGGCGCGGTCTCGGTCTGGAGCACGCTGCGGATCGCGGCGCCGATCGGGCGCTTGAGCTCGGCCCATTGCGCAGCGCCGTCCTTGATGACCGTGACGACATTGCCGGCGACATGCACCGCACGCACCCCGCTGATCCCGAACAGCGCGGCGGCGAGCGGGGCGTCCCCGGCCTCTTCGGCGCTCTCGAATGCGACCGGGGCTGCGTCCTGCACCGCCGCGTCGAGGCGAAAGCGCATGCTGTCGGGATCCGCGGCGCTGGACTCGGCGCGGATGCGCAGCGGTTCAGACATCCTCGGACTCCGCCGCCGCGAGCGCGCGCAGCTTGGCATAGGGATAGATCCCGGTGCCGTGCCCGTCGCTGAAGGCCACGCCGATGCCGTAATTGCCCACGCTCCAGATCGTCACCGGCGCCACGTCGAGCGGCACCCGCGCCGGGTCGAGCAGTGGCGCGCCGGTGTCCTCGTCGCGGCAGCCCGCACAGGCGCAGGCCAGGCGCAGATCGCGCACATCGATGTCCTGCTCCTGCCCGTCGCCCCATGCGATGCGCAGCGTGCGCGCGTCGGCCCGCGTCATCAAGACCGGCGTGTCGGCCCCCGCACCGGCACCGGTGCCCGGCGCGCCGGAGCCGCTCGACCAGTCCCACTCGAACGGCACGGGCAGGCCGCCGCCGCTCCTCGCGACCCCGTCCAGCGCATCGGCGAGCCCGCCATACGCGCGCGCCGTCGCCGAGGCCGGATGCGACCGGATCAGCGGCGCGCCCGAATCGCCCGACTCGACCACGGCCGGATCGAGCGGGATCGCCCCGAGCCAGGGCAGCCCCATATCCTCCGCGAGCCGCTTGCCGCCGCCCTTGCTGAACACCTCGGTGATGGTGCCGCAGCTCGGGCAGGCGAAGCTCGACATGTTCTCGACGACGCCGAGGATCGGGATCTTGACCTCCTCGAACATGCGGATGCCGCGGCGGGTGATCTTGAGGCTGACATTCTGCGGCGTCGTCACGACGACCGCACCCGACATCGGAAAGCTCTGCGCCAGGGTCAGCTGCGTGTCGCCCGTGCCCGGCGGCAGATCGAGGATGAGATAATCGAGCGTGCCCCACTCCAC
>LFCJ01001186.1_pt1 | contig 17815 bp, 15 predicted proteins | sample 643141 | NCBI WGS metagenome assembly LFCJ01 (sample SAMN03766243, study PRJNA286221) | soda lake metagenome | biome: soda lake; feature: Kulunda steppe; material: water; isolation source: sample B1-Br-g2 brine of Lake Bitter-1 | place: Russia: Kulunda steppe | collected 2010-07
ACATGCTCGAGGGCGAGGGCGACGACATCGTCTGGAGCGACACGCCATACGAAGGCCGAAGCGACGAAGAAATCCTCTTCGACTCAGACGCCTTCGAAATCGACAACATCGAAGGCGAAGAACTGTAAGCCGAGTCCACTACCGCTTCGCTTGGACCGGTAATGAACTGAAAATCAACTCTGTGGACGTAGTCAGGTTACGACGCAAGACCAATGCAACAATACAAATGGGAACACTAACACTCGAGGATATCAATCACGCTGACCGCGAAGTGTTTGTCGAACAGCTTGGCGAAATCTATGAACACTCACCGTGGGTCGCCGAGCGGAGCTATTCGGCCCGTCCGTTTGAGTCAGTGCCAACACTACGCCAGACGTTCAAGCAAACTGTGACCGAGGCATCGAAAGCAGAGCAACTCGAGTTGCTTCAAGCACATCCACAGCTCGGTGCGGATGCGGAATTGACCGATGCCTCCGAAACAGAACAGCAGTCTGCTGGCCTTGATAGCCTCAGTCCGGCTCAGTACGAACGGCTTCAGGAACTAAACCAACGCTACAGCGAAAGGTTCGGTTTTCCTTTTATAATGGCTGTGAAACACCAATCAGTCGATGCGATTCAGGAAGCGATGGAAACCCGGCTCACCAATTCAGCGAAAGCGGAGTTTGAGGCTGCACTGACGGAAGTTCATACGATTGCGGCGATCCGACTTGAGGAACTCCTCTCGACCTGAGAGAGTCCGATTTGGAAAGACAGCCACCGTGTTCAATCAGCGCCTTGCTGCAACGACTCATACTGCTCCTCGTAGCGAGCCAGACACGACTCACAGCAGAACGCCTTACGTTCACCACCAAACGCGGCCATTTCGCCGTCGCTGTTGACGGCGTTCCCACAGACGACACAGGACAGGTCAAACCCAGAGGGCTTTACACCAGTCGCCCACTCGAAGGCGGCTATGGGCTTGAGTTCGTAGCTCGTTATCGCCTCGAGATCGACGTGTGATCGAAACCAGGCGTGGACGTCGCGTTCCGGTGCGTGGACGTGGGTGACGATCGTGCCATCGAACAGTTGAAATAGGTGTTCGGTTTCCTCGAGGGTTTGTACCTGTTCGAAGACCGTTTCGACGGCTGGCGGTTTAACAGTGAGTCGAATCAAAATCGGCTGGCCGTCTCGTATTTTTGTCCGGTCGAGGTCGAGTGTAAAGCCTCGAATCACGCCAATCTCCTCGAGTCGGGACACCCGGTCTGAGACTGCTGGCGGCGAGAGACCGACGTGATCGGCGATTTCGCTGTAGGGTCGGCGGGCATCATCGGTGAGAAGGCGGACGATTTCGAGGTCAGTCTCGTCTAAGTCTCGCATGAGGGAGGTGTACGGAAAGCGGCGTCATGAAGTGTCTGGTCGAAGCCGTTAGCGCCCTATTTTTGAGCTGGCTGAAAATGGGATTTAGCACTATTGTTCGGGACTACAGAACCGGATTGATTTAATCCCTCGAGTACACACCACCGCGTATGGACCAGTACCTCGGGCTCGTCGACGACGTCCTCACTGGGGGCACATATAAGCCCAACCGAACGGGTGTCGATACGATTGCGGCCTTTAGCCGACATTATGAGGTCGATCTTCGGGCGGGCTACCCCCTGTTGACGACCAAGCGGATGGACGGCTATCGGTGGAACTCGATGATTCACGAAGTGTGTTGGTATCTCTCGGGTGACGAACACATTCGGACCTTGCGCGAGGAGACCAAAATCTGGGATGCGTGGGCTGACGACCAGGGCCGACTCGACACCGCGTATGGCCGGTTTTGGCGGCGCTATCCGATCCCCGACGGTGCGGGGCAACTCGAGGGGGAGTCGTGGCCCGACGATGCTCACCGATGGGTGACCGTCGAAGCCGATGGACGACGGACGTTCGATCAGTTGCAGTATGTGATCGATACGCTCACCGAGAAGCCACATTCTCGGCGGCTCGTTGTCAACGCGTGGCATCCGGCGAATGCGGCGGTTTCGACGCTGCCACCGTGTCACTACTCGTTCGTCTTCAACGTGCAAGGCGGCCGTCTGAACTGCCACCTCACCCAGCGCTCGGGCGATGTCGCACTGGGTATTCCGTTCAACATCGCGGCCTACTCGCTGCTGACGAAGGTTATCGCCCAACAGACCGGCTTCGAACCGGGGACGTTCGCCCACACCGTCGTTGACGCCCACATTTACTGTGGTCGGGGCGCGCGTGGGGTGTGGTATGCTGACAACCTAGGAGAGCTACAACGACGCCTTGGAGCGGTTGCGAGCCCTGAAGAGTACCGCGACGTTCGAGCGTGGCTCACCGATACAGCGCCGCCGGAAGCCGACGGCGAGGAGGACCTTGACCACGTCCCCGGCTTACTCGAGCAACTATCCCGAGAACCACTTGAGTCGCCGACACTATCGGTTGCTGATGTTTCGATTGACGAACTTGCGGCGACCAATGTCGAACTGCGTGCGTACGACTGTCATGAGGGTATTCGGTTTGCGGTGGCCGAATGAGCGGGGAGATTGAACTCGTCGGTATCGTCGCTGTCGCGAAGAACGGAATCATCGGTCGGGATGGAGAGATGCCGTGGCATATTCCCGAGGACCTCCGTCATTTCAAGGCCAAAACGACCGACCATCCGGTGATTATGGGACGGGTCACCTACGAGAGCATTGTGTCGAGCCTTGGTGGCCCGCTTCCGGAGCGAACGACCGTCGTGTTGACGGGTGGGCAACTCGAGACGCCGTCTACCGTTCGTGTGGCTAACAGCATCACTGAAGCCAAAGCGCTGGCAGCCGAGGCGGCCGCCGAGATTCATGGAACCGACCGGGTGTTCGTCGCCGGTGGGGCGACGGTGTACGAGCAGTTCTTTGGGGAACTCGAGGGGCTGATCGTGACGGAAGTCGACGAGCGGCCAGCGGGCGATACCACTTTTCCCGAGTGGGACCGGTCGGCGTGGCGTGAGGTGAGCCGGGAGGCCCATGATGGGTTTGCGTTTGTGGAATACGAACGGACGTAATTAGTGGCGAAGGTCTACCAAATCGGGATGTGCGGGAAGCTGAGTCTTTTGGGCAAGGGACGCACGGGTTTCCATCCAGTCGCGATGGCGGACGAGTACGCCGACAGGAATGGATTCAATCCCGAGAAGCTTTGCAATCGCTAGCCGGTGGCGACCGTTAACGAACAGGAGTTTTCCATCTCGACCGAGATCAATGACGACTTCGTCAGTGACGCTGAGCACTGACGGGTTGCCGAGTGCTCGCTGGGATTGGTAGCCGTTGGTTTTGATCCGTTCATACAGGTTGTCCACTGCAGTGCAGTGGTCTCGGAGTGCTGCTTTCGAAGTCATACTTCGCCACGAAGGCTCCGAGCGCTCGGCGAGTTCAAGACACCGTTTGACAAACGGTGTCTCCTGCCATGGAACGTCGTCCTGAAAGTGTGCCTGAAACGATTGAAAAAAGGTGCTTTCGGAAAACCGGTCGGCGCGGTAGAGTTCGTATCGCTCGCGGTAGGCTTCGTCCGTAATTGGCGGCTGTTCGCGCTGATCCCAGTCGCCTGCGCGAACGGTTCCGAGGGCTGACGGTTTGTCGTGATACGGTGGATACGGGCGGCCGGTGAACGATTCTATCCGGTCCGGATCGATCCGCCGTGGGGCAAAGGGATCGGGTGGGTTGGCATAGCCGTCGAAATCGGTGTCAACCGTCAGCCGAAGATAGGCGTTCGTAACCGCACTCGGAGCCGACACCGGAAGGCGAGCATAGGCTTTCTCGAGTGTGTCCTGTGAACGGGTAAGGAGCTTCATTGGCGGTCTACGAAACAGCGTTTAGCACCGACCGTTTGGTCCGTTCGACTGTTCGTTTGAGTCGAGTTGCAGTGTGATGGGTATGTGGCCCACCGAGGGCAAGCAGTAAGTAGAGATAGGCAGTCAGCAGGTGGGGTTGTGTACGGATTGCTTTCGTTGCAAACCATCGAGCGTCTCTGTAGTAGCCGTTTGTGACGCCAGCGCCGGCGATCGAGGCGGCAAGGTGGGCACGAAACTCGCGTTCGCGGTTGTGTTTGGCTGCAAGTTCTCGATGTTTGTGGATCAAAAGCGGATACGAGACATCACGCAACTGTTCAAACCGGTCGGCAATCTGGTCGCGAGAGCCATACTGGCGGATAACCAGGGGCTCACAAATTATCTCAAACTGGCAGTGTACCGACAGCCGTAGAAGCCACTCCCGGTCTTGCCATGCCGGAAAGCGTTCGTCCGGAAGCCCCGCCCACTCGATGACCGACCGCCGAACAGCAATGGTCGAAAACGGGCCAGCAATCGCACTCTCGAGTAAGCCGTTCGTTGTTGAGCCGGGATCGACAGTCGGTAGTCGCGTTGTCGTCGTCTCGCCGGTTTCGGTGACAAACTCTTGGCCGACGACAACGATCCCAACTGACGGATCGGTAAATACCGACACCTGTACGCGTCTGGCACGAGTGTGAAACGAAAGCCGATATCGAGCAACGGTGTGCCAACCTTGATGACCTGTATGACTCGATCCGAACGAACGGCTATCGCGCTGAGCGATCCCGGTTCGGGACTGTTGGGTTTCGCCACTGTCTTCGACACGAGATAACCGTCGATATCGGCCGCGATGGCGACCTATTGGTCGTCTCGGGGCGACACCGTCTGGCGATTGCAAAACTGTTGGGACTCGAGGCAATTCCGGTTGTGTTCTGTGTGAGACATACTGAGTGGGTGGCCCACCGGGAAGCGGTAGCAGTCGAGGGAAGTTACAGTTCTCATCCCGATCTCAGAGATATTACCTCGTCGCGGCAGTGAGGTGGTCGTATAATAACGATCGGTTGCATTTCCTGATGGCGGTGGATAGCTGGCGGCGCAATCACCTCTTTTCCAGGAGACTACTGCTTTGGAGACAACCGACTCGAGAAAATCGCCTCGAGGGTGGTACCAGCCATTTTCGAGATGCCGCTGAAAAACGTCTTTTAGTTTGCAGTACATTCATTATCGTTCTGATTCACCTGTCAGAATATGAACCGAAGAACGTTCCTGTTCGGTACTGGTACCCTTACAACGGTCGCCCTTGCGGGGTGTACGGGTAGTGCACAAGAAGCCGAGTCTTCCTCGAGTGACACAGAACGGACGATCACGGTAAGCGAGTCCGGCGAGATAGAAGCGGAGTCGGATCTGGCCGTGTTGCGAGCCAGCGTTGAGGCAACGGGTGAGAGTGCTGAGACGGTGAGAGATGAATTAGCTGAACGCTCAGACGATCTGTATGACGAACTAGTCGCCTATGGGATACCCGAAGAAAACATTACGACGGGCGATTTCTCCATCCGAGACCAGGTAGATGATCGGCAAATAGAGCAAGACGGTGTTGAGCTCCAATCGGAGGAAGACCTACAGGAGTACATCTACTACGAGGGAAGCCACTCTCTGACGGTAGAGATCGAAGACATCGAGCACGTTGGAGAGGTTGTGGATACAGCTGTCGACGCCGGTGCGGACGATATTGGGCGGATCGAGTTTACGTTGTCAGATGAGACTGAAGATGAGTTGCGGGAGACTGCACTCGGGGCGGCCATTGCAGATGCCCGATCTGAGGCGGAGTTTGTCGCGACAGAGGTTGACGCGACTGTCGTTGAAGCCAAGACGGTCGATACATCCGGTGGTGAGGTAAGCCCGGTACGAGAAGACGTTGAGATGGATGACACGGATGACGCAGGCGGTGACCCATCGACGGAGATTCATCCAGATGAGGTGACCGTCACTGCCACGGTTGATATCACATACACGGTTAGATGAAAGACGCTCCTGCTCGTGTAGGCGAACTCGAGTCGTTACCGAACGAACTCGAGATCTTCGAACTCGAAAAAAGCCGTCTCGTAGCCGTCGTGGCGTGAGATGGCAGGCGGTGAGTCGACGGTGAGTGTCAGCTGGTCATCATCATTGAGGACTGGAATGCCGAGCCCGTAGTGATGGCCGAAGGAATCTGTCAACGTCTCTTCGAAGGGTGTTGGCTCAAGGACCGTTTCGTTGTCACGCTCGATCGAAACTGAGAGAGCGGTTAATGGAAGGATAATCTCGTTGTACGGCGTTTTTGGGAAGACGGCGAGATAGCGTTCCTCGTCGGTCCAATCCTCGCTATCGGTCTCGAGAAGCTCGAAATCGGCATCGCCGCTCCGTTCGGTGCCGATATGGGTTCCGGACAGTTCATCGATATCTGGGCTTGCGGAAACGGGTGGATGTGGTGGCTCTCCGGTATTATCATGGTCCTCATCCTCGTGATGCTCCCCGTGTTCCATCAATGGTAGTGCGTCCCGTTGGCCATGTCGCTCTGACTCGAACACCTCGAACTCCAGGTCGTGGATGTCGTCGCGGCTGTATTCGAACTCGAGGTCGAACATGCGTGTTTCTTCGAATCGGCCGGCAAACTGACCGAGGCGGCGGGCTTGGATCGGCCCGACACGGAGGTGGGCGGTATACTCGCCTTCGCCTGGAAGGATGGCATTATCGCCGTAGTGAAAGCCCATCCGCTGGGAGATCATCGGCCAGGGGGTAAATTCCTCGACGACGGTATCTCCCTGGAGAACTTCGAGGTGCATATCGACGGGGAGGATGTGTTCGGTTTCGTGGTCCCATACCGAGACCATGAGGTGGAGCGTGTCATCGGATTCGACGACGACGCGGTTGGTTTCGCTGCCCGTGACAGTCCAAAACCGGTGGGGGAACGTATAGGAGAGCGCGACGGCGTACTCGCCGTCATCGTCGACGGCATAGACACCCATATCTTCGGTGGCGGCGGGGTGGTAGACCGCGTCGGGTCGGTCTTCGACAAGCGGTGGATCGCGCCAGGCGGACTGTTGCTCGAAGCCAAGGCGCTCGAGACAGCCGGCAAGGGCGAGGCCGCTGGCAACGCCACCTATCTGAAGAAACGTTCGCCGATCCATACCCGTCTTACAATGAGTGATACAAAGCTATTTGGGGGTTTACGTGTCGAACTCATCCGACAAACGGCGGTGGGTTTGTTGGCAGTGAGAGCAGCCAGAGACTGATGGCGGTGTAACAGATCATCACAGCGATAAACGGGTACTGACTACGGATTGCCTGTAATCGGCCGGGGAACGTCTCGAAGGCGACTGCATGGGCTGCCCAGATTCCAAACAGGTGGCCAACGATGACGGCTCCGACCTCGAGGCCGCCCATCCAGCCGGGAACGGCAAGCGTTGTCGGATTTACTGGCGGGCTGAGCGGGCTGGTGAGTGCTCCAAATGTAGCTGGGGAAAGGCTAATGACAAACCCAAGATAGTGGGCGATGTGGTAGCCAGCGGCGATCCCAATCAGCGGGGAACCAAACCTGATCGCGAGAACGCTGCGTGGGAGTTTCGTTGGAGCGGTATGTCGGGCACAGATAGTTGCTGCCCAGTAGAGACCGATGAAACAGGTAAATCCAAGAGAAAAGACGAGCCCGTAACTTGCTATCGGTGGGAGGCCAGTTATGACCAGCGTTTCGATCACTCGGGCACCGGGCGGGGTGACGACGAAGCCGTTGAAACTGAGTTCCCAGATCAAAAGCAGGACGAACGCGAGCTCGCTTCGGTCGCGAACGACCGTCGGGTCACGAAGCCGGCTGCCTGGAAGCACGAACTGCCAGCCACCTTCATCATCGTACTGAATCGGGGCAACGGCCCCATAGACTCGAAACAGCACTGACAGTGGATCGACCCGATCAAACCAGACCGCCGGAGAGACAAGGGATGCCCCGACAAGCGCCACGGCGAGATAGAAAACGGCCGCCTGTGCAAGTACCCTCGGCTCACTCGAGATAGGGAACACCAACTCCAGGAAGACAAGCGCACCGAGGCCGATGACGGCGGGCCAACTTCGCAGTCGGCAGGGATACGAAACCAGAGGCCTGCCACTCCAAACGAGTCGACTCGAGAGCGTCGCAGCGTTTCGAAAGGGGTCGATAGCGGGCCAGGGGTTGCAGACGCCGATGGCGATAATCGGAAGCAGTGCCCGGACGCCGACGAAGGTAAGTAGGATGGCGAGATTCGTCGTCGGCAGCGACGGGCCGAGTGTGCCGACGGCGATGACAATTCCCAAGCTACCGACCCCAAAAATCGCGCCGACGATGGCCAGCGCTTGTGAGCCACTGCCCGTTGGCCACCCCCTCGCAGGCAGCCACCGGCTGGTTGACTCGAGTGACACGGACCACTCATGGAGCGCGTTGAGTAGCGTCCGGTCGGTGACGAACGCGGCGAGTAGCCCGGAAGCACCGATTGCAGCGCCGCCAGTGAGGACGAAAAGCCATGTCGGGACGGCTAGCTCCCGCTGTTCACCGAGCCCGGCGGCGACGTTTGAGGCGAGTGCGGTCTCCGAGAGGAGCGCCACGCCAGTGAGACACGCGACGATCAGTCCCACACGGAGTCGACCCATCGGACTCCGCTGGGTTGGCTATCCACCTTGTTTTGTCGACGGTTCACAGTCCTCGAGAGCGAGCGGTTGCGGGCGACCGGATGGGACGTGAGTAAGCGGCTATTACCGCTCGAACGGTCGAAACCGTTGAGAGACATCCTCCCCGAGAAACCGCTGTGCAATCGAGCGCGCAAGCGATACTTCGGGTGACCGCGACCCAGTGGCTGCCAGCCCTCGAGTATCCCTCTCCGGAGAAGTCGGCGCATCCAGTATGAGTGACAGTCAGCTCCGGCCCGCCACCCCAGTACTTGTCGTTGGGGACTCTCCACATACCGCGCCCATTATTCGTATCCTCGAGGAAGCGTTTACCTCGAGTGGCGGGGTGACAGTGACGACCCACGAGCGGGCTCAGGACTTGATTGGGGATGTTGCTGGTTGTCTCCTCACTGACGGCATCGATCAGCCGTTGTTCGAAGCCGCTCGGAGTCACGGCTGGGCCGTTATCGCAGTTGTCGAAACGGACGGTTCACAAGCCCTCGAGCACGGAGCGACTGACGTGCTTCGTCACGACGAGACTGCTCCAACCGTCGTCGCCCGAGTGCGAAACGCCCTGCGGCGGGTGACTCTCGAACGTGAGCAGGCAGGTATCGACGCCGCGGCAGTCGCCCACGCGAGTGCACTCGTCATCGTCTCGGACCGCGAGGGTGAGGTCCGTTCGGTGACGCCATCGGTCGAAGCCGAGTTGGGTTACACGCCGGCAGACCTCGAGCGCATGGGCTTGTTCGCTCTCGTACACCAGACAGACCGCACGGAACTACGAGAAGTTATGATGGAGTTACAGAGGGAACCGCTTGGCTCGAGCCGACGGCTGCGCTGTCGGATCAAAGACGCAACCGGGCGGTGGAATGTGTATCGACTCACTGGGATGACGCGCCTTGCCGATCCGGCGGTGTCGGGGTTTGTGTGGACGTTGACACGAGCTGAATCGCTCGCCAATGAATCGATAGATGCGGAACTCCCATTTGCCACAGCGACGATCGGCCTTGAGGGAGAGCTTCTGGCGTTCAACGAGCACGCTGTTTCGCTGTTTGCCTTTCCGGACACAGTTCGTCCCGGAACCGTCCTCTGGGAGTTGCTCCCGCAGACAGTCAGTCGAACGCTACAGGACCGAGTCGCCGAGGCCCAGGCGACCGGGGCGCTCAAGCGAACGCAGTTACAGTGGCTCGATATGAATCTCGAGGTGCACTGTCATCCGATGGAGGCTGGGACAGCAATATACGCGACCCATCGGGACGATGACGACTCAAGTCTAGCGGCAGACGTTTCGTACAAGCGCTACGAGTCGGCACTCGAGGCAGTCTCTGTTCCAACACTGTTGCTTTCGGGGACACGGATCGTTGGGGCGAACACGGCGGCCCGCACCGTCCTTGTCGGCGAACAGGCGTCTCTCGTCGCCGGGGACCGACCAGTACGTGGTAACTCCCTCGAGGCGTTTTTTCCGAAAAAAAGTGTAGAAATGGTCGCTGACCGAGTGGCAGATCGTCGCCTGCGACGGACGGACCCGATTCGAACGACGACTGAGGAAGGGGCGTCCGTTGGAATCACGATTGCCCCAATTGCAGACAGCCCGTGGACTGTCTGTACCATCGTTCGGGAGCCAGCGGCCGGCCCACCGTCGGTGGTTGAGGCACGAATCGATCTGTTGGGAGCTGCCAGTCAACTCGGGGTAATCGAGCGCCTGCTCGAGGCAGTCGGGAGGCACTGTTCAGGCGCTGTTGTGGCCGGCTATCGGCTCGAGGGTGATATTGCTAGACCAGTCGCCGCGAGAAATGCCATCACCGACGAAGCTATTCCGGTGGCGTCTCTCACGGCACTGGCTAGTGACGACAGTGGGGAGCAGACGCTACTCGAGTGCCTCACGTCCGACACGGTCCAGTATCTCGAGTCGGGGCCAGTCGTGTCGTCGCTCGGTCGGGAGTTCGGTGTCACTGGACGGGCCGCTCTCATTTCACCGCTTGGGTCGGCGTGGGCCCTAGTCGTCCTTGAGGGACTGGCCGATTCGATTCCGGATGCGACCCACGAAACAATCGGTGACTATGTCGCCGACGCAGCGACCAGGCTAGAAGCACTCGAGACTGAGGCAGCCTTGGCCGACGCCGAGCGCCGCTGCCAGCACCACACTGCACAACTCGACCGACTGACTACCTTGGTGGCATCTCTCGAACGTGCCACCGCCTCCGTTGCAGACGCAGTCACCCGAGAGACCGTCGAGCGCCGCGTCTGTACGGCTGTTAGCTCGCTTCCCGATATTGAGTTCGCCTGGGTCGGTGGGCTTCCCGCAAGCCGTAACCGACTCGAGCCTCGCGCTATCGATGGCGAACCGACCGGCTATCTAGAGGCGGTTCGCAGCGAGCGTGCTGTTGGTGGGGACGAACCGGCAACACAGGCACTTGAACGCGGCGACTCCGTTTTCGTCGTTCTCACTTCGAGGGGCCACGGAACCTGGCGACGAGAGGCCCTCAGCCGGGGAATCGGTGCGGTTTATAGCACTCCAATTGGGTCGAACCCACTCGGACTTGGAATTCTCAGCGTCTATGCGCGAACAGCGACGGCACTCGAGGAGCCGACTCGACGGGCACTCGACACTCTGGCTCACACGGTCGCGATTGCACTCAGCGCCATTGAAACTCAGCGAGCGCTGACGACTGATGCAGCAATCGAACTCGAGGTCGCCGTTGACCCGGCAGCCGATACGCTCTGTCAGGTGGCTTACCGCTGTGGCGACCCCCTCACTGTTCGGATGGTGCTTCCCGAAGAGGAGCAACTGGCCATTATTTTCACCGTCTCTGAGACCGCCAGTGAGACGCTGCTTTCGGCACCCGATGGCGTTCGCTCTCTAAGCTGTCTCGACAGTGACGGGAAACGAACGCGGTACGAAGCAATCTTGGAGGGAGCGGAGGTCTGCCAGTCGGTGATCGCTGCCGGTGGGCGGCCCCGATCAGTTTCAGAAAGCGGTGACCGCCTCTTGATGACGCTCCCTCCGGAGGCGTCGGTCCGCTCGGTTCTCGAGGCAGTCAGGGAAGTGTCACCGGGAGCGTCGTTGCTTGCCAGACGCGAGCGAGCGGCGGAAACCGAAACCGGCCGGATATTCCGCTCAGCGGTTGCTGACCGACTGACCGAGCGCCAACGCGGTATACTTCATGCCGCCTATGAAAACGGTTTTTTCGAGTGGCCACGTCAGCGAACGGGTGAAGAAATTGCCGCCTCACTCGGTATCTCACAACCAACGTTCGCTCGCCACTTCAGGGCTGCCGAACGCAACCTGTATGCGTTGTTGTTCGAGGACCCGGAACTGGATCAACACGAGTGAACCTCCGGCAGGTCAAGCAGGCTCGAGTGTCTGCCCTGCCCTGTAGGATGTTTGTCTGCCAACCGAGCGAAAGGGTGGCTTACTTCTCGAAAAAAATGAATCGCCTTGCTGCCAGTTGAATACCTATTCATCACCGCAATCGCCAGTGTGGCATACTAGCGTCTACGATCATATTGGCGCCAGCACATACTCATGATCGAAGCGTGAATTCGATAATCAGCGATTACCGAGACCGATTGAATCGAGTGGGGGGCCGCCAGTGAGTAGCGAGTCCGTATTTGCCGACTCACAGGCCGGACCGGCAGTCGCTGTTGGAACGATCACCGCCGAACTCCGCCTCGAGCACAACTGCCTGCTGTTGGGACCGACACTCACCACCATCCGTGGAAACTCCATAGCGGTCGAACTCGACGCCGAAAGCCAACTCGAGTCCGGTGACCAGATTGTTTTTTTGTCGGTCAGCAGTGACTGTTTTGAGCCGTTTGAGCGAGGGCTGGCCACCGATCCGACGATCACCGATCCGATGCTGGTCGATCGATATCCGGACCGTCGGATCTATCGGGTGACCGTCACCGAGCAGGCAACCCATTTTAGTCCGATGGTCGCTGCCGTCGGTGGCCGCCTCCTCCGGGCTGAAAGCCACACCGGTGGTTGGGTGCTCGAGCTTCGACTCCCCGACCGCGAGGCGCTGATCACGCTCAATGAACGTTGTGGTGAGACAGATATTCGGTTCGTTGTCAATCACCTTCGAGCTGCTGGCACCGAAGAAGACCGACTTATCGGCCTCACTGCAAAACAGCAGTATCTGCTGACGGTCGCCTACGAAGAGGGCTATTTCGAGGTTCCGCGAGGGATTTCACAGAAGGAACTAGCCGACACTCTCGAGGTCTCGAAGTCGGCCGTTTCTCAGCGACTGCGCCGGGCTATGTCCGAACTCTGTGGAGCGACGTTATGAGTGGACAACGCGACTGGTGTGAAATCGGTGCGGTTGGCCGTCTCGAGTAGGCATGGAAAACCGTCGTTTGGGCTCTCCTTTCGACATCTATGCGGTAGCTACTCGGTTGTTTGGTTAGTATACTTCCGACAGAGTGCTCGCATCTACAATTCTGTGCTACAAAGCTCGTGGAAAGTGGACAAATAATACACTACGTGCAGAGCGTGTACAGACGAACGACAACGCGGCGTGATGGTCCACCTGGCCTGACGGTCATGGGTATCTGACTGCTACCGGTTCTGTTAGTCCGTCTATAGTAATGGGCTGGCACTGCTTGCATCCTTCCATGCCCGAGTACCGTTTGTCCTCCTCTCTGAACCGCCGACAATCACCCCCAGAGGCTCTCACGTTGACGAAGACGCGTGTGAGGACCACTCCCGCAGTGGAGGTGGCTGGCTGATGTGTGGGATTATTGGCCGCGTTGGAACGGAAAACGCGATTGACAGTCTACTCACCGGTCTCGAGAATTTGGAGTACCGTGGTTATGACTCGGCCGGTGTCGCCATCCAAAATGGGTCCGGCATCAAAGTCCAAAAACGATCCGGAAAGGTTGCAGACCTCAAAGCCGCCATCGACAGGGACATCGCCGATGGACAGGTCGGTATCGGCCACACGCGATGGAGTACTCATGGCCCACCGACCGATGCAAACGCCCACCCACACACCGATTCGACGAGCGATGTCGCCGTCGTCCACAACGGTATTATCGAGAACTACCTCGAGCTCAAACAGGAACTTGCCAACTTGGGCCATGAGTTCACAAGCGAGACCGACACCGAAGTGATCCCACACCTCATCCAACACTACCTGGATACTGGCGTGGATAATGAGACCGCCTTCCGGAAGGCTCTCGGCGATCTCGAGGGGAGCTACGCCGTTGCCGTCATGATCTCCGGGGAGCACGTATTATATGCGGCTCGGCAAGGCTCACCGCTTGTTGTCGGGATCGAATCGGACGCCTACTTCATTGCCAGTGACGTACCGGCCTTTCTCGAGTATACTGACAATGTCGTCTATCTCGAGGATGGGGATGTTGCAGTTATCCGCCCTGACGGCCTCGAGTTTACCGATCTGGCGGGGAATGCTGTCGACCGATCGTTCGAGACCGTCGATTGGGACCCCGAACAGGCCGGGAAAGGCGAGTACGACCACTACATGCTAAAAGAGATTTACGAACAGCCGACGGCGCTTTCCCAGGCGATCGAGGGGCGAGTTGATCCGCGCACGGACACGATCGAACTCGAGTCGTTTCCGCCAGGGACGTTCGAGGGGATTGACTCCGTCCAGCTAGTCGCCTGTGGGACCTCTTACCACGCTGCACTGTATGGCTCGCTGTTGTTGAACCGCTCTGGAATCGAGTCCCATGCTCTATTGGCCAATGAGTACAGCGTCTGTGCCCCACCCGTCGACGAAAACACGCTGGTAATTGCCGTCACCCAAAGTGGGGAAACGGCAGATACGCTGGGTGCACTTCGAACGGCGAAAGCAAACGGTGCACAGACGGTGACGATCACGAACGTCGTCGGCTCGACAGCCGCACGGGTTTCAGAAAAGACGCTATTGATCCGTGCCGGCCCGGAAATTGGGGTCGCCGCTACCAAAACGTTCTCCTCACAGGCCGTCATGCTCACACTGCTTGGCCAGCGAGCGATCGCTGACCGAACCGGTGAGCCAAGCCTCGATCTCGAGACGTTTCTTCCAGCCCTTCGGTCACTTCCCGGTCAAATCGAGACGGTTCTTGGGAGCACCCACGCAAAGACAGTCGCCCAACAGTACCACGACAGCACGGCGTACTTCTTTATCGGTCGGGGGTCCGGATTCCCCGTCGCGCTCGAGGGGGCACTCAAGTTCAAGGAGATTACGTACGAACACGCCGAAGGCTTTGCCTCCGGCGAACTCAAACACGGACCACTCGCCCTCGTCACTCCAGAGACGCCGGTATTTGCCATCTTTACCGGCGTCGAAGACGAAAAAACACTAAAAAATGCCGAAGAGGCACACACTCGCGGTGCGCCGCTGGTTGTCGTTGCTCCAGCTGACCACCCAGCGGCCGCCGTTGCCGACGCCCACCTCGAGATTCCGGACACGCATCCCGAACTGGCTGGACTATTAGCCAACGTCCAACTGCAGTTGGTCTCATACCACGCCGCCCACTCACTCGAGCGGCCGATTGACAAACCACGGAATCTCGCAAAAAGCGTTACTGTCGAGTAACGAGGTGGCGTTCGCTCAGTAGTGACAAAGAGTAAGATGGGACCTCACAACCACCCCCGTAACTGCGAGGTCCGTTACTACCCATTTTGCACACAGCAGCCAACGCGGCTTGTTGGCCGGCTGTGCCCGGAGGGCAGGCAGCGATTGGTCGGATGACCAGTCATGTTGGCAACTGACAACGCCACCCTCCACCTCATAGTAGATAGCTACAGGTAATAAAACCCGTACCTGATAGTATTGGGACGACGGAATTCGTCGCCCAAACTCACCGCATCGCTACAGTTCCGATAATCGGACCCTAATGCGATATTACTGTCTCGAAACACGGAATTTCTTGGGGATATGACCGTCGTGGAAACTTGAGACGGTGAAAATCGAAATCCGCCGGATCGACCCCGCAACCGGTCGTTTTCAGTTTCGGAACCGAAGTTATGCTATCTATAGTAAATACCATGCTATCGGTATTAGTTGATGATGTCGACGGACTCATCTAATCGAAAGTGGACGCCAATGACTACTTCCCAAACCCATAGTACGACCGCCCCACGGTGTGTCTCGTGTGGGACACAGGTCACCCGACAATTTGCCCGCGTGTTTGGCGACAATCGGGATGTCGTTCACGCCTGCCCGGAGTGTTCGACCTACCGAGAAATGAAAACAGCAGATTTCATTCCGGAAGCCCACCGGTAACCCCGTCGTTTCTCTCTGTTGCCAGTTACGACACAGTGGGTACACTAGCGCAGTGACACCCTCTACTCAGACCGACTCGAGTGCCTCGCTGACAATGCCCGCGGCGGTTTCGAGCAGTTCCTCCGCCCGTTTTGACTCTCGCGCTTCGGCCGTTAACCGAACCAGTGGTTGGGTGCCACTGGCTCGAATCAGAAACCAGCCGTCGCCAACGTCGACACGGACACCGTCTAAGGTATCAACGGACCAGGTGTCGTGATCATCTTCACGAGCTACGACCGTTTCTCGAACGCGCTCGAGGACGGCCTCGTTGTCGGCGACCTCGAGTGAGTCACGGACGATTGGATAGCGATCGATCGTATCGATGAGTGCCGACAGCGGCCCACGACTTGAGACGATTTCGGCGAGTTTACAGGCGGCAAGCGGTCCGTCCGGACAGAGCGTCTCCGCCGGCCAAATCCATGCGCCACTAGGCTCGCCACCGAAGACAACGTCAGGTTCGGTCGCCGCCTCAGCAATGTAGACGTCACCGACAGGCGTTCGGATCACCGAAGCGCCAACAGCAGCCAGCGCATCGTCGACAGCCAGACTCGTATCGACTGGGGCGGCGACCCGGTCGCCGTCGCCGGCAACCGCTTGAGCTAGCAGGGAAAAGAGCGCATCTTTCGGCACGAAGCGCCCGGTCTCGTCGACGGCCATCATCCGGTCGGCGTCGCCGTCGTGGGCCACTCCGAAGTCGGCATCCGTTACCTTGACAACCGACAGTAGTGTCTCGAGGGTTTCTTCGGTCGGCTCACTTGGGCGTCCTGGAAAGTGTCCGTCTGGCTGGCCGTTGAGCGTCCGGACATGACAGCCAAGCCGGTGTAACACCGACGCCGTCACCCCGCCAGTGCCGTTGCCGACATCGACGACGACGCTGAGTGGTGTATCGAGCGAGACGGCTTCAGTGAGTGCCTCCTCGTGGCGGTCGACGATGTCCTCGACGGTCGATTGCATCCCAATCCTATCCCACGGCGCAAGCTCGTAGGCTTCGTTCTGGACGCGCTCGGAGATCGATGCCCGTCGGGACGTCCCAAACGCTTGGCCCGTATCAGTCCAGAGTTTGATACCGTTATCTTCTGGCGGATTGTGCGAGGCTGTTATCACGATGCCTGCATCCGCCTTGAGCCACTCGACGGCCCGGGCAATCGCCGGGGTTGAAGCGACGCCGACCCGGATAACGTCCGCGCCACATTCACGGAGTCCGACGCTGACGGCATCTTCGAGCATTTCACCGCTCGCCCGGGCATCCCGGCCACAGACCACGCGCTCGTAGCCATCGGCTGCAAGCGCTCGCCCAACTGAGAGGGCGAGGTCGGCAGTGATTGCCGTTCCAACGGCACCGCGGACACCACTCGTACCAAACATATGTGCAACAGACTCCCTGAGCAAAGTAAATATGTGTCGGCTACTCGAGGGCCTGCCGAGTGCTGACAAATCCCCCCAGTGTACCAGGTCTGGCCTCGGACAGACCGACACCAATCGAATTGGTAACTGCCGCCTAGTGTATTGAACTACCGACAATCTACTTATATGATGGTCAGGTAGTCAGGATTCGAGATGGATGTTCAACGTATCGCAGGTACCGGTCTCTGGATGGCTGTGAGCGCCGGCCTCGAGTCAGGGCGATCGTATCTGAACCTATGAGCGCACTCAATCAGTCCGATGACGGTTCCGAACCGCCGATCCAAACGCTCCCACCGAGTGCAAAACTCGTCTACAAGGTTCTCGAGTACGAAGGAGCGATGACACAGGACCAGATCGCCACCGAATCCCGACTCTGCTCGCGGACGGTCCGATACGCGCTACGAAAACTCGAGCGTACGGATGCTGTGACCAGTCGAGTCAGTCTCGAAGATGCTCGACAGTCTGTATATCGGCTTTCGACGTGACGAAACAGTGGGTCTGATTTAGGAGGCTGCAACCGCCTGCTCCAATGAGCACTGGTGTGGACTCAAAACGAACGGCTCTGGTGAATCACTAGACGGCGGCGACCTGCAGTGTAGAATCACGTCGCTCGAGGAGTCACGCTGGAACGTATTTGATAGGGTCATTGAGGATTCAAGCAATGACGAAGCAAATTGACTCT
>LFCJ01001187.1_pt1 | contig 17811 bp, 19 predicted proteins | sample 643141 | NCBI WGS metagenome assembly LFCJ01 (sample SAMN03766243, study PRJNA286221) | soda lake metagenome | biome: soda lake; feature: Kulunda steppe; material: water; isolation source: sample B1-Br-g2 brine of Lake Bitter-1 | place: Russia: Kulunda steppe | collected 2010-07
AAAGGTTGCAGCCGATGCCGGGCACAGCTGGAGGAGGGTGGCTTCAGGAGCAGCCGGGGTATCCACACGCTGGTGCGTGCACCTGAGAGCCAGCCCTATCCGGTGGTGGGTGTCAGGGGGATGCGTGGAGGTGACCAGCTTCGCCACACACTGGGCGTCGCCCGGCTCCCCACCCACCGATTTGCAAAGCGACCAAGGTGTCTCAGCCATGTGTTCCAAACCCTCCACCCCCAGCAGCCTCCTCAGCAGCACAGGTGCCGATCCGCTCGGGCGACCTTCGAAGACGTGCGTGGAGCACTGGAGGGCAAGCGGGAAGCCCATCGCCCTGGGCCTGACAACGATGCGCGGTTGGTCAATGATGCCATTGTATCATAGTTTGTCCGGTGATATCCTGCTGCCATGACGCTACTTTGTCTGCAGCATACTCTCGGCGTGACATACAGCTACTTGCACTGTAGTATGTAACCTAACCTTGCTCGCCAGACAAGTGTCAGCCAAGAACCCCCTCAACCCACGTAGAATTTTCCTACTCTTATGGAAACTAATTGGTGGGAGATAGTCCGGTGCATGCACCTGACATTTCAGACATCTCAGCAGGCTGCCGCCGCAAGTAGCTCCCAGATGCGTGAGGTAGCGCTATTTGGGTATTCCCGAGGAGAACATGTTCTTCGTCATTTCATTGCCTTGAAGGCTACCAAAAAGCTCATGCTAAGAACAGATTGGAAGTATGATTACTCTGACATCCTTCCAATCCACAAAACATTCATCAACAACATCACACGTCACCATTGGAGCACAGATCACATGTAGCTCCAGCCCAGCATTCAGAAGGCATACCCGAAGTTTGTCAACATGCAATTCAATACTTTTGCTTTATTGGCAGATGTAAGACCAAAACCGCAACAGTCCTCGTGTATGAGGCAATACCACTGGCAGTCTTGGCTGCGTGCAGAATGGCTGCACCGCCTCTCAACTAAGAGACACTTGAGGCAACAAAAATTAGGGGATAAAAGGAGTATGGATAATGATTTAGAAAACTCTTCATTTCACACATATATTTCACGAGAAATGCTTACTAACTAAGACATTTAGAACATTGTGACAAAATACTTAAACACGGGCATTAGGGAGACAGATTGCACGGCCAAAACTCAGAGTAACAGGTCATCAACCTCACCCTGAGTAGATGCTATGGACGAAGACAGCTTCCTCCAAGACAGCCTGTCTTCGGTTTAGGAGCAGGCTGCGAAGCTGGAGGTGGAACCTGGGAAGAGGAGGCCCCTTGCTCCTTAGGGAGTCGGTGACCCGGTGTTTCAACTCCTGTGGCAGTGGAAGGTTTCGTACGAGAGCGAGATAACTTGTCAGCACAACAAGTCAGAGGGAGTCGTACAAACGTGCCAGTTGCCAGGCCACTGACCTGGAGAAAAGATGCAGTTTGAATCCCGCCTTTCTAGTGGAACCTGCGACGTAAATTGTGAGAACACGCTAGTTCATGCCTTGGCATTGGGAGGCATTCCAGCTGTTTGCAACCTGACACAGTTCAGCTTTCTATGCACACACTTCTGTTCTGAGCACGGAACTCTCTTACAAGCCGCTCTTCCCAGCATAAAGATACAAACTCACATTCACTTTGAGTGGGGGCTTTGCAGGCTGGGCGTTTGGAGAGTTGTGTGCAAGCAGCGCCGTCTCTTGGGCCTCTTGCGATATCTCGTTCACGTTCATTTTAACACATGAGTATGTGTCACTTCGTTTCTTTTCTAATTCTTGAAAAATGAGGCTTGGCTGTTGTCTTTAACGAGCCTTTTAGCACACACTGAAATTTCTTAATTGAAAAAACAGCAGTCAAATGATTTGAAGTTTATTGACTCTCCTTACGGTGCTTGTAGCCCACTACCAACCCCCCTGTGTACCATGCCTCCTTTTGTCCCTGGTACAATAACGGCAGCTAGTCTAAGGCGGGAGGAACCATGGTGGAAGGAGGCAGACCAGAAGGTGTGCCAACATGTAATGCGTACATGTGCATGTATACCTCCAAGGCTTTTGTTTAGTGCAACGCCAGAGGCTTCTTGATCAATCAAGTTGCAGCTGATTAAAAATTTCTTAGATTCCTTTTGCTTGGTGTGTCTGCTGGTACTGTGCGACTGTGCAATGCAATTCAGCTAGGGAGGCACTGGAAGATAGGAGTTCAAGTTTAGGCTGACTCATGCAGGAAATGCATCATGCAAATCCACATTGGTCACAGGCGCAGAAGAAGGGCCCCCATCATACAGTTTACTGGACTTCCGGGGAGCGCTACCAGGGCGAATGGTTTGACAACAAGCGGCAAGGTGCGCCCCTCTGCTGAGCAAAGTAGCTTGCACACTGGCCTTGAAGCTGCATTGTACCAGTTTTATCAGCAAAAATGAGCTTAAATTGCACTTCACATCTGCTTATAATATTATGCGCAGGAAAGGGTACGGTCATTTATAAAAACAGTGATAAATACGAGGGAGAATGGGCAAATGGAATGCGACATGGACTGGGCACCTTGTGGATATACAAGGTTTGTCATTGCTTATGTCCCTTCAGATGCAATCCCGTACAGATTAAGCATTCCAATGATAGACCTAAAGTGAATTGAGTGGCTGCAAATTCAATGACCTACTTTCAAATGTCGTCCTGATCAAACAGGGTGGAAAGTATGTTGTGCGATACAATGGAGAATGGAGTGAAGACACACCCACAGTAAGCAGGCTGGATGATGGATGTTGTTAGAGTACTCTTTGCAATAGCTGTTTGCAGCAAGCTTTGAATGCCAACACATGCTTGATTGACTGCCGATTGCATGCAGGACAAAGCAAAGCATTACCCATGCACAAGTTTGAGTATCTATGCTTGCATTCAGGCCAGATGTGTGCTGATTAGCTGTCCGGGCTCTTTGCCACTATGCAGGGCCATGGAACTGTCTTTGAAGACAATGGCGATACATATGAGGGTGATTTTTTGTATGGCCAGAAGCATGGTCGGGGCCGGGCTGCGTACGGGGGAAGACCCATAGATGGCTTTGGTGGAGATGTGTATGAGGGGCACTTTGAGAATGACCTCAAGTGAGTTGTCACCTGTTCCTTACTGCTGCTCCTGCTGCTGAGGGTTTAACATGTTGGCTTTCTCAGCAGCCTGGAGACCTGCCTGCCAAGCAGGTTCGGACTGCAGTGGTCCTGTCACATGGACTTCTTGTATGTTACTGGTAGCCGACCACGAGGCATATGCATTTCTTTGCCTGTGCCCATACGCTGTTTCGTCACCGTGCAGGAATGGGCCTGGTACAATGATGTACGCCAGCGGGGATGTTTTTGAAGGGCTGTGGAAGGATGATTTGAAGCACGGGCCTGGCACATACTTCTACATCAACAGAGGAAAGCGGTTTGATGGTGTATGGCAGGAAGGTGCGTGTGAGTTCCAAGCAAACTAGGTTTCAAAAGGGGCAGCGAGTGTGCTTGTAGTGACTCCGCGTAATGCAGTGTGAGCTGGGGTGATGTGCACTCTTCTTTCTTTACGTAACTGAGGTCCAGGCAGTGGTCCCCAGAGCCTGGCATGCACAGGTGCAGAGCTGGACATGGCTTGACAGGGATGCCAGGCACACCCTGCAAGAAACCTTTTGCTTGTTTTAGCTGAGCTGGTTGCTGATAGAGGCACATGACAGGTGGCACGTGTCAGTTTGCTTCTGCCGCGATTTTTGCAGAGAAAACTGCACGCTCAGCAACAATGACCTTTGCTTCCTCGATCAGATAGTGCACCATTACTCTGTCAGAGTTCTACTACTGAGTCATGCGGACTCTCCGATCCCAATAGTACCTGGCATTTTGGCCCACTGTTGGCACAGAGCATGGCTGATATACTGAGCTTGGGACCACAAATTTCCTGCAAGACTTAGGAGGGCAGGAGCGTGTGGCTGTGCTCATTTTGTCTTCTGGTTGTGAAATCCTCCCAGGTGTTGTTGCCTTGTTTTAGGCCTCATGATAGCCAAGGTTGTGTGAAGAGGCTCAAACTTTGGATAAGCAACAGTGACAGCTGTCTTCTTGGTTACTGGCATGCCCTCATTGCCAGCATTGTAGGTGCCTGCTGCTGCATAGGATTTTTCATGAGCTGCAGCTTGCTCCTTATTTTGTGCAGGCGTGGGAAGGGCAGGAAGCTACTCAGAGATACACACACCTCCTGCAGGCACGCCTGGCAGTTTGCCTCCTGTTGAGTTGAAAAAGGGTGATGAAGTTTTGAGAGAGGCCACCGAAGGCGTCATGCAGCAACTTTAACATGCAGTACCTTCGGTTTGGGTTGTTATTTGCCATAAGGAACGTTTTTTGTTTGTTTTCATGACAAAAGAATTGCCAAGAAAAATAAATGCAGCGTGTCTGATTTTTGTGTGAATGTGCTCCAATGAGATGTCACCCTAGCACTGCCAGTTTCCATTTTGTATTTTTTCCTGACTCAAAACCATACTGTTCTATATTTTTTCCCAAATACTTTTTTTCTATGTGCATGCCATGCAGTGCTTATTTTGTGACACTGAGACTGGGCTTACTCCAGCCGATGCTTCAAGGAAATTCTCTCCGGAAGTCTGCCCTTGCCTGAATGCCTCAAACCCCTTCAGTTAACTCAAACTTCGTTGAGTTGCACATTAAACAAAGCATATTTGTCACCCTTTCAGGCTGTAAATATCTAAGGAAAAGAAAAACTACTTAGGCAGTGCATCCACTCCCCACATCAAATAAGGAAAAGAAGACACATTGGCCCAAAGAGCCGTGAGTCTCCTCCACCAGGGAAAAAGGAAGAACTAGCGAGGATCTGGAGGGTGACAAGCCGCCCCCTGCTCCAGACAAAGACCTTGAGAGCAACTGGATAGTTCAAGAGCGTGTCTAGTAATTGTCAGTTTGTGTGCATAGAGCACAGGATGAGCATGTAGGTTGAGGGCAGTCTTATGGGCTTTATGTACGTCAAGGCCGAGCTCTTTAAGGTGATTCAAAGTGTGTGAGGTGTAGATAAAGCCTCCCACACCAAGAAGAATCGTGTGAAGGATGACTTTCTTGGCCTTCAAGCTCTTACAAAGAACCTCGTGGTGTTCTTTAGAGCCTCTAAAAGAGGCCTGAGGCCTCTTGTTGGTGTCCAGGCCGTGTATCTTCACAGTACTTGACCTCAACAAGGTGTATCTCCCATTTGTGGACATTGAGCTCCTGAACTCTATGTACATCTCTGCTGGTTTGTCTTGGTTGTGACACCTGGTGCAAATGAGGAGTGGTTGGCGATTTGGAATTTTTAGTAGGTAAGGGGGTGACCAAAATGGCATCAGGGCGACTAGAGCTTAACCGAGCATCAAAAAGCCAGCTGGGTGTTGTCATGTTATCAGCATGCTCAGGAATTTGAAGGTTTTGTTTGGCCAAATGGGTAGTACTGCCGGCATCCAAGGGACCGAGCAACCTGCCAGGGAGCCTTTGCTGATAACTTTCATGATGAGCCTGCAGGCAACATTGCGGCATTCAGTGATCATACCCGAGATGATTGTATGTTGACACCCTGAGAGAATATGGAGAGTACTATCTGCTTCCTGACAGAGTGGACACTGAAGGCTGGTGGACATTTTCAAGTGGACAGCATGTTTCTGATTGAGAAGGGTGCCTGTACGGTACTACCACTAGTAGTGAAAGAGGTTGCGCTTCATTCGGAGAGAGAGAGAGTTTGGAGTTTGCAAATGCCTTTGTGGATGTGTGGAAGCAGCTTCTGGTAATAAGAGTTGTACCCTGTTTTTGAGTTGGCATAACCCAGTCTATGATTTGAGTGCATGTGGGATTTTAGTGCGGCTTGGAGATATGTAAGGTAAATCAATACAGGGCCGTGTTAGGGAGCTTCAGTGCCAGATCCCTGCTGATTAACTTCTTCAACAGCTTACCAGCTAATATACGGTAAGGGATTGCCACCAGGGCCTGCAGTGCAGATGGTCGTTTCAGCTGGGAGGCTGTAACCATGGCAGGCTTGGTATTTGGCAAGGGGTCTGCACATTCATTTCCGGCAATATCAGCATGAGACTGAACTTTGTAAAGGAAGATGTGGGATTGAGAGTTTTGGATAGTAATAGAAAGAATTTTAAGGATGTCTCCTTGGACGTGGTGGCAATGCTTCCCAGGGTCCAACAATTCTTTCTTAATTTGATGGAGTAAGGTAAGGCTGTCTGTGGCAATACGAATAAGATCGTGTGTGATAGCAGCAGCTATAGCTGCTAGTTCTACGCTTCCCATGGTGTTGGTTATACCAGCACCATTTGGTTCAACCAAGTTAGAGTTGCCTAAGCTGGGGTGGTAGACCCATGCCCAAATAACTGTTTTACCTCCTTGGATAGCTACCGTCTGTGTAGGTCCAGGAATTCCAGTCAGGAATCTTAAGTGCAAGTCCCAGTTTTGAACGATGGGAAAAGGGGACCACATCACCCAAAAGTAGGTCTGTGGGAGCGCATGGTCGTTTGCATTTTGTCTGAGTGAAATTTCCAAATTTCTTGAGACCAGGCGCTGTCTCAACGTGCCTAGTATTCCAAACGGGAAGGCAAGCAATGCTGTTGACGTGCCAATTTGCTTCAGGGATGTCACAAGCAAGATTTTGCAGCCATGTAGGATTGTGTGTATTTAGGTGAAGCCGTGCAGCTGTGTTCCAGACTGCTGTGATATGAAGATTCCAAGAGGCCTGGGGAAGGGGAGTCTCTTGACTTATCCAGGATCGAGGGGAAGCGTAAGCAATCTCATTCGCTGGGATTGTTCCAAGCTTATAACACAAGAGGGGATAGGCTGTAAGGAAACTTGAGTAAGGGTTGGTGATCATGGATCCATTTCAAGATGCTAGGAACATGAAAGTGGCAGTTGTTTTGTACTATGGCTTCTATGTTGCACCTGTTGCGGGACACTGAAGATGGGTGTGTGCTTGCATGTACACTGCCTCCGAAGGGGATCCCCTTGACCACGCCCCCATCCGCCAGCACTGCTGCCCCGCCCCCTCCTTCGCACACCATTGTTGATATTGATGCCTGTCGCACGCAATGCGGGGGGTGCGCTGTGTGCTGTGAGGGGCTACCGTGCAGAAACGGCGGGGGGCGGACCGACCGGCGTCAGGAATTCGATATCGATGCAAGCACGCGCGTCGGAGTTCTTGGAGCACCACGCATCGCCCATGCCCTTGTCACAAGAACACCACCACAACCACACCAGGCACCACAAATCACACTCGCGGGGCGCGGGAAGGGGCGCAGCGCGGCTCCTGGGGGGCGGGGACACTGTGCCTGAGTGCACCGTTTGCCAAGCCGCGACCACCGGAGGAGTCCCCGCGAACTGCGCCGTCCAGCCAACAATGCCTTGTGCTTTAACAACGCGCTTTCACATTTATCCGACCATCCCAGAAACGGCCAAATTACACGCAATATTTGCAGATGCAGGAATCGTCGAGCCGCTGACAATCTGACAGCGCTCTTTCCCCCTTGGACTGAGCCGTGCAACAAGAACATTTGCTGCTGGCAGGTGGCCTGATCAGGCATCATAGTACAAAACAGTTGCCTCAGTGCTGAGGATGGCTGAGTAGATAGCATGCCCAAGGCTAACATTCATGGTGTGGCCATTGCGGATGGGATGGCACACTTAGAAACCAGTAAATTGGGATGAGAGGGAGTCAAGGTGGGCGCCAAAGAGTGCATCTTGTGAGTCTGCACTCCAATAAGGGGGTAACCAGGGTTGAAGTCTAACAGAGAGGCAATTTTCTCCAGTTATCAGAGCCCATTTTTGTAGGGCAGTACGTATATGATTTGGCAGAATTTGCGAGTAGGAAACCTTGATTTTCTTGCCGTTGTACATCCTTTCTAGCATTGTTTTCCATGTTAGCAGCCCGAACTATGCAGAGTTTTTTTAGGTGCAGGTGTTATGCATGATGCAAAGTTTTCAGGTGCAGGTGTTTTGTTTTTATTGAGACCTTTAAGCTTGGCTGTGTGGAAAGCTGTATTAAGATGTTGATACGTTCCGGTGTCATCATGCCCTGGCATTTTCTGTCTGTGCTGTAGATACATGCTACTCTTGATGAGTAGATTTCTGGAAGAATAAGAGGTGGAAGATTTGTGTTGAGGGGGGGGCTGCTCAGTACTACAAGTAGTAGGTTTAGGCTTAAACCTAACAAGCTCTACATTACGGATCCAGAACTCACAGCTCTCAGTAGGTTGTATATCTGCTTGCGGATTTGTGGGGTGGACATCAAAGCTGACTTTATTCCGTAGATCAGTGTCCAGTTTTGGAATCCAGGAGTTGGCCTTGTTGGACATGTCAAAGCCTTGTCTTTCTAGATTGTCTACGATATAGTCTGCTGTGGGCAGAAAGAGGTCGGGCTCATCAACCCGAGTCACAAAATCCTGGACACACTCAAGGAGATTGGGTAACGTGTCTCTTAGCTCTTCCGGTTCCCAGGTGGGTTCCCAGGTCACGTGTATGAGTTTGGTGTTAATGGATTCAGAGTATCTTTTTTGTTTTTGTTCATCATTGAGGTGAGCACAGCCCGGGCAGGCCCAGTTGCCATTCTTGTCAACTTCCTTTCTCTGCCTCTCTGTGTAACAGCCAGTGTTCAAGAAGTTCTTAAAGCACAACCAATGGTAAGTCCGGTTGCAGACCTTACAGACGTGCATGTCATTTAAGGGGGCACATTTGTTTCGGGTTGGAGGCCAAAATTATAAAAGCAGATTTCACGGCATGCACACTCAACGGCAGAGTGGGCTGTAGGATCAATTTTCTTAGGTGTGAAGCCAGCCTTTTGAAAGACAGGGGGTGCCCAATTTTCTATGGTCATGGGCGCAAAGTAGACACGGTATTGTTTTTGTTGGTGGGATTCCTGGGATTATAATTGTTGGCAGGTTTGATTGTGACAGCTCTCCAATTATCTATGGATTCCAAGTCATAGAATAAGATGGTGTTAATAGCATCTGAGGCATTGAGAGAGCGAGATCTGTTAATCTTGTAGTTCCGAATTGCATGTGCCACGGATGCTGGGTCTAATGGTTGAGTGCAGGGACCTGGGCATTCCAAGTCAGTGTTGAGCTGGAGGAGTCTTCTCCTCTTTTGCTTATGGGTACTACCCAATAGTATTTGACTGCAACTTGCAGCTCGGCTTTGGGTGGTCAGCAGAAGCAGAGAGAGGTAGACATTGCGTAGGGGTGTGAAAGGAGTTTGGTGGGGGACCGTATGATCTGTACAGGTTTTTGCAATTGGAATAGTATCGAGAACGTGTCCTCTTGCTGGGGGATCCGTCATACTGTTGTGCCTTTTGATATATGCTGTGGGTGTCAACGTGGGCGTCAATGTGGGGTACCTGCTTCGTCTTTTGATATATGCTGTGGGTGTCAATGTGGGGTACCTGCTTTGTCAGGTGTGCCCCAGAGTGATTGGTGTGTCTAGATGGTTGGCTATAGACAGACTCATTGGTAAGGCAGCGGTGCGGTTTACACTTCCCGAGACATACCGCATACACCCTCTTTTCCACGTTTCAGTTATCAAACCCTACAGACGTTCTAAGCACACCATCACTCTACGCCCACCTATCCAGACAAAGACGGGGTCCCAATATATGAAGTTGAAGACGTGCTTGATCACAAACCCCTCAAGAAGGGCAGACGTATCATCAGAAATGATTTCTTGGCAATTCCTTACAAAGTGGAAAGGCTATGCCCATGAGCATAACTCCTGGGAGCCATATGACAACATTGCAAGCAAAGATCTGACTCTGGGACCCAATCGGAGAGCCATTAGCGGTGAGCCTCAGTTCCAAAGACAAAGACCAGACAATTAGCAGACAGGCAGACTTTTCAACAAGGCAATACCAGATGAGACAATTTGCAGACACTGCCGTAGCGCAGAGGCAGACCTCCTAAAAACCCTCCCCAGACAAACCGTCCCCAGACGAATCCTCATCAAACTGGATAGAAGCGCAGAAGAAGACCAACTAAAGACCCCAGTAAATGCAGACGATTTCAGTCATGTCATTTTATCAGACAATTTCATGTGTGGCCGGGACGTCCACACCTAGACAGGAGGAATACAACGGTACGAAGACTTCCTGTCTATTATAACTACCAGACCTGTCTTCCAGACCTGTCCAAGACCCTCAAACCTCCAGTACATATGATACTGGACCAACGGTGCTTTTCAGCACCACCAATTGTTGGTTCTCTTACATTTGGTACCCATATGGGCAGAGGGTGTTAAGGGACATTTTGAGCGAGTCCTTTAATTTGGGGCCCCACCTTTCTGTTGTTTGATGTCTGCTGTTTCAGTGGGTTCTGGGTACAGAGTTTCAGATTTGTTTGTTTGTTGTCATAGTGTGTATTTTTTTTGCAAGTTCTGTACTACAAGGGAGTGAAGGTTTACCAGTGGAAGTACGAGGGAATCGGCATCCTGTAACTTCATGCCTGTTGTGCGTTGCCGAGCAAGGCTGAGGAGGAGGCACAACTTGTGTGGGTGGTTTGCTTTTGCTCTGGAGGTTTATATCAGCGGTTGTGGATGGAAGTGTTGCGTTGAAGTGTCAACTAGTCCGCTGGTGTGTGTGTTACTTATTTTGCATTAGACATCAAGAATGCTAGCATCAGTGCTTTTGTATGCCAGGAGCTTGTGAATTTCAATGGGGGTGAGATCTTCTGCCTAGGATAAGCGAACAAGGGCTGCCAGTCTCTTGAGTGCTATTTCACTTTTTGTGGTGACCTTGGAGAATTTCTCTTTAAATTGGGCCACTTAGATAATGTGGGTTCTGTTTTGGGAATTAAGCTCGTGGAGCCCAATCAAACCGAGGCTCATGAGAGGTTGGGTGATACAGGTGATGAGAGTAGAGAGTGTAAGCGGAGGTGGTTTGTGTAGGGAGAGAGCTTCACTTATTTTCATGAGACTGTTATGGAGCAATTTTTCTCCTCGCTTCATAGGGAGTAGCTTGCTGGAGTGAATGCTTAGCAGTTGGCGGGCTCGCATGAGGAAGTTGAGCTGACATCTGATGTGTGGGTTGGTGCCTTCTCTAATGGTGAGAAAGGTATCAGAAAGATTACAAAGATAGGCAGCTGCTTGGTGAGGAGATTGAGGGTGACGTTGCTGTGTCTAGCTGACGGATCCTCTAAGCTGGACGTGAGGGCTACAGCTAAGCGTCTGTGGTATTTGACAAAAAAAAGTTGCTCCAAGGCCAAAGTTGAAGGCGTCTTCACGTATCATGGCTGATGCAGTGCTTTTTCAGAGTTTAAATTTGTGCCTGATTGTTCTACTTTTCAACTTGTCCCAAATGATTAAGTCAGATGGGGTGCAGGGGGTTACAGCAAAAGCATAGGCAAGGCTGGGAATGATGGCGGTGCAAATAATGTTCAGTGTCTGGCGTTGGGAAGCATAAGAGGCACCAAGGGCTTCCAGCTTATTTCGAAGGTTAACTGTCATGCGTTGGATTTGGTGTTTCCAGTTGAGGTCCATGGTGAGTTCCACTCCGAGGTATAAGACAGGTGCATCAGAGGCTATGAATTGAGCTTTTTGTTGTTGCATTCCTATTTTTTGTTGAAGCTGGTGGCTAAGGGTTTGAGGGGGCGTCAATCCATTCTTGTCTTTAGGAGGGTGATTGTGAAGGATGCAAGTTTGGTGATGCTACCCGAGATAATCTGGGCCGCCTTATCAGAGAAGTAGAGGGTGAGCTTCCTTGCTTGGATCTTCAGGTTTTGGATTGTGCCAGTGGGGCAGAGCAGGTCGTCAGCAAAATCAGTGCTGCTTAGGATGTTGGTAAGGTGGGTGTCTGTAGCATTTTGATCCGGGATGCACGCGTGTCTGTAGCCGCGTCCTCCCACATGGAGCCATCAAAGAAGAGGGAGGTTCCATGTAGAGGAGGAAGAGGAAGGGAGAGAGTGTATCACCTTGGATGGTGCCTCTTTCAACTGGTATTTTCTGGGTGCTTCCCCCAAAGGGTAGTCTGACCTGCGTGGTGGCACCTTCATGTTGGTTTTCAACGTATCAAGTATACATGATCCAGAGTATTCTGTCATGGTCTGTGGTGTTGAAAGCTGAGGTAAAATTAACGATTATGACATAGATGTCAATTTTAAAAAAAGCTTAGCATCCTCAAGGCTCATGATAACATTTTGAAGCTGGTGTATGGTGTCTTTTTGGTTGCGGAAGCCTGCCACAAGCAGTGCTTGTGTGGTGCTGAGCAAGGAATGTGCTTCAGCGTACTCGTAGAGGGTGTTGGTGACAAGGCGTGTCCACAACTTGTAGAGTGTGTTGGCTAGGCCTTAGGGCCTGTAGGAAGAGATGTCCGTCTCTGCTCCCTTATTCTTTTTTTGTTCTGGTTTTTCAAGATGTAAGTGTGATGCGGGTGGCCCTCGTAATGACAGATTTTATGGATGATCTCCAGAATCTCATGTGGTAGCATTTGAGCAGTTTGTTTACTTTGTCGTCTGGGCCTGGAGATTTGTCATTGCTAAGAGTTTTGATGCATTCAGTGAAGGCATTGTTATCAAGGATTTTGGGGTGCCATTTTCTGTTTCCGAGTCCTTTCATTCATCCTGTTTGAGATTGTAAGAATGAGATGAGTTGCCTCTGGTGGCATGTTTCAAGGAGGAGGACGCTCCGGACAGTCCACCATCCAAAGACAGTGAAAGCACAAGTGTGGGCCAAGATCCTTGGCAAGATTTTTTTAGGTCGCACCTGCGCTTGCCCTGTGGTTATGCTCTGAATCAAAGGATGGTGTCACGCCATATTGTGTCTTTGACGAATTGGTGTCTGAGACTGTGTGTTTGAGATCTGACAGTTGTTGGTTGGAGATACTTTACTGAGCCTGGAGTGTTGAAGGGCCAGTTATTGAGAATTCCTGTTTTCTGGCTTTGATTGTGGAACACTCGATAACCTTTAAGAAGAACCAAGGTCAGTGCTGCAAGATGGCAGCGTAAGCTCGGAGGCTCTGGGGGAGGGAACGGCGTGGCAGCCGGACTGTGTGTGTGTGCGTGATGGGGAGCAAAAAGGGTGAAGTATTGAAGACATGATACAGCGTAAGGAATGATGCAGCTCATGGTCTATGCAGTCGCGTGCCCTCTTTTGCATGGCTTTTGCGCTTTGGGCGAGCTGGGGAAGGTGAGGCCTCACGCTCAACCCTGCTTCTCAATAGTGTGTGTATACCAAATTGGTGATCAGTCAATAACAGTGATCTGGCATGACAATGGCTTCTGTCTGTGCCAACTAGTTGAGTTGCATACTGAATGGAGTTGACTACTTTGTGTGTGCCTATCATAGTTTGGCATAATTCCAATATAATCATTGTTCAAATTCATTCTTCCCAGGTGGGCCTAAATTTGGCATTTATCAACGCCACAGTTTGAAATCGTGCCACGATTCAACCAGTGGTACAGCAACAGCTGTTTACTTTGCCAGGGCGCTTAGGTACTACATGCTGCTGCTGCCATCCATCCATGCCCATCAGTTGCCACTCGCCTTCTGTCAACTCAGACCATAACCGGTTTCATCGCAAACACGGTGCCACTATAGCAGTGTTACATGGGGAAACAAAGAAGATGTAACGAAACAAGGCTTTCCTTGATCACCAGATCACCTCCAACTACCTAACCAACCACCAGGCTCAGGTTTCGGGCTGGACTGGGGTCAGGCCAGTTCATTAACCGGGATCGTTCCCCGGCCAGCCCATAAAAGACCCTCTTTATAGCGTTCCTTACAGAAGAGCTCTTGCCAAGGCAGTGCCCAGCCGCAGGGAAGGCTAAATCCAGGGATGTAAAGGGGATGAAAAAGAGACACCATGAAAACATCTGAAATTATACCCACCAGTCAACTCTGACATTTTGACTACGATTTATCGCTGCCAACAATTATCCTTGGCAAGGTAGCACACCCACACAAACCACCAGGGCCATCCTCGTGGGGGGGGTGGCGGAACCCACTGCGTCCTGACTTAACAGCATAATGAACTTCGCTATCATAGCAACCTGCATTGAATCATGACTCATGAAGATGTTCATAGAATGAAATGATGTCATCTCGGACATTACTATTAGTATGGATTACCTTTGGGCTGGCAGCCACAAACCTTTCAGCCTTCTGGCCGTGGTGCCAGTGAAGTCCTAACTTGCTTACAAACTTGTGATCTGAAGTTTGTGCAGTCCAGTCCACAAGCAGAAGCAAAATGAATCAGTCCTTCATGTGTCAGAATATTTCATCAGTCAGAGCAGACCAGGCTTTTGATTGTAGTTCAAAATGACATGATTATGGAGTCTCCTGTGTCCCATTGCAGGCACCCTGTTGTCACCTTGGCGTCCTCTGTCTCTCAGGCTGTCCCCAGCCAGACCGACTGTTGTGTCCACCCACGTACTGCCTTTACATGAATGATTAAAGAGAAATCCTATTTTTTTCATGGGCCAATGCAGCAACAGCAGCAAAATCAATGGGCCAGTTGCCTCCAAACACACGTAAATCAGAAACAAGGTAGGCAGATAAACCTACCGTGGTGTAACAAGGGCAATAAATCGAAGAAAAAGAGGCATTGCTTGCCAGAAATAAAAGGCGAGTGCTGCACTATCCAAAGACAAGGGGAAGTTAGGTTGAGTTCCTGCCCAAGAAGAGCCAGATCACAAAAACAAGTGCGCAATCTGGGCCAAGTCTGTAGGTGCTGCTACGAAAACATATATGCACCACAGTTGTTCATGCAGTGCAAATCCATAAATTAATAGGTTGCTTACAGCATGAGTTTCACATGGAAATCCACCACAGAATGTCTGTCAGAAGAGTGCCAGCTTCAACATCTCCATCAGATCTACTTACTTACATACAGCGAAGCGCATGCGTCACGTCCAGCCACGGAATGGGAGAAAACAGGGGCTGAGCAATCAAGGTCACAACTTATCAAATGCTGCCTCAAAGCAGGAAAAGACAGACTAAAGATGGACGAGTTCATAAGCACTAAGACACAACCTCAGCCGCTGTGGCCCTCAAAGGGTGCATCCATGTATCAGCAACATTTGCACATCTGTATGGGGTGCATGGCATCAATCTCCTGGCTTAGCCCCTGAATTTGTTATTTGTTCCCCCTCAGTCATGGATGTATCGGCACCTGCATCCCAGTGTGCCCGTAGCATGACCATGGTGTAGGTATACAGGCAATGGCACGGGATACGGCTAGGATCACATTGGCAAGGATCACAAACAAGCGAGCGGCGAGGACAGGGCGCACCAAGGGAGGGATGGGCACCTTGGGCCTTACTCCTGCCGAGAACATTGCAGCAAGTGCAGGAATCAATGCTGGCGCTATCTTTGGCAGGCGGGCATTCATTGCTTCTTGTGACTCGGCAGGGCGCCTGGCGGGCCAGGCTACGCCGTGCCTACCACAAGAGGCCGCAGAGGCCCCTCTTCTTAGGCGTGCCTACCACAGGAGGCCACAGGCTACGCCGTGCCTACCACAGGAGGCCACAGAGGCCCCTTTTCTTAGGCGTGCACGGCGGAGATTCAGACTCTTGCACCACGGGCTTCTCTGCAGGTCCGGGCAGGGCGCCACGTGCTCTGCCGTTGGCGCTGTTCGCTGGTTTCCCCCCCGCCGGGAGTTGCGGGGGTGGCTGCGGCTGCTCCGGCGGCTGTTGCCTCACTACTGCGGGGGCCAAGCTGCCTGGCTGCGCCTGCAGAAGGGGCTGCACCTGAGGCTGCGAGCTGGAGAGGGCGGTTGAGGAGGACAGGGCGTGGGGGGATGTGCGCGGGGAGGTGCACACGGGACTGGAGGTGTTTGGCAGGGACGCGCCTCCGCTGCCCAAGTCCGCGCTGCCATGCAGGGCTGCGACAGACGCAAAAACGGAGGGGGCAGTGTCGGCTGTGTCCACCACCATGCACTTGGAGCTCGAGGACTGCACATTGCTGCCGCTGCTCTCAGGCACGGTGCTCAGCTTGTTGGAGCGCGACGCGGCCCAAGTGCCGCCCACCTCCACCGGCTGCACCTGCAGCCCACAAACGCACATAGACGCAAACACACGTACAGGGGGGCAGCACGCAAGGAGCGGGGCGTGAGTCAGGTGCGATGCCGGGGCCACAAAAGAAGTGCGTGGCGCGGCGTGCTGGAGGCCTTGCCGGGGACGTGCACTGATGTCAATGGCACATGACAAGGAGGGCACGGCCCTGGGGCCGAGTGTTGGCCAGGCTGCCAACGCGTGGACACATGGCCACAGGCGCACGCAAACACACATGCACAGCACACATGCACGCACATACGCACATGCGCGCTTGCCTGCCTGCCTGCCTGTTTGCCGGCCCGCTTGCCTAACAGTATGTGCGGCTGCATGCGCATCCACACACGTAACGCACATGTTGGACCGCGGCCGGCAGGACGAGTGACACGCGCCGCGCCGCCGCCATGCGGGGGGAGTCAACTTGGCCTGTGGCGTCTTGCTGTGCGCTGGCATCCACAAGGTGGTGCGGCATGCTACTGTCCCCCATGTCGATGTTCTGCAAGAGCAAAGAAACAAATGGACAGCTGGGAGTGGGTGCGCTTGTTCGCTTGGTTGCACCCTCACTCGTGCACACACAAACGCTCATGGCATGGCTCGATCGCTGCATGATGCCAGGGGCAGCTGCAGCAGCAAGGCCTGCCGTGCGTCCTAAAGGCTCCGGCCCAAGCCATGAAAGCTTTTGCCCCGAGCCATGAAAGGCTTTGACCTTAGCCATGGGCTATTGCGCCTTGGCGCAGCAGCGCGGCATGCCAGGTAAGCAAAGAGCGCATGCAGGGCCCATCCAGGTAGGCTGATAGACTGTGGTGCAGCGCACTTTGCGCGCATCATCATGGGTGTTATCGCCGGTTTGCCTCAAAAAGCCTCAAGCAGATACGGACATGAGTGAAACTGATCAAGATGGGGGCAGGGGAGGGGTGCTGTTGCTGCTGCTGCTGCGCCTGAGGTGTGGTGGGCGGGGGAGCACGCACAGAGGTGCGCGTCCAGAGCTGGGTGCACTTAAACAAACAGCCACAAGCAGCACTTCTGCACTCAGTTCAGTCAGATGGCGGGTCCACTCGTGCTCTTGAGTGCACAAGGATGCACAGTATGGAGGTGGAACTCCTACAGCTTCCTGGAAGTTACAGCTACTGTAACTTGGGGCTGCGCTGCAACCTCCCCTAGGGATGCACAAATGGCAATAAGCTGCCTCTGTAGCCGCCTACAGCCTGACCCTGCCTACAGCCTGACCCTGCCTACAGCCTGACCCTGCCTGCAGCCTGACCCTACCTACAGCCTGAACCCTAGTGCCCAAGCCACAGCTGCAGCAGCAGCGTGGGCCGGCCTTTGGCCGAGAGTGTAACACGCACCGGGCCTGAGATGAGTTGCCCTGGCAGCGGGGCGGTGCGTACGGCGCACGCCATCTCTGTGCAGTCACGGCACGCCAGCAGGCCTGCCATGTCGGCCATACGGTTGAGGAACTCGTTGCCGACGGCTGCAGGCAGCAGGGTGTGCGCGTGCGTGTGTGGCCGCCCGCGATCCTTGTGCGCACGCTTGTTGCATGTGCGTGGGCAGCTGGCCTGCGGGGGGGCTTGCTAATGGGCCGGGCAGCAGGGGCAAGCGTGCAGGCAGCATGGAGTGCTATAGGGGCACAAGGGGTAGGGGCTGAAACACCTGCTCCAGCCTCCTGCGGGTGGTCACTTTGTTTGTCATGCACGCATCCCCTCATGCAACCGATCCCCCATGGAGGCCATCAAAGGGTGCACTGTTCCCCACAGCCATTCAGAGCACCCTCTCCCTCTCCCTCTCCCTCCCTCTCCCTCTCCCTCCCTCTCCCTCTCCCT
>LFCJ01001188.1_pt1 | contig 17806 bp, 16 predicted proteins | sample 643141 | NCBI WGS metagenome assembly LFCJ01 (sample SAMN03766243, study PRJNA286221) | soda lake metagenome | biome: soda lake; feature: Kulunda steppe; material: water; isolation source: sample B1-Br-g2 brine of Lake Bitter-1 | place: Russia: Kulunda steppe | collected 2010-07
CAGCACGCACCTATGCATGAAGTCAGCCATCAAGCGGCACGAGCCTGTGCCGGACAGGCTCTGCACCGCGGCCACAGTCCCGTCCTTCAAGCACTGCAGTGTGTGCATGGGCGCATGGGCACGGGGCTCATGCCTGAGTCTGTGCCTGTGCGCATGTGTGGATATATGCATGCATGCCTGCGCGTGTGAGTAGGTGTGTGCATGTGGGTGGGCACGTACATTTGCATACAAAGACATGTGCACTTGGGCATGCATCTCTTTGCGCAAGCGCGGGGGCACACATACAAACGAGAGCACATCACCTTACTGCCCTGAATTAGCACTCTATTTCGGCAAGCACATCCGTGAGGGCCAGGAAAAACCTTTCCCTATGGACAGTACGACGGGCTTTGCGAGCTCTCAGCATGCCATGTCTCAGGCCCATAGCGCTGTGTGCCACAAATGTCAGCCCCTAAGCGCTGTGTACCAATTCTCAGGTCCACACCTCTGTGTGCCAAGCCTCAGGTCCACAGCATCATTTGCCACATTTTTATTGCATGCTGCATACTAAGTCCACAGCATGCGCAAGCAGCTCCACACCTGGGCATCCTCCCCGTATGCTAGCTTCATGCTCTCCTGCACGAAGTCTTTCAGCCCCCCCATGGGCAGGTACTCCATGTAGTGTGCACCTGCAACGCACAAATGGGGCAGCACCCAGGCTTCTCCCTTAAAGGCCTTCTATGCAACCTGAGTTTGCCTGTACTATATTCTTTGCTTAAGACTTTGGCATGAACACCATGGCGGGATTCCTCAGCAAAACAATGCGTGTAATGCCACTGTAGTGCCATGATGGCATATGGAACACTTAGAACAGGATACCGCAGAAGCAAGCCAGCTCAGCTTGATGACTTGATTGTATTCACAGGGTACATGCCTTGCTGTAGTGCTGTTGGACCAAACGTGTACCAGCAATACATGTCTGCCTGAGGCGATCAGTGCTGGGGACATCCACACTTCCATCGACAGAAGGGCATTTTTTGCACAAATTATGCCGCCTCTTCATCTGGCTGGAAATTGAGTTCCCAGACAAGTTCCAAATATCCAAACCTATCTGGGCTGAGGCACTTCCTTGTTTTCTGATCAATTCGGCCCTGCACCCGAAACTTACCAGAGGCGCCCATTGGTGCCTGGCCAGGGCTCTCTTGCCTAGGTCACCCAAATGTCCCTAGAGCCACACCTGCAATGTCCCCTAGAGCCATACCTGCGATGCGGCGTTCAGCCTCGCGCACAGATTCCAGCACCACGGGCTTGCAGTCATCGTCGCGGTATGCACCCTGCACAAAAAGGCATGCATGGTTCATATGTAAGCCTCATTGTGCTCAGCTCCATGCACTCTTGTGTGTGTGTACGTTCTATTCTATTGACCTCATGGCATCCATCTGAGATGACAGAATGCACTGGGATACAAGAAAGAGCAGCATACATAGATTGGTGAAAGAGCATGGCCACCTTAACCCGCCAAAAAAGGAGGCAGGATCCTCCTGGAAAATGTCTTGCAGACAAGAGCACAGCGGAACCTTTTGGCCAGGAAACTCATCTTTTATAAGAAGAGTACTTGTATGAAAGCAAGGAGGTCGGTAATTTGCAATCCACTGCTCACAATTTGGAAGCTTTTGGCTAACCTTGAGGCTCAACAACCAAACCAAGCATTCCCATTACCAGAACTAATAACCATTCCATGGCTTGCTCTCCTCCCTAACCATGTGAACCCATTTTTTATGCAAACCCTGACTGTAGGCAGGAAGAATCTTAGAAGTAGACACATCAGACACCACAATTCAGAAGAATTTCAGAAGTTGACATCAGACATCACAATTTGCAACCGGAACTTCCAAAAGTGCATTGCCTCTGCCTTCTAATGGACGAAAATTGTTCTCACCACGCCCAGGTTGATCTTCCTGGGGTTGGAATCTTTCAGAAAGGCCTCTGCAACATGAAACAATTGAGAAAGGGGCACATCAGATCAAATCAATGAAGCTGTGCAGTACATCTCAAGCCTGTGGTTCACTTCGAATTCCATCTCTGCAATGTTATGACTTTTGAAAACTGCAGCAGGCAAGGTAAGATCCTGCATGCCTGCAGGAGCTGTCGCAGGAACTCAGTCTTGGGACAAGAGCTGAAACAGACTGGATGGTCCTCTCTCCTGCCATGTTCGACACATGAACATCCAATACCCACCTGTTATACCAAGGATGGGATCTGCGTGCGCAAAGAACAAGCCATGAGCGAAGGAAAAAGGTGTGAGTCCTCACAGGCAGATTGCTCTTCGACCTTGCTTGCAGGCTGGCTCTTTAGAGGTGAGCATGCGAGCAGCTGCCCTCCTTAACCCTGATGACAAGATCTGACCATGTTACGAAAGCAGGGCTGCAAGTACTGTGTGGAGCAGCCCAGCGGAAACATGCACGCCGGGACGCAGAGCACGCCGAAGTTATGCATGCACACATGCATGCCGAAGCCAACCAGTGTAAAACTAGGATGAGCAAAATCACGCACCTTTAGGGGCTTCGGGGACATGTGCAAAGGACGTGGAGGCAAGTGCCGAAGTTGAAATTTCACGGAAGCAAGGCAGGAGTCGCACGGCGTTTCTAGTAGTCGGCAACATGATTTATTGTTCAGTACACCGAAATTTAAACGAGGAGCTCGTCCCATTCAAAAAGTATCTTCACGATCAACTATTTTGAGCAAGGATCACAATTCGCCTTACGATGTTGCTAATGTAATGCCGTATTGCGTGAATGCGCTTGTGGCAGCATGCATGCTCATGCTGGCACCAGGGTGGGGCCAGGCAGTGCAAGTCGTGTCAGGTATGGAAGCTGCATCAGATGTAAGTGTCACAATTTTGCATACCTGCTCAAGCCCTTTCTGGATCTCTTCACGCTCAGAGACACCCAAGACCTTTTCCGCCTCGCTGCCCACTGACCCTCGGCTTGCTGTGGGCATTGTGAAAGACAGTGAGTGTGGGTCCACCTGTGCGTAGGAGCACTAACTAACAACGCGAGGGCTTGCTCAAAGGGCAATTGTAGTGTGCACACGAGCACATGCAATAAAGCAAGAGGCTGCAGCAGCGTACAGGCACATCGAGGACACGAAACACACGTACCGTCAATTCATGCGAAGGGGTGAAGGAACCCTTAGGTGGTGCATAACGCATGCCAACTGCGAACATGTACTGCCAGGCTCCAAGCTCCCACGCCCAACAAAGGACACAGCTTCTCGGCCTCATTATGTCATGACAGACAGCGCTGGCAAGCGTTTCACATGCTACACCTTCAACGACACCACCCCTGCCTCTCAAGAGCTGCAACCTTTGCAGGTAAGGAAACAAACCTTGCACTGGCAATCAATTATTAGTGAAGCCCTCAACGCCAGCTTGGTCTTTCTTATGTATTAGCGTGTATTAGCCTGGACTCATGTCGTTTGGTTTCTATTATGGACTGCCTGTCGTGATCTTCTGTTCAAAGCAATTGTGCAAACATGTGGTACATAAAACATCATTTCTGTCAAATGGATGGAAACTCTAAAACACTTGTTGAACACACTTAAAAACACAGGACTTGGCAACATGCTTTTACCATACCATGGTCAGGCATTTCCGATCCTCAAGCTGCAAGATGCCCAAGCGCATTTGCTAGCCGTTCAAGGCATGCAGGGCTTGTCCATCTGTTGACGTATCTTAGGTTAACAGCTTTGCTAATTGATTCATTGCAGTTCCATGCGCACCTGTTCCCAGCAAATTGCCAAGATGAAGGCTGCTATCTGCTCACACAATGCACACCTCATACTCTTCTCTCCCCAGAAAGCTATGATGATGAGGCATTGGCAAAAACAGACAGGCACCCCTCATGAAAGGTCAACTGGCGTGTCCTAGCACGCTCATGCTGCGTACGCAAAATCGCTACAAAAATGTATAGTCTGGGCATGTTGTGTAGACTGTATCATCTGCTGTCCTTATAAATGCATGCATGCTTTTCCTTTTGCTGCAGGGTCAAATTTTCCCACCTGTGGTTACCAAGTCGCCCTTCGATCTACTGGACTCGCTGAGTGAGTGGCAATTGCTGCCACAGCTGAGACTCAACAGCCTGCTGCCACAACTGGCATGTTGTATCACAAATCTTCTCATTGAGCTGCATTGCATGCTCCTTCCGCTGCAGCTGGCCTGTGCCTGTACCGGCAGCAGGGGCTGTGGACGTACGAGTGGTGCCACAAGAAGAGCGTGCGGCAGATCCGTCAAGTGAGTGGTGCCACAGGAAGAGCATGCAGCAGATTTGTCAAGTGAATGGTTCACAGGAAGAGCGTGCAGTAGGTCTATCAAGTGAGTGGTGCCACAGGAGGAGCGTGTGTCAGATCCGTCAAGTGGGTGGTGCCACAGGAGGAGCGTGCGGCAGATCTGTCAAGTGAGGGGTGCCACAGGGGGAGCGTGCAGCAGATCCTTTGAGTGGTGCCACAGGGGGAGCGTGCAGCAGATCCTTCAAGTGAGTGGTGCCACAGGGGGAGCGTGCAGCAGATTCGTCAAGTGAATGGTGCCATAGGAGGGGCGTGTGGTAGATCCGTCAAGTGAGTGGTGCCCCAGGAGGAGCATGGGGCAGATCCGTCAAGTGAGTGGTGCCGCAGGAGCGTGCGGCAGATCCGTCAAGTGAGTCCATATGCTCCCTTTTCTAAGCGGAGAGGCGAGGCTGCGCTCTAACATTCAGGGCACAAACTATTGAGGCCATGCTCCCTCATTACAGGGTACAGACAGTGGGGCCAGGTACACACAACCAGCTCAGCAAATGCAAGGACTTTCATGTTTGCTTGTCTCCGCTTCAAATACTGCGTGACTACAAGGAGATAGTGTGTGTGCATGTCCATAGCATATAAGCATATTTTGTGTTTTGTTGACATGCGCTGGCAGAATTTTGATGCGTAAGCGAACATGAATGGAATTTGTATGCGTGAATTTTCCACCGGGCAGGTCCCTGGCTATTGCAGGGAATATTTTTTGCTCTGTACCAACTTTTTTCTGCAATCCTGCAATCCTGCTTCGTGTGGATCAGAATTTCGTCCAGCCCTCAATCTTGTGCATGGCTGTGCAGGAGGTGTCTTCCAAAAAAGGAGAGGAATTCACTTGTGGATCCTGGCCAGGGGAGGAGGCGCAAGTCGAAGAGATTGAGGTGAGAAGGAAGGGGGGGGGAAAGAGGGAGGCCCGACACTCAGGCTCCTGGTGTCTTATGCTATGTTCAGGCACCTGGTGTCGTCTGTGCTATATGCGGAAGCGAACCGCGGCAGGCTTGGCTAATTCACATGAGTTTTTATTCATAGGCAGGGATTGCTCCTTTTTCTTTTCAAGAATGAGGGAACTTGTTGCCTTGGTACGCAGCTCAGCGTCACTTCCTAGAGCCACCTCTGAAGTGTATTTCCATTTGGTCCCCTTGATCTTGCAACTCCTTAATCTTATAAGGTCCTTAAATAATTACATCTATTTATATGCTAGTATAACAGGCTTGTGAGGCCTCAGTATTTGAGCCATTATTTGCGATTTTTGTGTCGTGTGTAACTTCCGAGGGTGCAACATTCTCATTCAGACAAGGTTCTCTTATCCCCTCCTCAGATTCCCCATTTCAGGGCAATCCCTCTCACAACTCTTCTAGGCTTGTGCTGCTCCTCTGTGTGCTCTTGCAAGCTTGCATCTGCGCTTGACCACCACGCATGGACAGATGCGGGGTGCACTCCCAAAGCGCTTTGGGAACAAAGAATGTGGAACCAGCCCCACTAGCCTTAGACTGCGCACTGGCGAAGGGGGTGCAGGAGAGGTCTGGTAACGATGGTATAGTAGCAGCACTATGCCTACTCAGGTGGAAACCAGCTAGATTCAAGGCCTCCCTTCACCTCTTGTGCTTCTGATTGGCCCAACCAACATATAGAAGTGCATTCAACCCCCATGAGGCATGCTGGTCAATTTGGGCAGCCCGGGAGGGGCAGGAATTGAAGAAACAAATTGCAAGCTCTGAAAAATTTTAATTTACTTCACTACTCACAACTTGCGAGTGGGAAATGGAGTTAATCATTTACCATGTGTTCGCAATCAGTTTCTGAGAAATTCAAAGTTTATTATTTACTGTACTGCTCCTCGGGTTACCGCGAATAATAAAACAATTATTGGGGGTCCTCACTATCTGTAAACCGTTTAGAAATTACTTCTGTCAAGACCTCACATAGTATCCAGATTCTGATCCAGGCTCAAACCCCAGGGGCTGACCATTGAGCCACATGCTCCAAAGGGTCAAAGGACACTATTTGATGAAGGTTGCACAAAACAGAAGCGCTTGAGCAATGAGCAATCCAGGGAGCTTCGCATCCGCTTGGAATCTGATGTTGCACGTCGGATGGAGGAGCATGAGAGGCAGCATTCAGCGGCCATTGCAGCCTAGGGCAGGGGCAGAGACAGTGGCAGGGGCAGAGGGTCTAGGAAGAATGCTCCTGAGCCAAACAATGGAGACAAGGAGAGGGGCAGGGGCAGGAGCAGAGGCAGGGGAAGGAGGAGGGTGAGGGGAAGAGGGGCTGAGCCAGTGAAGGTATCCTTGGAGTCAGAGGAGGACACGTCTGAAGAGGACAGACATGAGGACACGTCTGAAGAGGACACAGACATGCAAGAGGAGAGGCTGCTGCGATGCTTGGAGAGAGTACCAAATTGGGAGAGTTCGCATTAGACATAATGATTGGTGCCTCGCGGAAACCAAATACTCGCAGGAAAATTATTGAAATTATTTGGAGACCTCGCATATAGGAGGACTGGCAATAACATAGGAGCAGTACGGTACCTGTTTTGTTTCAGTATGTCATAGGGCCAGGAAATTAATTTGTTGAGTCCATTTGGGGTTCGTGAAAAGATTTTGGCCAGCAGTGGAGGCTGCAGCAGCCTGATAATGAAAGGAATCAGAGGGCCCCAGGAACTTAGCAAGGTAATTGGTGCTGGGCTGGGTGGCCATTCCTTACAGAGGCCCCCACCACCCCCTAAGAATTGTTTTTCCAGTTTGTCTGGGTCAGTCAGCCTCTCTCAATCATTGTTTTAAATTTGTTTTTAATTTGATAATTTTTCAATGAACTAGCGTCACTGCTAAGCCGCGGGTGCGTCAAAGACAGCGGCTGTCCAAAGCAGATGCAGCATGCGTGCGCACACAGCATGCAAGCAATCTTGGGATCCCGTTCCCGAAAATGGGGACATTCATAAATGGGAGTTTTAGCGACATTGTCAGTGCCGCTGATCCAGCGGATCAAGTTCAATTTGGGGAGAATTGGACAATTTTAGGTCAGGAAGGACTGGAATGCTTATGTCATAACTTCACATTCATATCAAATGCAATGTAAGTTCCAAGCTGAAGCTTCACCTGGAAGCTCAGCGATATCACTTCGGCACAACTGTGGATTAAGGCAAGTATGGCTTTTGGAAGAAATAAGTCAAATCAAATGCTGTCCAAGCAGCGTAGGTGCCGTGCTGAAGCTTCGGTCGTGATTGCACCTCGTCGTACTCCCAATTTATGGATTTAAAAACATACAAATGCTAAACACTTTTTAGTGTTGTACTAGTGACACCTTCTCAAGCGGAGTCTCAAGAGGCAAGTCCGTGCGTTCCCCGTGGATTATCCATCTGCCATCCTGCGGAGACCAGGACCCGGACCTCTTCTGTAGGGCGTCAGAAACTTAATCATTTGTTTCCGTGGGATTCTCGTGGCGTCAGGCGCGACGGAGTGTGACACAATATGTGTGTATAGCTCACGTATGCCTGGGGCCGCCGCTGTGCTTTGCCTGCGGCTTGGAATGAACTGATCGCGGACATATGGTATTTGAAAGATTCCTAGGAGACGCAAAGTGGGCACTGCCGAGCTTATGGGCTGCATTGTTCCCGTAAAAGTGCTTCAATTATTGTTGAGGGGGGTGTTGCCATTTGGCAATGCAGGTCGCTTCTGCTGAAATAGTGTGTCGCCACAGCAATTTTGCTGATGCTGCTAATGTTGGGAGGATGAGGGAGGCGGGGGAGCAGTGGGGTTCTGGTTTTCAGCTGTCCTTGGTGCCCATGAGCTGCCCAAGTGCGTTTGTGCGCTATTGCACACAACTGATATAAATTTACAAACAATAATTTGGTGACGTGGGATGTTATACAAGGATTCCTCGTGTCGCCATTTGCAGACAGAGTGCTCTGCCTTGCCCTACTGGTTTCGCCACAAAATTGACCATTTGGCAACCGCTTGGCGGCGCGTCTACTTCATCGAAGCACTGTCCTGTTAAATCCTCCACTCAGCTCGCAGATAGTTCTTTCCCGCTTTGTCTGCTGGGTGGGCATGAATTGCGGTGCACAGGCACAAATGTGCTCGTAAGAAGCTGTGCCCACGATAGGGAGCATCTGCTCCTGCTGAGCATCACCAGCAGCACATTTTGAATTGTTACTGGCATCTCAAGCTTGGTGAGCCAGAGCTTCAGCCTGAGACCAGTGGCCAGTCACTGGCCCACCGCGCAGACGCCGCTGCCAACGCTGTGAGATCAGTAGTCCGGGGGCATTCTATTGTTTATTGTTCAATCCAGTGCATTTCGTTGCTCAATCCAGGTGGACCACACCATCTCCAGCGTTCCGATGAAGTATGTGAGCCATAACTTCACTGACGGCGATGCCTGCACACTCACTGGGGAGCCTCGCACTGCAGAGGTGCTTGCCTGGGGCATGGCTCTGGACTTAGACACAGATAGTTGGAGTCCACACCGTGCTTTATTTGTATTGTTGTGGGAGCTGTGTGATACAAAGATGCGACCGCAATGCAATTGTTCAGAAGCTGCTTCCTGCGGCGGAGTGTTAAGTGTATGATCTTGTGAGAGGTGCTGCGGGAGAGGGGTTGGCAGCATGAAGTCTGTGCTCATAGCAGTTGAAATGCAATTTAGATAGGGTGCAAGGCAGGGCTTCCCATATGCTGCACCTCCTTGCAAAGCCTGTGTGCAAGGTTGGGTCTGGTTGTTGATCAGTGCTTAATGCATGCAAGGGCCCCCAGTGCTCAGCACCTGAGGATCATCTCAGAGAGCTGCAATGTAGCAGCTCTTCCACTCCTGCAGGCCAAGCGTGAGGCACCATCCACGAGCAGTGGCTTGTTATGCTCAAGCAATATTTCTAATCTCTTGGATGTGATGCCAGAGTGAGCAGGGATGCATGTGGGATGCATCAGTCCATAGGCATGAGATGGCTTCACCCCCCAGCACAGCAGTGGCAGCAGCTGCAAGTGTGTGTGGAGGTACGTACTGTTTTACTCCATTCGCATGCTCTCTTTGCTGATTTACTCTTAATTTACTTCCTGCCCAGGTTCGTTTTACGTGCATGAAAGATGTGACTGACAGCATCATTTTCAGTGTCAAAGAATTCCCAACGTGCAACTACGTGTATGTTGTGGCGACGCCCTTCCTTTGCAAGCACCCAGACTTTAAACCACAGGTAGGGCATTTATCGTTGAGGTGTCTGATTAATGGTGTCAACACATTTTAACATCTGTCATCGAGGTGTCTGGTTAATGGTGATAACACTTTTTAACACTTTTTTGGTCTGTGCTTTTCGACCATTCTCTCATTCTGTGCAGCAAAACCTAACCAGTGTGCATGCTATGTGTAAGTAGTCAGATAACAGGCTTCCACAATGAAGCAACTTAGTATCCACAGAAGCATGATGAGCTGTGCATGCTTATGCTGCCATTGTTGCTGCTGACTATGTGCATCATCCTCATGGCCACTTGTTCAAAGCGCTTCCCTTGTGGAGCTGTGAAGATTTCAGAGATGTCACCCAGTGACAAGGGCCAACCCCTTGAAGGCATGTTTCTCATTACACAGTCAGCACATTGCGCAGCTAACGTCATCATTGCCCGAGCATCTTCTGGTGCTGTATGCTTGTGGCCTCATCATCCGCTTGAGTTGTGTCCCACAAAATTTCTCTTGATAATACACGGTTGACCCAACAAATTTTCTCCAGCAAGCTTTTTACTTGCCATCTATTCTCCACAACACGTTGCACAGCCGGAGGCCGTCAGTAGCATCGTTTGCGTGCCTGAGTCCCAACCTGGCCAGGCTGTGGCCCTTGTTGAGGACAGCGGCAGCAGCAGTACCAGGAGTGCCCTGGAAGGGAGCAGTCGCAGCGACAACAGGGACTTGGGTGGCAGCAGGGCAGATGGCAACCTTGGTGGGTCTAGCTCCTCTTTTAGAACCGTTGCCATGCCCAACACAATACTTAGGATGTTAGTTTAGCTGTGGGCATGTATTGGCTTTGGCTAAGGTGCTCTCGTCTGGCAGGTGCAGCTGCGTGACCCTCACGTTGGTGAGTCTGGAGGTGGTCCTGCAAGGAGGCCCACCAAGCAGGGGAGCAGCCCTGGCGTCCGACCAACGCTGCAGCTTTATCAGCCATGCCACTTGTAGATGTTTGGCAGTGGTTGGGGCACTGCTCATGCCCTGCCGCAGGGGTGCCCAAGGAAGAAGGGGGCGGCGTCAGTGCGGATCAGGTGGAGCACCGCACCCTGCCTGTGGAGAATGCCCATCAAGCGTTTGAGGTAGTGGAGGATCCCAGCAGCCAGGCACCCAGCGGGGCACTTCCTTTACATGAGGAGCCCAGCGATCGTGCAGCCAGTGATGTCCCCTCTGGAGTTGTGCAGGAGCAACCCAGCAGTCAGCCCAGAATGGAGCGGGGGGCGCATAACGAGGGCAGCTATGAGGGGGGCTGTGAGGGCTCAAGCTGCGCTGGCGAGGAGACTAGCAGTGAGCGTGTTGGAGCTCCAAACGGGGGAAGTGGTGGGTTGGAAGGTGAAATGGAGCAGGGCGACAGCGGAACCGCAGTGGACCTGAGGGGATGTGAGGGCGGGGCTTGGTGTGAGGATGAGCACCAAGATATTAGCAAAATAGGGGAGGGGGGGGAGCAGAGAACGGGCATCTATTCGGAGGGCAGGACTACAGATGGGGAGCATGATGGTGAGGGTTCAGATGCAGCTGAGGATGATAGTAGTAACGCAAACAGTGAACCTGAGCTTGAGCAGGGGTCAGACCAGGGACCTGCGCGTACTGATCTGTGATTTCTTCATGTCAGGGTCCCTGACTCAGGGACATGTATGACAAGTAGCGGCATGGCCAAGAGGAAAAAGTAGCTGCAAGGACTGAAGAGTTTAGGTTTGAAAGGTACAAGAGACTGAGGTCAAAAACGACTGCTAGGTTAGGTTAGGTTAGGTTACATAGCTGTATCCGCCGAACGAGGGCAGCTGAGCTGAAACCAAAAGGGTCTGCAACCTGGGCCTAATCTAGGCAGAAACTCGAGATGAAAGGTAGTGTTTGGAAACTAGGAGTTTTGTTGAAAACACGAAACTTAGAAAGACAAACTAGCAAGGACAGTCTCAGGGCACGCAAAGACAAGGTAAGAACGACTGCTAGCCTTCTCGTATAACGCAAGAAGATATATCTGAAGGAAAAATTGATTGCTGAGACATATTAAAATGCTATCACCTGAAAAAGAGACGCCTGCGGGAGCAAATCTCCGGTGCCGGAGAAGGTAAGTTGCCCCCAGCGTTACTCACAGACATCCAATGCCGCAGATTAATAGACCATTACCATTTTAATTACAATATAATTTAATTTCTTTCTTTCGCAATGCTGTCCTCACCCCTTCTTGGCATCGGGGGCAAAGCCTGCGTTTCAGGCTTGCGGAGCAGCAGAGATGTAACCCTTCTGTATAAAGCACCCTCACCAGGTCTTGACATCAGCCGATCACCCTGCCCGCGCAAGGGGAATGAGGAGCGCTCGACAGAGTCGAGCGTCAGCAGCCTGCAGAATTGGTGGAGTTCAACTGCAGCTCTGCAAGTCCTGAAAAAGAAGCGATACGAAAAGCCCACCCAGCTGAGGATCTATGAGGTGGGGGATTGGGGAACTGTTCTCAGGGTTTTAATCCTCTGCTTCCGCACAGACCCTCGCATCAAACATGCTCTGCTTTCTCAAGCAGCTTGACAAGCCAAAAGTATTTGAGTGTGCTTGCACATGTGTACCCCAGAGAGGAGTCCCCCTCCCTGCCTGGTGTGAACTCCAGATTTGACCACTCCAAATTTGGACACATGTCTGTCACATTTCGCGCGCTGCTGCCAGGAAACTGTGGCAGTGTTTCTCCCTGTTTCAATGGCTGTACTTGTCTGCCTTGTCCTTATTGAAGCGGGTGGGGATGACAAGCAAAGGAATGTGCAGGCAGCTGGCCTCAATGCAGATGCACAGGCAAGCTCTTCAATACTGACTGCATGCTTGTCAGTGTTGTAATAGTGTTAATGCTTTTGAGTTCATACCCTGCAGTTGCTTCAACAGAAGACTTAATTGTGCCCAATATCCTGAGTTTGACTCAGGAAATCGAACTCAAGTTTGTAGATGAACAGCCCAAGGGGCACTTCGGCCCAAAGAGAATGCTGCAACAAGCGCCACTGCTTCTGCTTGCAGGCTGATGTTTACCCAGCCACTCTGGACTTTTACGGGTGGAGGCTACACAGATCCTCAAAACGTTATGTAGAGCACGTCCTCACCATTTTCAGGTGCACATGTGTTCCGGATCATGAGCTGGATCTTGTGCAACGCTTGGACTCATGCAATGGACAGCCACTTTGTACACGATAGTTCGAGCGTGCTCCAGCACGAGCCAGGCACTCAGGAGGTGTTGCCAACACTTCAGACCGAAGGATGGGCAAAGAAACATCGTGTATATAGTGCAGGCATCTGCTGCTCTTCGCTTTTGTACAGAAGACATGCTGCATCTGTGATGCCGCTCTGCGGGTATCTGCCACATTTATCTTCACGCGCGCAGCGCAGACGCACGCACACATGCACACACTGAAGCACATACCCAGACGCACATGCACACGCGCGCGCACACATGCACACACACACGCACATGCACACACACACGCACATGCACACACACGCGCGCACACAAATACACACACAGGTCGCACTTGCTCCGCGTTCTGATGGGCCCCATCCTTGTGACCTCTGCTTTTGCTGTCGCGGTCGCAACCTATAACACCGCTGCCATGTCTGGGACGCCTCTGGCCCTGCTTGGCCTCAAGGCCTTCTCGTTCATCCCGCCCGCCGTCGTCTCTGCCGCATGGGAGCCGTACTCCCTGGTAAGTGCAAGCGCACTCGTACGAGCTAAATGAGCTCTTGTAAGCACCCACACACCCCAGTGTGCCCTCAAGCTAGCGAGCACGCAAGCGCGAAAGTGTGCGCATGCTCATGCGAGTGTTGTGCTCCCTGGGATGTAAGCATGCAGACATCTGAGTGCTACTTTGGAGCATAGGCCTTAATGCACAGCATATGGGTTGTGGTTAAGACACGCTGTTTTACAGAGAAGCATGGTGATTGCTTGGCCACACGCTTCACTTGATCCAAGCGGCAAGTAGGCTTGTCCATCCTTGTGCCCTCAGCTCTCTATTTCAGGTAACAACAACGGGGGCCCATGTCGCTGTCACTGTCTGAGTGTTGGGCCCATGTCGCTGTCACTGTCTGAGTGTTGGGCCCATGTCGCTGTCACTGTCTGAGTGTTGGGCCCGCGGCCCCTGTACCGCTGCTTGCCCCCGCATGCGACTCAACCCTCTGCACGCAGATGAGCTTTGCCACACCCTCTGCACGCAGATGAGCTTTGCCCTATCCCTCATGCTGGTGTTCCGCACCAACAGCAGCTACGCCCGTTGGGTGGAGGCGCGTGCACTGTGGAGTGTGCTGGTGAGTGATGGGTGCACGCCACTCCTGGGCCTCAGGCACTTGCTGCTTTTGGCGCGGCGGAGTCAGTGGTGAGCATCGTTGGGTGGCACTGCATTGCAATGTCCTTTTGATAGATGCTGTGGCTGCACTTAGAACCTGGGGAAGTCTTACGCAAGGAAGGCAGGAATTGCTCAAACAGATCAAAAGCTATACAGCAATGTAAATCTCGGTTGTGTGTATGTTCAGCAGTGGTACTGATTCAGCACCTTAAACTCACTTTGCTCGTATGCCAAATAGAGGTGGGAGTGGAAGGGGTCCTCCGCTGTGTCAGCCTGAGAGTGCCTGCCCCTGCTTGCTGCTCCCTCACACCATCATTCCATGCCATGCGCGCACAGGTGAACTCAGGCCGTAACATTGTCCGCATGGCCCTAGCATCTTTCCCAGGTGCGGTCACCGAGCGCTCAAACTTCATCGCCACTTGACGCCTGTGCTCGTGAATCTTCCTGCAAGTGTGTGCACAACAGACATGGGCAGAATGTTTGCTGGGTTGAGACTGGTGCAGTAAGCTGTTGCCTCTCCTATTCTGCTTGTGCAAGGCGTTCGCGCGTAAACAAAAGCACACTCAGTCACAGAGGTGCACACGTCAAGAGGTGCACACATCAAGAGGTGCACACGTCAGGGGTGCACACATCAGCCCGGTAATCTTCTGCGTGCTCCTCTGCCTGAGTAACATCCCCCTGCTCGTGTCTCTTGTGCTGTCCGTCCCTTGGTCTTCTCCTGGTCCATCCCTTGGTCTTCTCCCTGCCCGTCCCTTGGTCTTCTCCCTACCCGTCCCTCCCCTTCTGTTTGTTCCTGCTCCCCTACACTCACTACGTTTTCTTCATTCCTGCTGCTCTCCTTTCCACCAGCACTGTGCTCCCAACACATGCTCCACTGCTAGCTTCACGCCCTTCCACCCCACAGCAACCGACCCTGGTCTGAAGCTGGCCCTGGGACGGTGGGCTGTTGCGTTTGGACGCGTCTCCAAGCTGCACCTGCGTGAGGAGCCGACTTGGCAGTACGGTGAGTGGTGGTCGCCCGCGGCTTGCTAGGCCTGCCTGCGCTTGAGCCGCCAGAATAAAAAGCGCAACCCCGACTTTTGTTCAAATCATCCATCCATCCGTCCATCCATCTTCCCTCAGCTTTCACCTCACCTGCGCACACCTGCATGGCAAATTTGCCCGAACGCTACACACTGCTTGACCTGCAGAGGAGAAGCAGCCAGGCACTACCATTCGCAACTACATACCTGGGAGCAACAGGGATGCAGACAGCAACCGCACCACCTCCGAGTCCGGGGTGGCTAAAGAACTACAGGTGTGCTGGAATGTGTCATCCTGCAAGTATGGATTAGAGGGAAAAGAGGAGCATGTAGGAAAGGGAATCAAGGAAGGCGGGGGAGAGAGAGGGGAGGGGGGGAAGGTTATCAGGAAGGGAGGAAAGAAAATGAGTGAGCTCATTTGCCGCTGTTGGTAGTGGTGCAAGTTGCGAGCAATGGTGCCAGTCTGTCTTTTTGAGGGATGTTTTTCAGTGACTGGTGTGGAGCTGCTCGTGCATGAATGTGTCCACTGAGCACGCACTAGGTCATCACACGTGAGTGTGCTGCTGTGTGTCTGTTGTGTATGTGCCTGTGCCCTTTTGCGCAGGCATGTTGCAGCCATCCGAGATCATACTCGTTGGAGAGGCACAGTCTCGTTTGTGATTTTGCCGTTGTGCGCAGGATGTGCTGCAGCCAGCAGAGATCACGCTCGTTGAAGAGGCACAGCACAGGCCCAACCTCGTCTTGCAGGTAAGCCAAACCCCTAGTTGCTTGGCCCAGGCGCTGTAGGTGGGAGGTCCTCAGCACGGCTCATGAGCTGCTGGGTGTATGTCGCCAGCTGCATGCATGGCGCCAAGCACATGATGGTGCACACACAATCACACAAAACTGCACACTTTCACACACCTGCCTCGTATTTGCGGCCACAGACACGCACTTTCATACTCCTATACCTCATATTCACCTCCCAGCTCATTCATGAGCGTGCACACAGCCAAGCGACTTGTGAACGGAGATAGATATGCGTCAAGTGCGCGCGCTGGCCTCTTCCTCACCCGCAGCTCATGAGCCGCTGCGTGTACGCGGCCAAGGGCTTGGACGGGTCTGCGCGCGTCGCCATTGATGTGGAGGTGAAGCAGCTGCAGGATGCCCTCGGTGGCTGCGAGAGGATCCTCCGAAACCCTATCCCACTGAGTTGTGAGTGTGTGTTTGGGGGGGAGGGGGTAGGATGCAGGGGTGCTGATGAACCACCAACGCAGTGATGTGCGGACGACACACCCATGACTGCAAGAGGCTCCTCCAAAACCCCATCCTGCTGAGCTGTGAGTGTGTGGGGGAAGGGTTCAAGGGTACTGCGCCCGTCGGCTGGGTGGGGGAGTGGCCGGCTGCTCGCGCGTGCAAGGGCACATAGGTCTGTGCAGGGATGCCTGGGTGTTCTCCGGTAGCTGAAGCCAGGCCGTTGCAGGCACCTACTTCTGCAGCCAGGCCGTTGCAGGCACCAAATATGGGCACCAAGAGTGAAGACCAAGCTGCATTCTGCTTATGCGAGCCTGCCTTGTCTTGGCCAACCCTGCCTGCCATGAGGCCTGACAGAGGGATCGGTTGGGCGCAGAAGGGTTATCACGGAGGGTGCCATGGGGTTTTCCCTTTTCATGTGCTTCTGATGACCTGCAAAACATGCGACCGCGGCTCCTGGAGTCAGAAGGCTCTTTGAGATGGGCTGCATCATATGGTGGGAGCAGATCATGCTGGAGTCCGAAGGCTCTCTGAGATGGGCTGCATCATATGCTGGGAGCATGGCGAGTATTGTGCTCTGCAGGTCTGAAAAGCACACGCATGTACCCTGCTTGCCCCTGTCAAGCAGTGCGCTCCCTGGCCTGTGTCGAGGAATGTACGCCCATGACCTCATTGACCTGCCACGCCCATACACACCACACAGCCCGCCTCCTCAATGTGAGGCCTCCATTTGGGGGCTCCGTATTGATCGTGCTGCATGTCAGGACCTGTGCTGCGCCCATGCCATGCAGACACGCGCCACACAGCCCGCTTCCTCATCATCTGGCTTTTCCTACTCCCTTTGGCATTGTGGGAGAAGATGCACTGGGGTGTGGTGCCGGCCACAGTGATGGTGAGAGGGGGCGCGTGGTGGCGGTAGGAACTGGTAGGGCAGGGGGCGCGTAATGGGCAGGGGGTGTAATGGGAAGAAGGTGCGTTTGAGAGAGTCTGAGGGTCTGGTGGAGAGAGGAGGCGTGCAAAAGGGGATGTTCTGCTGGGAGAGGGTGTGCAAGAGGGGGCTTAAAAGCAGGGTTGTGATGGGACGAAAGGGCGCATGAGGGGGCCTCGGTGCATGTAACCACCAGCCTGCTGTGTGGCCTTAGAGTGCTGCTGCGTGGCTTGTGTACCATATGAAATTACTCTTGTGATAAGCTTTTACCATAATGATCATAATCTACTACTTCTGTGAGCGTCCATTATCCTTTCTGCCTCACTGGCCAAGGCAGCAGCAAGAGCGCAGCATGCACGGCGCACGGCGCATGCAGGTGTCGTACCTGCTACTGGGCATCGATGAAATTGCCATACAGATGGTGAGTTATGCAAGACAGGGCTCTTCCCGGTCCTCAGCATGGCCATCCTGGGCTTGGTCCAATTGAACTGCACCTGTCCTCATGTGTGACACACAGACACACGCGCGCACACGCAGCTTCTCAGCAGGACCAACCTGGTATGCCTGTTTGCCACACTGGCCCGTTCCAAGCGCTTGTGGTTTTGTCTGCCAGCCATGCTGCCAGTGCGTGCAGCATCCATGCTATACCATCCCATAATAAACCCTCCTCACCATGCTGTGCTGCTCGCCGACGGGGTGCCTAGTGCACCTCGGATGATGGCCTCCTGTCTCCAGCTCTCTCTAAATCCTTGTGCCTCTCTGCCCACACCTCCTCCTCTCACCATGGTCCAAACTGGCGGTGCAGCCCC
>LFCJ01001189.1_pt1 | contig 17805 bp, 27 predicted proteins | sample 643141 | NCBI WGS metagenome assembly LFCJ01 (sample SAMN03766243, study PRJNA286221) | soda lake metagenome | biome: soda lake; feature: Kulunda steppe; material: water; isolation source: sample B1-Br-g2 brine of Lake Bitter-1 | place: Russia: Kulunda steppe | collected 2010-07
ACACACACACACACACACACACGCTCGCAGTTCACATACACGCACGTGCACAACACACGTGCACAGGCACATGCTCGCACACTCACCTTACTTTCCATCAAATTCATATTTGCCATGCTTTGGTTCACCGAGATCATACTCTCTTTGATGCTTGCAGCGCGCTGGAGGATCTCCTCCCTGAGCTTCCTGGCCCTGCGTATTTCATCCATCCTGGTGCGATGCTGTATAGCTTCAGTGTAGGGCTCTAAACCCTAGAAAAACTGGCTCAGGTGAACACCAGGTTGTGGATCAAGTTTCACATCCTAACAGGACCTCAATAAGCGATAAAGCAAGGTACCGGATCTCATACCGACTAGCTAGGCAACAACATGTAGTTTAATACTTAATAGAGTTTTAAAGTCAAGACTCCATACATAACTATGGGGCAAGAAGGGATAGCAATCCCTCTACTTTTTCCTCTCGTCCTTGCGCTGCTGTCCAACGGCGCTCTTTCCCAGACATGTGCGTGTGACTGCTGATTTCTTCATGCAATTTAGCGACTTCTTGGACCGTATTGGGAGTTTTTGCTGAGCCAGCAATCACGTTGTTCATCTTGCCTGTTCCACAGGCAGCAGCAGCAGCAGCAGCAGCAGCAGCAGCAGCAGCACTACTCCAGTCAAGACAATTAAAGAGGTACAACTGAAGCAATGATGCGTTCGTCTCTTTTGAGGCTGATGCAAGCATAATACCACTATCTCGCGCAATCATGCACACACAATGGAACTGCAGATCTACAGTTATGACTACTCCCAAGTATTTTCAGAGCCCAAGAATGAAGGCATTACCTTTGAGGGTAGGTCTGTCGCCCCAAAATATTTTTGCATCAAAGGGAATGGAATGCAGGGGTAACACAGCAAGTGCCACGTGCCTGCTCGTTGGAAGTTTGGAAAGCATGCAGATATTTCATCATGCCCGCTTACTATGCAGACTGTATTGAGGTCTGGTATGTGTTCCTTGTCGCAGACTTGCCTGGCTTCACCCGCAGCACGTACAGCCGAGACCATGCCCTGATCACACCTGAAAGCAGAGTCTGGGCCGGGCAGCCTGGGTGGTAAGGCAAACGTGTTTTTTGGTCAGTTATCAGATCCCGGAAGTCCTGTGCTCACTTGAGTCAGTTCACTACACAAACTGACATGTGGGAAGCGCACCTTCGCATCATGTCTCAACTAAACTCAAACAGGGAAGAGAATTCGTCCAGTGTTTTGTGCGCGGGCTTGAGCATCACGATCTCCTTCATTGCAGGAAGAACGCCCAGACGGCACACCTTATTTCCCCGGCAAGTGGTGCCAGCTTCTCAATGTTTTTGGCGAGCATGAAGCCCAAGTCTGATGCTGCTCCTGCTCCTGCTGCAACAGTGGAGAGGTAAGTGCAGTTAAGTTTGAACTGGCGCACTGCTCCTTGAACCAGACTAGGCAGCACAGGAACCATAACTGAAATATACCTGATCCATACCTGGCAGCACAGGATCCATACCTGACAGTGCTTATCAGGTGGGGCGTTGCCTCTCGCGCCCATGTCACTAGACCCAATGATTATGTAAATCAAACCAGGATTGGTCTTTTGCTGTCAGTTTTGAACTGCAGTCCGTCAAGTGGTGTCGTTGGACGTCTATTTGAAAGCATCAGTGACTTGTGCATTGTAATGAACATGACAGCCACTGTATCCTTACAAAGCAAATGGACTCCTGGAAGTTTGCAGCAGGTCAAAAATTGAAAGAATCAAGTTGTTGCAGGGCAAGATAGGCTTGCTCAAGGAGCTGCAGCTTTGTTTGGTCTCTGGTTGAAGCCATAAAACGCTGAGATATTTCAGGCTTTATTTTTCGGCAATATTTTGCACTTGCGCTCCCATCCAATTTATCCTCCCACACCATATTTCCAGATAGATGCTGCCAACATAGGTGGACCGAGATTGAGTTTAAGCTTGATTAAGTGTGCAGAAGGCTCTGAGAATGATGAACTCCCTGCAAGTTGCAACTAAGGTGCCTGCACAGGTACCTCCTACTTCTTTGCATCTGTTTGTTACTTGGGCAACCTGAAGCTTGCTTTCCTCAGCCCAGACAAAGTATCAAAGTAGCATGTGACCTGCAAAGCCCTTGCATCAAAGGACAGCTCAAAAAGCTCTGCTCATGCGAGTAGTGCACAAATCTTTTCAGCCTACGTTTAGCAATCAAATTGCAACTTAAAATTCTCGCTGACTAGGAAATCTTGGATCCTGTCTAAGTTTCCCAATCTTCTACTTTGAAAGCTGGACTTGTCTATCCAGTCTGCCTCTGCCTGCAAACCTAGGCGGAGTGGTTGCGCTTAGCTTTTCATTAACTCCTTTTTCCCGGCCCGGCGTGCACTCCTGGATCCAGGTTTGTCCTGGTGCTGGAGGGAGAAGTTCAAGTCACCTCTCCGGATGGAAAAACGATATTGCTGCCGACAAATCATTATGCCTATTTCCCACCAGACACTGCAGCAAGGTAAGTGGATTTTGTTCGATGAGGCATTAAGTGTGATGAGCGATTGGTGAATTTATCAATCCTAGGCTGACCTCAGAGAATGAGGTGACACCATCCAGCAAGCGATGAAAATATCTGACACAAGGCAGTGCCAATCACCATATTTTGCCAGTGTTATCCACCTCTATGGCATTATGGTAAGGTGTTCAAAAAGCAGCAAATAATTGAAGACCTTTCATAGCAACATTTTTGGCATGGCAAATGACCCGTATCAAGGACAGCATGCTCTGATTGACGTTAAACAATACAAGGACAACGTTGTACATGTGCACGCGCTATAATCATTCTGGTCATCTGTTGCTAGCAACAATTATTGCCATTGGTATTTTTTACAAGATTAATGACCCAATATGCATATCTCACCAACCGATAGGTCTTTTCACTCCAATTCCATCACAATGATGTTTCTAATTGCAAGAATACAAGAACATCAGAAATCATGTAATTTGGTGCAGTGGATGATCTGGTGTGGACATCTAGCTGTAAAAAGCACGGTTCATGCCACGGCCAATTACACATTGGCCCTGTGACGGGCAGTTTTCAAGCCCAAGTGCTGTGGAAAGCTTGCAAGCAGGGCTGCCACTTGGTGCCAAGCTTGAGAATCAGGGTTGTGAATCCACGCCGTCTTCAAGATTTCTGACCTTCTAAACGGTACGGTACGGTACGGTTTGGTGAAAATCGTAAAAACAGTCTGCCAGCTTGGCCCTGCCAGCGTGCTTGCAAGGGCTTGCAGCTTCGATTCAATTGCTTCAAACATATATTACAAAAAGGAATTCTTGATGCAAAATAGTGGAAAATAAGCACGGCAGGCTCTGGCGGGGTCGAGCCTGCACTCCCCAGGTAGCCTGCAGGTCAGCTGACAGGCCCTTCCCCATTGGCCAAGTCTGAGGACTTCCCCCTCATCATGCCTCGGCATAGGCCCACCCACATACGCACGAGCAAGAACCTGGAGACAACACTGGGGTGAATTCACGAACACATGAAATGAGGGAGCACGGCGCTTGTATGCTTATGCGCATGCAAGTGAGGCCACTCCTGCCATCCAGGGGCATCCCTTGGCTCCTGCAGCTTGGCATGGCACCATGTAGAGAGGCCACTGGTGCTTGTGCTGTGCATGGAGCAGTGGGGGGGGCCAAAGGGGTGCACAGGCTGCTTTTGGTACAGGCCCCGAATCCCAGGACTGAACCGTACACCGAACCGTTTTTCACCGTCTAGACAGTCCAAAATTTCAAAAATACGGTAAAAATCGAAGGACGGTGCCGTCCCGTCCTAATCGTACAGCGAACCGTCTACCGTACTTTCACATCCCTGTTGAGAATGCCCGTCACGGGGCCCATACCCTGGTATCCTGCCAAAAACGTTTTGGGCCTCAGATAAAACCCCGTCCAAATTATTGCTATGGATGAAGTATCCCCAGTAGATGGGCCTGGACAGCAAGAGCAATTTGCGTATTTGTTTAAGACATCAATCAGCTGAAGCTGCCAGGGGAGCTCATGATATTATAAACCAACAGCTGCGGCAGTCTGCGAAGTTGCATTTGGTCAGCAAGGATGAAAGGGACCCAACCAAAGGTTCTCTAGCACAAGCCAAAGGTTCTCTAGCACAAGCCAAGAAGGCTGTGAAACAAAGATTAATCCTAAGGGTAGGCTCACTGTTTACACAAGAATATTCAAAGTGTGACATTCTGAGGATGGGCCCCTGCCTAAGGGCGGTCACACTGTCTTCCGGTTGGGCCTTAATCTTAAAGGTGCACTTGTAAAAATACACCTGCCATGGGCCGCCATGATCCATTTCTTCCTCCAAAATGCCACCAGCTAAGCTTACACCATGAAAAAACCATTTTAAATGTTGATTGGAGATTTGGAAGGTAAAACTTTCCACCCTTTTCTGCACCCTTTTTGCGCAGTGCTTTGCCCCGAGTACTGGGTCTTATTACCTTATCCCTTTTGCAATGTCGTTTTTAACCTGGAATCCATCAAATGATGACGTCAGGTGATTTGGTTGATACGGAACTAACAATTGAATCAGACTTCATGCCATTAGAGAAGGCATCTGCCTTACAATTTGCCGCAATTTGCCACAATTTGACAATTTGCTAGCCTTTTTGAACGCTTGAGAGCCTATTGATGCACGTTTCACTTTGACAACTTAGTGGGCATATTGGGCCATATTCAGCGCCCTCTAGCATCATCAAATCGACTTATTACTGGGTTCTCATCTGCAACTATGTGTACAGAATAATGTGTGTGTGATTGCAGCTTAGTGCGCTATCAGTTATCAATATAAAACATCAGCTGGCAGGCAAAATTGGCACGGAAGCCCAAGCTGGCTAGCACAAGTGCAGGGAGAAAGAGCCAGAGAACCGTAATATAGGCCCTAGGTACCCTGGGAAAGACAGTGAACACAGCTCAAGAGGGCTTTAATGCCAGTCCGTTATGAAGTGGGTAAAGGATAGCAACAAATCTTCCAACAATATGCAATGCACTCTGACATCAATGAGAAGAGCGCTCTGCACTCTTTTTGTCATTGTAGACAAGCTCATAGCAACAATGCCCATGGATGTCATTGAGATTTGTTTGAGCTTGATCTTACTTAATTCTACTCGTGCAGAATGAGCTCACCTGAAGGTGCTGGGCTACTGATCTATGAGCGTGTTTACAAAGCTGAGGTGGGCAGTTTAGTTGACGAGTAATCAGACATCTCCAAATTGAATCTTACACTGTGGAAAGTCTACTTCCCTCATGGAGCAAGAACCTCAATTGTTTTTGCCAATTATTTATCACGCCAGGCAAGAAGGTTACTATGCCAATAGTTGCACCAGGATCTCTGTGCGCTTTCGAGCATGAGCTTACATGGTCAAGGTCAGATGCTGTAGATGGCTCTGGTTGGCCACGGCAGCTGGCCCACTAACGTTTAAGAGTCCCTCAATGCCCGCCTTTGCGCAGGGCAAGCCTGCTTTCTTGCATGGCTACGTTGAGGATTCTCCTCTGCTTGCTACCCCAGGAGAGACCTTTCAGCTGAGGAAGCTGCTCCCTCAGGTGACTAATGATGTTGGAGAGATTTATCATCAAGGGAGAGATCAAGAGAGGATCTAGTGTCTGCTATCTCAATTGATGGGCAAGGGAGCTACTGGCTGATTGACTTAGATAGAGCCGTGGTGGAGTTCCTTCACTCACGGGTAAGAACTTTCTGTTTGAAGAGCGGAGTGCGGGCTTAAGAAGGGCTGAGCAGGGCTTGCTGCTTTCATCAAATCCTGCAATTGTTAAGCGAGAGCCCTTTAGGTGCTCAAAGGAGTATGCTGACCATGACCAACATTGTGCATTAGAAATTTTGCTTCCCATTCCATCAAATGGCATGAATTCTTTGCACACCATGTATAGGTTTGCAAGTCTTGCTCACATACTGTGACCACCCTCCAGATCTAGCTTGGCTCATGTTGTATTCTTTCGCAGTTCTAGGGGTTACCATTGATCAGTGCTCCACAGTTGATTGAGCCACACGTAGACTTCTTTGTGTATTTCATGCTTCTGTTGATGTAAATCATGAGGCTGCCACACCCATCTCACCCAAAATGAGTGCAACCTATCCATGCAATGAATGAATTTGGGACCTCGTGGCTGTGCACTTGAAGGGCCTAGCTTGCATCTGGGCTTGGAATCCATGCTGTTCCTCCTGCTCTTGCTGCTACCGCAGACAACAGACTACGACTTCAATATTCATATCATGGATTTCAATCCTGGAGAGTACCTGAATGTGAAGGTATGCTGCTCAGGTTATCTTCTGCTGTTTTTTTAGCTGCCCCTGAGCGAAGAACCCTGTCCTCGCTTTTGTCATTCATTTTGGCGCTGCATTTCTAGCAATGTACAGAGCAGTATCTGCTCTTTCCTAAATGCTTTACTGTTTCAACAATTTGCTCATAAATTGTAATTGCAGGAGGTCCATTACAATCAGCATGGTCTTATGCTGCTTGATGGGAAAGGAATTTACAGGCTTGGAGACAAGTGGTACCCTGTCCAGGTACTACTGAAATGTTTTTTAATTCGCATGCCCTTGATGTCCAATCTTATTGCATTCTGCATGAGTCATGGTGGTGTGGCCTGCACATAATGTTGCGAATCATGGGCACTCATGTGTATTTGATTCATGCATGTCACGCACTTTGGTTATCCATCCACAAGTTATGTACATTTTATACACCTCAGCATACAGGTGATTCATGCATGTCACACACTTTGGTTATCCATCCACAAGTTATGTACATTTTATACACCTCAACATACAGGCCGGTGATGCTATTTTTATGGCACCTTATGTAGTGCAATGGTACGCAGCCCTTGGGACTACTCCAAGCAGGTAGGGCTGGTTCTGGCTATGGCAAAGCTTGAAAGGTGCAGTTTGCTTGGCATTGTGAAGTGCTGCTAGCTTGTATACAAGCATTGTGTAGTCTGCTTGCTAATCGCATTTATGCGGGTCTATGTTTAGGTTGTGGGCTCATCAGGCTCTCAGCTTGGCTTCCGTTATCTTGAGACTCTCTCATCTCACCTTTAATGTGCCACTTTTGTTCTGAAACAGTCATATCCTTCTTGTGCTTATTCCTTGGGTAGCCATTGGCCATCATTGATTTTCACGAGTCTGGAACAGCAAGTTATCTACACTTGTTCATGGCAGCTATGCCAATGCCTTGATTGCAGGTACATAATTAATAAGGACACAACCGTGGACCCCTTGTTTTTGTAATGCTTTCTATTGCTGTTTGAGGCATCACAAATATGTAGAGTTGGCTGCCTAAGGCCTGATAGATGTCCCTATACATGATGATACGGACAGGACACATTAAGGCAGCCATACCCCCGGCGATTATGTTCTTGTTGTGCAAGTCTTTAATTAAAGAAGAACTACGTAGGCAGCGAAGCATTCCCTACATCAATTAAGGAGAAAGAGTAAGCTAGGGCCTAGGCACCGTATGACTCCTCCACCACCAAAGAGAACAAAAGGAGTCAGTGGGGATCAGGGGGATGACTGGTAGTACCCCATTCCTGGTCTTGATGATTTGCAGCAAAAGTTTTTTCAGCTTCACAGCAAGCTTGGTGACTTTCTGAGGATCTAGACCGAGATGTCTCAGAGGCGCTAAACTATAAGGGCTGTAGATGGTACCTCCCACTCCCAAAAGGATAGTGTGGAGGCTAACATTGCCCGCAGCTTGGTGAAGGTGTTGACGGAGCACACTGTGCTGGTGGTGAGCGGCTTCAAGCTGGCTCCTAGGCCTGGTATCTTCACAGTACTTGACCTCCACAAGGTGGATGTGCCGCTGATTGGGTGGGAGCTGACTAGAGTTCCGGACTCTGGACGAAGGTTGGTAGGCTGGTGCTGTTGCTGAGAGCCCCCCATCCCCTCTGCACCCTGTCCTACTTCTTATTGCATATCTAGGGTGGTAATTCATTTGCTTTTTTATTAGGCATTTCAGTTTCTGATAGTAGTATAGCATCTGGGCGGCAAGTAGTAGGTCTTTGCTTAGAAGGAAACAGGTGAGGGAAAAGCCATTCTGGGATGGTTCTGCTGGTAGATCCTATAGGGATTTGTAGCCTACTTGAGGTTTTGTAAGGCTAAGCGGTCTTCACTGCCAATATCCATTTGAAGAAAACATCCCGCTAAGGAGACTGCTTCTACAGCTTTCATGATGAGTCTAGACCTTCACTTGAAGCTTTGCCCGCAGGCCTCTGACAGATCAGCGTCTTGCGCACCTTTGGGGACTCCCCCTCGGAGGACCGTCCTTGAGTGACTTCAGGGCCAAGAGGAGCACAAACAAACCTTCAAGGTAGAAGTTCTAGCAAGGGACCCTGTATGTCATTCAGATTTAACTTCTGACTTGAGGTTTGAGAAAGGAGACTGTGGAGGGAAATTGGACCTTAAGATCACAACAACAAATTTGCGATTTATCATTCTAGGTTTACCTCTCCCCTCCTACTGGGAGACCAAGCTGATTCACACACTCATGTGCAAAAAGGGGGTGCTCCTCTGCAACCTTGCTATTTGCACCTTGAACATCCATAGCATGTTATGAAGATTGTGAGCGAGTTTTGCGTCGGAAATGGACACTGTGTCTATTGCTCACGTGCAGCTGTGCAATTTGAGGTGCATGTTCTTTTCTTTTCCGCTGTCAAGGCTTCCTTGTGTTTCTCAGGATAAGATGTACATGGAACATGTTCCATCCTTCTTCTCCCTTTTTGCCAGTCATTTTCTGAGGAGGCCCCTTTTCTTTTGCATGCCTTGCCTAATCAGAATACCTTAACTAATTTATTATTTAGTAATTATCTTTCTCAGCTGCACAGCAAATTTCTACTGTCAAAGTTACGTTTCATTTCAGACATCATGGACTACTATTGGCCAGTGATGACTAGTCACAAACGAACCAGTTTATGAGCCAGGCCGACAATTGAACCTGACTTGTGAGCTTAAGTCTCAGATCAGGATTGGGGAATCAATGTTGCCCATGTATGGATGGCCAAAACGTCATGTTTTTCAATGTCCTCTTTGGAAGTGCTTGTCATGAATTGGATGGCGCAAACCCTAAGACGTAAGCTCACAAACTGGCTCCTTATCATGCATGGATGGCCTCGCCCCTCGAGCCAAGCTCTGCGAGGGGCCCTTTCCATTTGTTGCCCTCCGGGCGGGTCTTGTAGATACCTACAGCTGGAATTGAGAGGGCATGTGCTTTGTTACATTGCTCGTTTTCGCTTGCGTGCCCATACCCTGAGAGTTGACTGGATGTTGGCAAACCCACAATAGGCACTGTGACAAATGTGACTCGCACAATGTCCAGGATTAAAAACACGTCCATCTTTTATGCACATGCTTGGTATGTGCTATTTGAGAAGGAAGTCCATTGGAGACGCGGGAGCTTTTAACTTTGCCACCATCAGTGCTGAGGATGTGAGATTGTTCCTCTTGAAGCAGACCAACAAATCATTACTTTTTCTCTCTGAGACTATGGATATTCTTTGTCTGGCTGGCAGTACCCAGCAAGCCCAGCAGTCAACGCATCTGGTTGAAGGTCTAAACCCATTGTAACTTAAATTTAGGATTGCTTGCGCTGCGTGCTTACCCCTCCCAAGTGTATGCCACATCGATTTCACCTACTGGCTTGGTCATTTTTGTTTCCCTTAAAGCTGAGGCAACCTTTCCCTCTTTTTCCTTCAAGAGAGCCAAGTCTTACTTTTTGCACAACTTCAAAGTTTCTGCTCCTATATGCATACAATGGTAACCTATATTGGATTAGCTTCATGATAAGCTTGTGGAACCATAAAGAGTCCAAACGGACGAATGAATAATGCAAATTGAATCCAAGGCCCAACAAATTCGTCATTTCAGTTGCCACAAATGGCATAGTCGTCACTCGATGCACAGAGCTGTATGGAACATGCATGCCAGAGTACAAGCATCCTTCCATGCCAGGTGAAACAGTTCTATGTCCTAATAATTTGAATTGAAGCGCACACGAGCATTTTTTGCGGTCCAGCACTATGTATACTACACGTCATGTCAGGGAGTGTCAAAAATAAAATGAGAAGATCCTTTGCGCATGCATGCATGCATGCTTAATGTACCCAGGGATATTGTGCTGTATTTGAGCACAAACTGTCACTCAGTCATGTGGGTATTAGAAGTGGAGACCCGGTGCATTGCTTGGCTAACCTTTCCAGAGCTGCAGTTATTGCATAGGGCTGCGCTGGATGAGTGTGCCACGGGCAGCTTCTTGGAATGTGACCTTCTGGGCAACCATGAAGACAAGCGACATGAGCTGGCATCGCAGTTGGCTGGACTTCCTCACCTGTCCATTCCGGTTGCAACAGCCCGCTCCGCTGCTCAAAGTATACCCTGCAATTAATGCAGCTCAGGAAGAGCACGTCCAACCGCTCAGGGCGCGCAGCATGCGCCCCCTGCTTGTGCTGCACACACGAGAGCAGCCAGCCTTGTGAATACTCCATCCCTCTGCAGAGTACATGCTCGCCCTGGCGCCCTCTTCCTCACTGCTTTGCCTTTTTGCTTGAGGGCTCTGTCTTGTCCTCATCCTCCTCCTTGTCGCTCTTGCCAGCATCATTGTCCTTCTCATCTTTGACTGCCTCCTTGTCGCCCTTGCTTCCATCCTTGTCATTGCCGGCCAAATCCCGGGTCTGTTAAATGGCACAAGCAAGGGAGACGTGCAGGGGAAACATGAGTGCAGGGGACCCAGCAGAGCTTCCTGTAACACAACAGTGAGTGCACGAGGGCCTAAGTCCAACCATATGGATTGGCTTGCGCTGCATACGCTGCATAGCACTGAGTGAAAAAGCAAGCTGCTTTGAAGTCAAATCGTTTTTGGTTGTTCCCAAAGATGCCACCCCTCCCCTCATCATCCCGGATGGGCCATCATCTCCCTAAATTTACAGCACCTATTCTTGTGCTTCAAGCATGCAGAAGGGTCAGTAGCACCCCTAAGGCTGTCTGTGAAACCAAGCCCGGTGCTCTTGACTTGCCCACAAAAATGACAGTATTTCCGCTTTCAATCCAATTCACTCCTAATGACTTATTTGTAAGAAAATAGGTCTCTTTGCTGACTTATTTGTAAGAAAATAGGTCTCTCAGCTGTTTGGGGCCAGTCAGGCACAGCTGTTCTCAATGGCCAGATTTTGATGCAATGGGTCAGACCCTGCAGATACACGTTGCCTGCAGCCAAATGCTTGTGCTTTGTTACGTACTTTGCGTCAAGTACATTGATATCATCATTGGCTGCTGCGAGGGAGATGAGTTGAGCAGCTTGTTTGGGGCAATGGGTCCGCTGATGCCCAGCCCCTGCCACATATTGCAGCAAGCTTTGTACATCACCATGCCGGGGCACTCAAGACACACCTAAAAAGAGAGTGGGGCCAACTGTTGAAATGAACAAAATAAGTTTTGGTGCAAGTTTCCCATGTTAGGGAAGCTGGTCGTTTCTAGGAATAGGCCCCCCCCAAACCGTCTCACTAAGCTTTCCGGCGCCGCTCCTTATGCTCTGAGCAACCAGGAGGGTCGAGGGTACCCCAGGGACTGTCTGTGACGCACGAGTCCCAGCCCGCTGCTGCAGGCTCACCTGATGGAATTTCAGGGTTCACAGATTGGGCTGTTTTTGTGCAAACGAGGAAACATGAGCTATCTTTGAATCATTTCTGATGTTTCAAATCCACTTAGAAGGGCCTTCAAGGCACAGCTGTCGTCAAAGGGTGATCGAAGCAAAATTGCCCGTAGACAGATACTCCGAACACTGGAGCAGGCGGCGGAGCACCTGCATTGGGAAGTCAACTGTCCACCCTCGCAACCTGTTGCTTAAGCAGGAAAAATCGGCTTTCTGATGCACTTTCAGGAACAGCGGTACAGGGGTTGCAGAGAGATGTCAAGGTAACATTTGGTAGACAATCCGGCTACAGAAGACGAGACACTGCTTGTCGGAGGGCCTTACATGAAGATACCCCACAGACGTAGCTTTTCGTTGTCAAAATTGAAGGGCTTACCGGGAGCCCTTTTCAACATCTTCCAAAATTTTGGGTTCCTTAGACAAAGTGAAGACCTACCCCATTGGTGGCAGAACACTCCACTGCAAGGCTGTAGTGCTGCAGGGTTGACCCCCATCGCGTCAGCCGTGATCACAGAGCATGCGGCATAGCTTGCTGTGATGCTTAGCCATGACCAGTGCCCCTCTGCTTCTCCAATGAATCCCGACGCCACTGTGCTAAGGCAGCAGGACATGCACCACAGAAGTGTCAAAGGTCCCTTGAAGACTGATTCTCTGCTCTCTCAGCCTCTTACCTGTGCGACTACACGGCTCAGGTCCACGTACACCCCCAACTCCTCCTCATCGATAGTCTCCAGCTCAGCTGGTGATGTCACTTCACCCCCCCGCCAGTGCTGATTGGGGCGCAGCAGCTTCCAAGTGTCTCCCTCCAGAATGCGCAGGCGTCGTATCCTTGATGCCTGCATGTGTGAACAGAAGGTGGATAGAGTACGTGTGGGCCAACCACTTGTCGTCTGCAATGCTCTTTCACTTATCAAAGTTTGTCCCATCAATAGCACTAGTGTCTTGTTCTAGTTTAAAAAGGGGGGCAGTACCTTGCAAATTCACATGGTGCAGCACCAGAAGGTCTGCACCCTCCAGGTCTCATTTCAAGGCCGTGCACAGGTTCATGCATAGATTGCAAACAAAGCAAGTTGGCCATGTGCAACAGCTTCTCAGCAGCACGTACCGGGATCTTCTCGGGCTCAGAGTCATGGAAGGGGTACCTGACCTGCATGTCAAGCCATAATGCAATTGAGGCACATGTACTGATGTTCCAAAATGCACACGGTTGCCTGAATGGCCAAGCAAGCAGGGAAATGCAGGTTCACACACATATGTACACATGTGTAGGTGTGCAAGCTACAGGTTTCATGCAAACAATTCCAGGGAACAGACATGGTCTTAATCGACCAGATAACTCAAGACTGTAATGACAACACATGGATGCGTCTCTAGCCTCTTTGCTCCTGAACTTGCCAGTGAACCAATTCATAAGTTAACTCACCGTGTACTCCCCATTCTTCAGAGTCTTACTGATGCATGCAGCCCAAGCACATGGATCGGTGCTGCTGCCATTAAACACCTCACAGAACTCAGTGACCTGCAGGATGGGTTGGTGCTAGCATCATGTCATCACGAGCATGTTCAAATTACACTCATCTGTACCCTCTTGCTGTCGAGCCAGGCTCCAACTTCCAAATTAAGGCGTTGAACAGGAGCAACAGAAAGGCACCCTTGCACCATTTTCATACATGACAGAGGGCAAGAAATTCCGCACCCTGGCATGTATTGTTGCCGTGCTCTTTTCTTACTTGCAAGGGGATGGCCTCCTTGCCAAAATCCATGGGCACCTCATACGGGGATAGGTGCTCTGCCAACACGGTGCCGGTCTCGCCTGCAACAGACATTCATTTATTGACAGTTTAGGTTCATCAGTGCCGAATAACTCATTTTTGGCAGCACCTTGACTGCTGGTCAACTGCAGTACCAGTGCCTGACGAGGATATTCCTGACGCTCAGGTTGGCTAGTAAAGGGACACACATAAGATTTTAGCCCCTCTAGTGTTAGAAACAAAAACATGATGCTGCAGCTATGTTTAAGCAAAGGTGCAGGTCCAGGGCAGTTGGAGGAGGCCAGGTGTGCCACGCTGTGCCATGTGCACATTTGGAACAAAACAACATGTGAACAAGAAAATCAACCATGAATAAAAACCAAACCATGAATAAAAAATATTAATGTCTCAGGTAAGGTACGTACCATTGTCATATTTCACCACGTAGCGTGACCCTGATCCCTTGCTCATGACCCGCACTGCGCGGGGCAGGGAACAAGGAGGGCGGCACACTTCAGTTGCCATTCAAGCCTGGACTCCATTCCTGAGCCTGCGTTGCTGCAAGCATGCCTATCTGGCTTACGTACTAAAGTCAAGTCACACCCAGGTCCTTGAGCATCCAAGAGGAAACACATGTGCAGTCTATACTCAAAGCAGGATTGCGTCCCTCATCCTCAGCGCACCTGGCCACCATGCACCACTGTAGTCCGTCTTTTCTTCGTCTTCAGTGGGGCACCACCAGACACGCTGTGGGCAGTGGAGGGGCGTCAAATGCGCACTGACTGTGCGAACGAACAGGCGGGGCTTCTGCAACCCGAAGGACTCCCTCACGTATTAAGAACGGACGCGTTAAAAATTTAAGCACGGGGCTATGAAGCTCCCAGTGTGCGTGTATTTGCGTGTTGCAGGTGATAAGGGAAGGTGTGCTCACCGCATGGGAGGGTTTCACACAGCGGCATCAAGGTAGGAAAAGCGGTTGGTGCGAGTCAAACGCGAGGCGCCCTTTGCAAAGCGGGGACCTTTTGTTGTAAAATGAATGGCGGACAGGCTAGGAAACATGTCCGAAGGTAGGGACAAAGATGGCGCCAAAAGCCCGTCAACGCTGACATGGTGGCCTGGCGTGCTTGACAGCTCCTCCACAAGCACTCGCCACGCAACAAGACGTACTAGCGCAGCTTTCAGTACGCGCATGGCATATGATAATGCGTGCAATGTTTAAGTCGGGCGCTCATGGACGCACCATCTTCATGCCCACGATCCCCAGCACATCCTCCGTGTCATTGCGCCCCCTCTTGGTCGCCCGGCTACGACCCTTGCTCAGCTCCTCTTGGTGCGCTTCCAGGCTATCTGAAGACGAACGGCTGGGCTTCGGTGTCTGCTTCGTGCGCATGGTCACAAGTTTCCTCTCGGGTCTTCTTTTCGAGGATATATCTCCCTCAAAAATGCACCACAACAAATCGACGGCACAATTTCAAGATGAATATACTTTGCATGGACAGAAGGAGGGTCATAAACCGATGTCGGTTGCACCAACCGACAGCAGAGCAAAGATGCTGAGATCAATTTTCATGTGTTTAAAAAGCTTTAAGTATCCGGCATCTCACACAGTGGCATTGCTCAGTGATGAAGATTACTGACTACACTGCAGTCTTGAGGAGTAAGGTTGCGGTTTGTGGTGGGTAAATGGTGAAGGTTGGAAATAGACAATCAGAGTGACCCTTGGATCCTGTCCGTCTGCCAGCTTCTGTGCAAGACAGCTCTTGGGCAGGTTTTGTGTACCTCGCACTCCGCTTCTCGAGCATGCATCACCCATGTCTGCATGTATCCTCACGCGCATGCACAGGTAATGCAACCGTTGGGAAGACAGCACTAGTCAGCATGTTTACAAGCCAAGGCGAGAAGTTCCCTAAGACCTATAGTATGGTGCGTCCGTCCCCTTCAACCAGCGAGCGCTTGCAGCTGGCAATAAGCGCTCAGTGACTTCACTCCTTAAGTCATCTGTGCAGACGCTGGGTGTTGATGTTGTTGTGGCAAAAGTACCCATACCAGACACGACCATCCTGGTGGAGCTTTACCTGTACGACACGGCTGGCTGTGACGTGACCAAGGTGGGACCCTGTTGAATATCAGTGTGTTGCTCATCTTCTTGAGCATAAACGTGAGGATGTCAATATTTTTTGAGTTAGTTGCACACTTGCAAACTTATGGACAAAGTCACTGGCTCCTGTGCAGGATGCTCTGGCACCTAACTGGGACGGGATATACTACGCCATACTAGTGTACGATGTCAGCAGTCAAGAGTCTTTTGAGTCCTGTAAAGAGTGGCTAGAGGAACTGAAGAAGGCAAGGTGTGTTTTTGGAAGCTGGAGCAGCTGGAGATGTGCTCGCTTGCACTCCAGGCACACATGGTACATGTGTACGTGTGCGACGTGTTTTCACCAAGGCACACTTATTTTCACCAATGAGTGAATGCATCAGCCATGTACACTGTATATGATGATTTGTTAAAGGAGACCCTTCCTGCATCAGGCCCCAAGCAAGGTATATTAGTTTCATGCTCAAGCGCCTTTGCTATACCTGCCATCATGGAAGCAATAAAATTGCACTAAGCATCCCTGTCCTTGCACTCTTCTCAGGCTTGACCGAGAAAGACCCATGAAAGCTGTTTTAGTGGCTACTAAATGTGACCTACCAGCCCAGAGGCACCAGGTTTCCAATGACGTGGCTGAATTGTGGGCAAATGCTAACGGCATGGAGTTCTTCGCAACATCATCGGTAAGAAGCAGAGGGTATGCATGGCATTTTTTCTCTGGTCTTAAGTTTCTTGTGGCTTTAGGTTCATGCTCTCTGCCACAAGCTCCCTTGACACAAGAAAATGATGACGTCTTGAGCTGAGATTTTGCGACAAGTGTGATTTCATGTGCAAGTTCAAGAGCTTGTGCTTTTAGATTGCCCAAGTCATTTCTATTTAATACTCCCAACCCCTTGCCAGGTTGAGCGACTCTATTATAAGCTAGACGCGAAGAGGATGGCTGTTTTATATGCATGCATGCGTGGCCTGCTGTGCCTGAGGTTGCAGGCACTTTCTTGCACCATGGGCTCTTGCACTTTCCTTGGTCTAGGTTTCTAGTAGCATGCCTGAAAGGCTTAAGCAGAACTGCACTGGTTATGCGAGAGCAGCTATGTAACCTTCCCTGACCTTATTGCATGTTGAGTTTGCACACAGGACAGCCAATTTGCGAACATACTTGATTGGTGTGCTTGCATTGCTTGCTCATCATCCTTGCAACAATATTGATATTCTGGAAATGCTGTTAGTTCCCAATATATGATATTATTAGCTTCGGCTTTTAAGTCTGTAACACGACATTAGAGGTTGGGCGCGGGGACCTTGCGAGGTACGCGGCAGCACTCTAACGTTACAATCCTATCCATTACTCAGTGAACACATCACTTGAGGTTGTACTGCCTGCATATCTATTTGCAGGCACCCCCTGGACAGAACGTGGAAGCTCCTTTTGTTGCTGTGGGCAAAGCCGTCCATAAAAATTATGAAGAAAAGCTCATAGCCTACCAAGACGCATGTCAAAACTATTAACAAGGATCAGGGTAAAATGAAATGCATCGAGAATGAAATGCATGCACTAAAAAATGGAAATATTCATGGGACTCCACTAGCTGCACATGACAGGACAAGTTTACAAGTTCAAGTTCGACCTTCAGCCAGGTAGTTTGACTGTTCAGGTTGCTGGTGAACACCAGCCATAAAAAAAACATCTTTAAGCGCTGAAATAAAACGATAGGAATCATTAGTTTGTTTCTGGAAAAAATTGAAGACATGACCGGACTAGTTATGTTCACTATCACTTTTCCTTAACAAGCATACATTTCTGTCAGCTGCTATTAGTTCCCATTTGTGTAACTTTACAAGGTTAAGGTTTGCTGCCAGCCTGGTCGCTAAGCTGATTCGTTCGCGGCTACTCATTCCCAGCCAAAAAGTCATCCGTGATGTCTACAATGAAATGGCAGACCTTGTTGTGCAGCGGACAAAGGCAATTGGAGACAGTCTGATAAGGTGATGCACGCAAAAATAAGGGGCCTCAAAAAGCTTGACAAAAAAGAAGAAAGGAACACATTTCTATAGACAGTTAAAAAGAACATGCCGTCACACCAGCCTGGTTAGCGCCCTGAGGATAGTGCAGCATCAGACTTGTGCGGCATACTGGTGTAGTTGGGAATGAGTTTACAAGGTTTACAAGGATAAGGCCTTCAGTCAAGAATTGCGACTGCTAGCCTGCTCATAAAAAACGATTAATTCATGAAGGAAAAAAGGAAGTTTATGGTTGTTCTGGTTTAAAAAAGCGGAC
>LFCJ01001191.1_pt1 | contig 17802 bp, 30 predicted proteins | sample 643141 | NCBI WGS metagenome assembly LFCJ01 (sample SAMN03766243, study PRJNA286221) | soda lake metagenome | biome: soda lake; feature: Kulunda steppe; material: water; isolation source: sample B1-Br-g2 brine of Lake Bitter-1 | place: Russia: Kulunda steppe | collected 2010-07
ACCGTGCGGTTGAAAAAATTTCAGCCAGAAGGCGCGGTTGTTTAAGGATTTTTCAACCGCTCTGCAACCGCGGTTGCTTTCAACCGCATCAACCGCATTTCAACCGAGCCTGGAAATGTCTGACGATCCTCATGAGGAGGCTCCTCTGCACATAAAAATTTGCTTAGCAAACAGGTTGTTTCGTCTCAGACATTATGGATCGCTTTTTGGCTGGCAATGACCAGCCACAAAACAATCAGCATAACAGCTAGGTTGGCAGTTAACCCTATTTTGTAACTTACTTGCTCTAAGTTCAAGTTGTTGAATACAAACTTCCTTGCCCATCAGCCCAACTTAAACTTGTAAACTTGCCCATCATGGGGCCCCCAAAACTTGTAAACTTGCCCATCATGGGCCTGTTTTATGCACGTCCAGGAGGCAATACCAGGTGTGTGGGAAGTCCGGAAGAATCGCAAACTTTTAAACTTGAGGTGTGCCCCGACGCAAACACCAGATCATCTGGTGGACAGTGAAGGACTTTGTGGACGGTGAAGTTATAGCGATTCAAGTCCGAGTCCTTCACCATCCAAAAAGAGGACATGTATGTTGCGCAAGGGCTAGAAAACCAGTTTCTCTGTCCTCTGCTCCATGCTTACTTACTAAGGAGTCTTTCCTTGTCTTTCTCTAACCAAGCCGCCCTCTCACCTGGACTGTGCTGGCATTTGCTAACAACAGCATGCACTGAGGGCTCCTTATCAGAGGCAATTTGGACAGCGTGTTTAAATAAAACGGTCTTAATGTTATTAGGTTAGCAATGCAACAGGCTGCACACGCCCCTCTTGTTGGCCTCTTTCTACTAGAGGAGTACTATCCTGCTGCTAGAGAAAGCCCACCCCAAAGTCAGGCAAGGCTAAACCAGCAGGCTGGCAGCCCGTCCCAACGTAATCTTGCGCCTCAAAGTGCGATCCTGCCTGTTGCTGCCGCCACCTTTAGGCCGGCCGCGATCATGCCCAGCAGCGTTAGCACAGGTACGACCGCAAACCGGACCATGATCTTCAGTACTTCGTTGTAGCCCTGCCGCGCGTCCCCCACTTGCTGCTCCACGTAGTCTGCAGGGAAGCGGGTCGGGGCCAGCCTGCGCAGCCCTGCCAGCACCAGGAGCGCGCTGCGCCAGATGATGGAGCCAAGGGCGCTGGCCAGGCGGAACAGGGGGTCGCCGTATGCAACGCCCCCCCTCAGGCTCCTCTGCAGGGCACAGACAAGGGATAGGCAGTGTCGGGTGCAATGGCTGAGGTGGCAGGCGGGTTCAGACGGCGCTGCGAGCCGACAGGTGGGTACAGACAGTGCCGGGCAAGTAGGCTGAGGCAAGGCTGTGTACTTCTGGCGCGGGGGCTGGCACGCAGAGCAAGAGCAAGACAGATCACCACAGGGAGCCGGTAGGGCAGGCTAAGGGTGGGAGCTTGCAGCCGCAATCTGGTGCATGCCCTTGATTGACCACCAGCAATGTGTGAGGATGTGTGAGGCGAGTGTGGGGATGTTGAGAATTGAATGGGCATGCCATGCCGAGGGTGCACAGACAAGTGAACTAGGAAGTCCTGACAATGTTTCAGAGCAGCTCCCCGCACTGCGTGCTTAAGGCCCAATGCCAGGCTGGCTCCATCATCCAGAGTCTCGACCCTTCCTCAAAACTCCCAATCCTCAAGAAAGAATCACATACCTGTGACCCCATCATCCAGACTCTCAACCCTTCCTCAAGACTCTCAATCCTCAAGGAAGAAACACAAACCTGTGACCCCATCATTCAGACTCTGAACCCTTCATTAAAACTTTCAACCCTTAAGAATGGACCACCTACCTGGAAGGCTTCGAGCTGCTGCATGCACTGCGCATCTTCGCCTCTAACTTGAGTTAAGGTCATCGGCACCTTGTCCAAATTATCCTGCATGCAACGTGTTTGATTAGACGTGGGGGCTGCAGCAATTGCCTATCCAGCCGTGCCTGGCCAAACAGGTGGCAAGAAAGTCCGGCCATGCTTTGAGCGGCCGGACATCACCAGGCAGAGGTAGGTACAGGAAGTGAGCAGCAAGAGAAATGCAGCAAAGCAAGAAGGAGGAACTCTTGTGTGAATGCACGTTAGCAAAGCGAAGAACCCCCGCTGCTCATTCCTCTCTGGTCCTGGACTGCGCAGCCCCTGCTGAGCAAGAGGCTTGCTTTGGCAAATGTCCACACACAAAAACTGCACACAGACATGGACCACCAAAGAGCAGCAGCAACGCTTGCAGCGGGAGGTGTCGGGGTGGGGCAGGCAGAGGCTCACAGGGCACTAGCATCGGCAAAAGCAAGCAGCCCATTCAATGGGCACGTAGAACGTTCGCAGTCCACGCAGGACCCATGGGCAAGCTTGGCGTGCGGCACCTGGAGCATGCAGCGCACCTGAGAAGCCCTGACAACGATGTTGAGCATGCGGACTCCCTCAATGCCGCAGTTTAGACCCTGCAAGCCAATGTCTCAAGCACGAGTGTCACACTGGCCTGGCGCTTGGGAGTTGAAAGAAAAGCAAGTGTCTGAGCAAAAAGGGGGGCCGAGGGAAATAAGGGTGCAGGCGAGCAAGGGGGGCAGCAAAGGGTACACGAGCATGTAGTGCTTGTGTAGATGTTTAGATTTTGCAGCAGGGTCAGGCAAGCAGCGCTTGGGCAGGCACACATCCCACCCAGGAGGTGAGAAGTGACCTGATGTGGTGTGAGAGGCCACCAACATATAGGGCCAAGCACCTGACGAACAGTAAGGACCTGGTTTGGAGTGAGAGCTTGGCTGAATGGTGAAGCTCAGACTCAGACCTCAGGCTGCATAGGCCGCTTTGCCTGTGGCCACTTGGCAAGCTTATTCACTGCACTTTTGCGCATATGGTGCGCTTGCAGTGACCCTTTTGACTTGGACGCACCGTGACCTGGACTGCTCACAAGCTGCAGCCCCTTTTATAAACCTCCCCCCAGCATGCTCACCAGTCGCAGCTGGCCCGTCACTGCAGGAGCCGCGCCCCCCACCTGCATATCCTCACGCAGCTCCTCACCCGCAGCTCACCTGTCGCAGCTCGCCCGTCATTGCATGAGCTGCGTCCCCCACAAGCAGCACGCGCGGGCCGTGGAACTGCGTGGTCTGGACGGTTGCACCGTAGCGGCCCAGCCGCCCAGCTGCAGCAGCCGCTGAGGCCTGTGCAGATCAATGCAGGGAGATGGTGTGGAGAGTGTGGCGTGCACGCAGCGGCGCAGGTATGCGTATGCCATCGCGGCAGGTGGCGCGTGCGGCAGGCGGTGCGCAGCAGGCGGTGCACCAAAATGACCGGGCAGCATGGCAACAAAAGGGGCTTTGTGCATGGACACCCAGGCTGCTTTGCTTGCACTGTTTGTGGAGCACATGGCCCTGAGACGTACATTTATCTTGTAAAACATGCCTGAATTTAATGGCAATGGAGGCGGATCGGTGCACAAGCGCAGCAGACTACCTCAACCACTGCAAAAGGCAGACCTTGCAAAATACGTGCATACTCAGCGCCAGCGCAGCCTCGGCTGCTCTTTAGATATTCTTTTTTCATGTTCAAGCAGGCGCTATCAGCTGTGATCAAGTGAATACCAAATGCTCTTGCGGTATTCCCTTTTCATGTTCAAGCAGGCGCTGTCAGCTGTGATCAAGTGGATACCAGACGGAAGGAGCAGCTTCAACTGCTGCAACAGCATCCTTGCCTGCTGCACAATCAGGTCCCGCCAAGGCTGTGGCAATGCATCACCGTACGCAGATGTAAGCGCTCCTGACAGAGATGGGGCATCCCAGCTGCAGGCAAGCGCGGGTAGTGTGGAAGCAAGCGCGGCCATAAATGAGTGACAGGGTTCTGTGAACAGCTGCATACAGACGTGCAAGGCAGCTCTGAGCCTTCAATCATTTTGATAGGTGTTAGGTGTTTGATGTGGAAAAAGGTGCATGCCTACATGGGATGCATACGTTGATGCTGAGATCTTTAGTGCGCCTTTTGTCATCATGGTCCAAATCAACGCCCTGTAAGCATCATGGCGCGTGAAAGTATTTGGTACCCAATTGCCCATCCACAGCACCGCAGAGCACAGGCACTTCACAACATCTGGGTGGAGCAGCACAAGTCAATTGCCAATCGCTTTGCGCCTTGAGGCCGTGATCACGTTTCAATGGTTGCTCCGCAAGGGAAGGATGCAACACATGCTATCATACGCTTAACGATGCATGAGCATGACAAGATCACAGCCAACTGTCACCAAGACTCTATTTGCCACTGCTCTCTGCTTCTGTTTGCCTCTGCGCTCTGCTTCTAACAGTCACTCTTGTGCACCTCACTCCACGCCCCTGCCTAAGGTCCACACAAGCACCCCTGCCTTGTTTGTGTCATGGCATGTTCACCTGTCTGCAAGCCTTGCACCCCAATTCTTGAAAGGCATCCACAAATGCGCCTGCCCTGGGCTCGCCTATGCCTCTGCACTCGCAAACGCACAGAGGCGCGCATGCGCACCCACACGCCCCAACACCCCCCCAATACACGCGCGGTGCCAAGATCCATGCACAGAACTCCAGGCTGTCCCGCACTACCCTGAGTACCCACCTGGGGCTGCCCTGCACCACGCCACTGAGTTTGCCCGGCTCGGACACCCACAGTTGGACCGTCGGGGCCCCTGTTTTCCTCCATTCATACAAGTACTCTCCCACGTGATGCTTGCGCACATCACACGGCAGCTGCTGTGCCTGCGCGGCGGCAGCAGCCTCGCTTGCAGCGCTGACCCCACTCCCGGCGCTTGCAGCAGTGCTGCTGCCAAACTCCACAGCCGTGAGGCTACCATCGCTGCTGCTGCTGGCGTTGCTGCTGCTGTGCTCAGACAGGCTGTCCGACGCAGGCCCAGGCAAGTGCTGCGGTAGGCCTGACACAGCAGCAAACTGCTCCAAGTCACGCATTGGGCGCTGCGTGGAGAGTTGGCGCACCTGCGCAAGCAGAGCGCGGTGCGCTGGGCGTGCTGTTGTGCAGAATGATACATAATCCCCTAAAAGCTCTCCACCTTGTGCCAGGCAAGGCTTCCACTGTATGCTGCACCACACATCCCCGCATGCCAGGCTCAGCTTCTTGTGAGCAGCTCTCCACCCCATGCCAGACCTGGCTGTTATTATACGGCTCAACACCTATGCCAGGCCTGGCTCTTATTAGACGGGTCTCCACCCCATGCCAGACCTAGCACAAGTGCACAGTTCATGCGCAAAACACAGCGGGTCACATCGTGAATGGTCCGCTTAATCTGTCACATATCCACTATCGCAGATTCATAAAACAGCTCCACAGATTCATCACACATCACGGTTCACTTAACCTGTCACATACCCACACCATCTCACTTAAATCACACAGCATCACAACCACTACGAGCGTCCCACCAATCCATCATACAGGTCCACAAACAACAACATCAATCACACAGGTTCACAGATCTGTCAAACAAACGCGTCTCACTGGCATGCCATGCCATGCATGGCCCACAGACCCACCCTGCCGCACCAGCTCCCCCCTCCCAACACAGAGGCACACACCGCAAATGCGCCCACTCACCTTTGCCTGCACCATCCGTTCCCTTACGATGCTGTCAGCCCCGTCTGCGCCTACAAGCAGGTCGTAAGGTATGACCTCCTCCACGGTGGCAGAAGGATTGCCTACGAGGGCAGGGGCAGCAGACAGGACGCATGCTCATCCATACACCAGCCAAGGGTGGCACAGTGTAGAGGCCTGTGGCACAATGGCAGACAGGACACACGCTGATCCGTGTGATAGCCAAGGATAGCATAATGGCAGAGGCCTGAGCTGCAACCATGAGCATCATGTACCGGAAGGGAGAGAGAGAGCGACCACCACCCAGATGTGCGCATTATTCTTGTCCCAGTCATCATTTTCACTACACACAATTGCATCACTGCAGACCAACACATCCCTGCATAAATCCGGCTGTCCCAGAAACGGCAGGAACACTCCCACCATTTGGCTAGCCCCCAGAACCTTAACCCCATTTGGTGCAGGCAAGGACCAAGACAGCATCAGTACATCAACACAGCATCAGTGCATCAACACAGCATCAGTACATCAACACAGCATCAGTGTCCCAACAAGGCATCAGGACAAAACATGTGCTAGGGGTGCACATGGTTTGCTGGTAGGGTTGTTTGCTGGGGGTAGCCATTGGAGCATCGTGTGCTGAGGGCATTTGTGAGAGCATTGTGTGCTAGGTGCATCATGTTGGGAGACGTGGCGGGGAGCAATGTGTGCTGGGGGCACCTTTGGCTGGCATTGGAGCATTTTGTGCAATGGGGAGCATTGCGCTCTTTTGGGGCAGCACTTTGGGGGCAGTTTGGGAGGATCATGCGCTGGTGGCAGGAGAAGTTTCTCATGGCCCTGGTGCACCACGGCAAACGGCCAAAGACATGCAAGAGCACGTGCTGCTCATCTTTGGCGCAGTACTAGGGTGCTGCCCATCTGAGGCACAGTGCCAGGGCGCTGCCCATCTGAAGCACAGTGCGGGGCACACAGGCAGCGCAGATGCTGCAGGCCTGGCCGGCTGGCACTTTCTGTCGTTGGAACACTCCTCCTGGCAGGTGACGCAGCAGGGTGTGTCCAGGCCCAGCCTCATGCACTGCTCCTGGCATGGCCTGTGTGTGCCCCGACTCAAGTCTATTTTGCCACAAACCATGATTTGCGTGGCCCCGATTCATGGCCTGTGTGGCCCTGACTCAGTCTGCTTTGCCACCAACCATGATTCACGTGCGCCCAACCCATGGTCTGTGTTGGCCCTGTCTCATTGCCTCCTCGGCCCCACCTGCTGGCCGTGCCGAGGACACAGACAGCGAGATGCCCTGGCTGCCGCCTCTGTTGCCTTGGACTTGTAAGGCGCAGCCTGTGATTGCGTGAGCATGTGTTCATGTGTGTGCGCATGTGGGTGAGCATGTGTCCGTGGACTTGTGCGCGCGTGTGCACATGCAGAAGCGAGCCATTAACACGTTTGCCACAGCCTAAACACGGTCGTCAGGCTGTACGCAGCCAGACCTCATTTCAATGGGGCTTCATTTCTGTGGGGGGCATGTCCCGGAGCTTAAACTGTTCAAGCCCTCATCCAGCAGCAGCATGCTCACATGACGTACGCCAGCTTCAGTGCATGTGACACAACATGTGCTACGTGCTTGTGCTGGGTGCTGGGTGCTGGCTGCCGCTGCTGCTGCTCTGTGCCTTGCCTCTGACAAGCGCATCAATGGGCAGGGGTAGACCTGGCTCCAGCCACTTCGCAAAGCCTAGCCTTTGCCTTGCATTGCAAGAGACCCTGCAGCAGGGGCCCCCCGCAGCTGCTGCTCCTGCTGCTGCTGTTCATGGTGAGAACGCTCATGTGATGAGATCGCCGCAGTGTGCTGCCATTCCCCCGGCCCTGCTGCTGCCGCTCAACCTGCCGGTCCTGCTGCTGCTGGTTGGGTGAATGCTGCTGCTGCTGTTGCTCACCTTGAGAGCCCTGTTGCCTGGACACCACAGCCTTCCGGTTCTCAAAGTCCGCAGCGACCAGCTCAGCAGCGTACGTGACCTTGATGCGATGGGGGTACAAGCGCCTGCAGACCAAACCAGGTAGCCATGGAAGCGCTGCCGCGGGCGCAAGCAGGCATAGACACAAGCAGCTGTGTGTGCAAGCAGCTGTTGTGCAAGCAGCTGTTGTGCAAGCAGCCGCGTGTGCGAAAGGATGCGCGAGCACCCCTGCAAGCAGGTACGCAAGAAGCTATGGGCGCAGCAGGCGCGCACGGCTACCGTGTTTGCACTTCCCTCTCTGGATTTGACCTCCTGGTCTCCGGGACTGAAGTCATCCAAACTCTGCTGTTGGTGCTGCATATGAGTCTGACAAGCCAGGGAAGTCACTATCGCCATGTGACCATTGACTCGCACCTCATCTCCTGCAGCACCTCTGCCTCCAGGCGGTGCTTTGAGGTCACCACTGTGGCTTTATAGGGGTGGCCTGGGTGCGCTGGCGTCAGCCTTCCGCCCGAGGCCATGTCGAACACGCCCTTGTGCGTGGGGGCGTCGGCGGCGGCAAACGACATGTGCATGCCCAGCTCCTTGAACGCGAGCAGCGCCCTGCACGTGGGCACGCGGGCGCAGGTGAGCAGGGCGCAAGGCAGGGGCAGGTGGCGTGCTGGCATGGTGCACAGGGCTGGAAGGCTCAAGGGTCCGGGGCATTGCCAGCAAGGCACCCATGGGCAATGTCAATGGGCCTAGCTGAGCTGTGCTGCCTTGATACTGTCGGTGCACAGGCCAATGCCAACAGTTTCAGCATATGGGTTGTCGTCGACAGGATGGGCTCAGCTGCCCAGCCGGGCCGGGTAGGTATGGGGATCAGGAAAGCCGGGCTTTCTTCAGTCAATAGCATCCAGTGAGTCAATAGCATCCAATAAATTTTACTCACTCTCACTACTGTCCAATCCTTTTCTGTCATGCCATGCCCTTACGTGCATTTGGAGAGCAAAGCTCTGCGACCCACGCGCATACACCAAAGCAGAGCCTGCCAGGCTGCGGGCACGAATTACTGGTTGCAGGCATAAGTGCGCGTGCGCAGGCTGCATGCAGCATGAACTGTGGCTCCAAGCAAACGAGGGTCAAGAGCTCAGGTCCGCTTGGGAGCTGCAGGAGTTGCTGCGCTCATAACAGCTTGTGGCCAATAAAAAAGGGTTGTGATGGGATGCTGGATCCTCTAGGGCCAAGGGCCAAGATGACAAATTCAGGGTGCACCCCTTGGAACATACTTGGGCATCCCTGCCCGCACCTTCACCCCTCTCAGGCCCCACCTTGCTTTGTTTGACGCCCCTGATCAAATTGTTCCCCAGGTGCTGTCTTGCCTTGTAGACAAAGGCGCTCTTCTTTTCTTGCATGGGGTGGGCTTTCAGGCCTAGTAGGCCTTGGTTAAGCTGCCCTGTTCGTCAGGTAAAGCTTTTAAGGGTTATCCCTTTCCCTCCTTGCTCACCTGCTACTGAGCACAACGGGGTGGTCCGGGCCTGCAGGTTTGGCCCTCAATGCTGGGTGGGGCCGCCTCTCGAACACCTCCACGTTGTAGCCCCTTCTCGCAAAGTAGCTCGCCGTCAGCAGGCCTGAAGGTGCGCCAGCGCATGCATGCGTGTGTGCTTGGTGTGTTTGCTTGGTGTGTGTGTGTGTGTGTGGGTGTGTGCGCTTGGTGTGTGTGTGTTTGTGTGTGTGTGTGTGCTCTCCTGAGTGTGCTGAGCCCTTGCAAGCTCCATAGTGACAGGAAAGACACTTGTATTGTAACAATATCCTCCGGCCACCCAAACAGCTGAGCTCGAGGAGAGAAAGTGAGAGTAGTGTAAATTTTTGGAAGCACACTTGCTCCAAACTGAGCAAATGGGTCTGCGATGCCAAAAATTGCTGGATAAAGATAATTTAGAGCCCAGCCATGTCTCTAAGACATTCTGTGATCCAGAAGTCACAAGATGCGCTGCAACTGCATAGCTGTTGGACTTATTGCAGGGATTGGCAGCACGCAAGGACAGTGGTCGCAGCTGACAGACATGGAGTTGCACTAGCCCTATTAACAGGGAACATGGATAGTTCAAACTCACCGATGGGGCCAGCTCCCACAACAATGACTTTCGTGGCAGAGGGCACACTGCGCACATGGGCAAGCACATGGGCAGCCTCATGTCGGAGGTCCCAGCTCAGAGCCTATAATAAGTGGAAAAAGTTTTGCACATGTACACTCACACTCTGTCGTCTTCGTCATCCCATTCGTCATTCGTCTCGGGCACAATGTCTGCGTCCTGCTGGAACACGCGAGCCTGAACATGCCTGCAGTCTCTGCCCCCCTCTGCTAAACCAGGCAGCTGAATAAATTGGGACCAAGATACTGGAGGTGTGATTCTATGCACTGGACGCGGGAGGTGGTGGGGCTTGACTGAATGCACAAGTGGGTGCTGTGAGTGGGCAGCTGGGGGCGGTAATGTATGGCAGTTGGAATGTGCAAGCATGATGGAACTCCTATATAAAGTATTGCCGGAGGATACTGCACTGGATAAGCTCCAAAACCCTGCCTCCCTTCCCTGCACGCTATAACCGCTGCTGCTATGAACTCATAACTTAATATATTTTATTTTTAAAAATGGGGAGTATGGATTGGTGAATCAAGTTTCAAGCTGGGAGGGGTATGGAGCAGGAGACCGAGCCAGGTGAGGAATCGGGCAATTTGAAGCAATAGAATGGTGGTACCTGAAACAAATCAAATTCAAGTCCTACCTTTGCAGCAGGGACAGCTGCAGCTGTCGCATCAGCACAGATTTTGTCATCTATATAATTCAGCCTCTTAGGATCCAGCCTCTTAGGATCAACTTTATTGTTAAGTTGATCCAACATTCCTAGTCCATGTGCCTGGCACACACTGCGCAGATGCTTGCTGCCAGATAACCCTCAGCCAGCAATGCAAAGCTGAAGGAGAGCCTGGAGAACAGGAGGGGGTGGCTGCAGACACGCCTGGCAGCCAGATCCAGCCGCCACCCCCTCCTATTGCGACCCAGCCGTTGAGCTCTGGCTCCAGCGACGAGCAGGCCGGACCCAGTGCACACGGCTCCCTCAGAGCTGGGCATCCAGTTCCCTGTGTTTCGGGAGCCAAAGATCTGGAGCAGGGGTCACTGCTGATGAGCTGCTTGCCTCCATCAGCCACACAAGAGGGCTGGGCAGGCGCCTGCCTTCCCCCCAGCCCTTTCCCCACCAGCAGCCAGCAGCAGCGCAGCCCTGCTGCGCCCATGCCCTTTGGCAGTGAGGAGGATGGGTTGATGCAGCTCGCGCAGCTCGAGGGTATGACCCAGGCAGAGGACGTGATGCCGCTCGCGCAGCCCGAGGGTGGGACCCAGGCAGAGGGCTTGATGCAGCTGGCGGGCCTGGGGACACCCCCGCGTTTGCTCAACAGCCATCTGCTGCGCCAGGTAGACCAGAGGGACAGGCGTGAGCATGGGGAAGCAGGGCAGCTGATGCAGCCAGGCCACCCACACGCCCTTCACGAGCAGCAGAAGAAGCAGCAGCAGTGCGTGTACCTTGGCGGCAAAATCTTGCTTGCGCGCGTGCTGGAGGCTTTCGACAGGGAAGGTGCGCTGTGATTTACATGGCAGTAGGGCTACAGGATACGCACGCACGCGCACATGGATACACATGTATATGCATAGCTCACACATCAACACACACACGCCCATGCAAGTACACGCGCGCACACACACGCGCACACGCACACGCACACCCAGAGGCACAAGTCTGCACCTCACCCCCCCCCCTAGCCTGAACACTCCTGCAGGGTGCGTGCCGCGCTCAGCAGCTGGTGTGCGTGATGTGCACAACAAGGTTGCAAGCCCCACACTCAAACACCTCTGCGCTTGTGCGCATGCGCAGGCGAGGCGGCACCGGCATGGATGCAGCACCTGTGCCGCCAGGTCCATGACAGTCTGTGGTTTGCCGCGGATGGTGACACTGTCGTCGAGGACTCAAGGTGGCCCAAAGCCGCGCTGCATCTGGACCTCACGCCCCCTGCTGTGGCCGCCGCTGCCGCTGCGGCTGCTGCAGCGGACAGGGCGGCAGGCGGCGCCGCGGAGGTGCCGGCGACGCAGGGGGCGGGGGCGAGAAGCGCCAGGGCAGCGGGGCAGGCGTCCGAGGGTGGAGGGGCCGGTGGTGCTGAGCGGGCTGTGGCGGAGGCTGGGAGGGAAGGGCTTGGGAGAGAGGCGGCAGCTGACCTAGAGGGAGCGGCAGGGGAGGCGGAGCTGTGCGTTCTTGAGGGCGGCAGGGGCAGGCATGCTGCGGATCCCCTGCTGGGTTTGGACACAGGGGAGCAGCAGCTGCAGCAGTCAGGTGCACTGATGGTCAAGCACCTGCGCCTTCTGCTGCACGCGCTGCTACAGCTGCGCTTCCGGGAGCCCGCAGGTGGCGGGCTGGGCAGTGACGTGGGCGCGGCGTGCGGGGCGGAGGGCTCGTGCACCCTTGCCTCAGGCGCAGGCATGGCTGGTGGCGGCGGCGGCGGCGGCGGCGGCGGTGGCTGGGACGGCGTGGACGGCCGAGCTGATAGTGATGGAGGCGGAGTGGGGGTTGAGCCCCGCATGTTGGTGGTGCCCCTGGAGTCGCTCGTGCTACATGGCAGCCACATTGGCGGCAGTGGATCTGGAGCCAGCGCTGGCGCCAACGCGATTGTGCGAGGCCATGATGGAGCAGATGGCACAGCCCCTTCTGCCGCCCCTGCGGCAGCTGCGGCAGATGGTGGGGCTGGTGGTGTGGGGGCGGCGGTCAGGGTTGGGTGCGATGTGGAGGACGATTACGTGGAGGCGGTCACGGATGAGCTCGTGCGAGATGTGCTGGTGTGGGGGCTGACCGGCTTGAGTGGCAGCGTGCGCCTGCGCCACCTGGAGCTGTGCCACTCCCAGGGCCTGACTGTGGGTGAGTGGTGCAGTGTGGGGGGTGGGGATTTGAGTGGCAGGGGCGTGAGAGGACTGTACGTCCTTGCCGGAGGTGCGTGCCACTCCCAGGGCCTGACCGTGGGTGAGTTCTGGCAGCCTAACTGCGATCAAGCGGATCGTGGCCTGGGTGTGCGTGGATGATAGGTTGTGTGTGCCTGCAGAAGCTGGAAGAGTGGTGACTTTGCACAACAGAGTGGGTGCTGTCAGGTGCAAACGGCCAATCCCTGGCGGACACGCTTGTTGATCCCTGGCGGACACGCTTGTTGATCCCTGGTAGGCACGCTTGCTGATTTGATCCCTGGCAGGCATGCTTGTTGATTCAAGAGGCACACTAAGCAAAGGATGTGTGAGCATTTTGGCCTGGGGGCAGCAGAGGGTGTTGATGCCAAAGAGCTTGCAGCTGGAGGTGGAAGCGGGATGGGTGGCCTTTGTTTTGTTGGCATACTCAGGGTTGTTGCAAGTGATGGGTGAAAGCAGGATGTGTGCTTCTTGCCTTGTTGGACACGAAAAAGCTGCACAGCAGCAGCCATTGTGGCAATTGTCCTTTAAGACATCTACTGTTTGCATCAAGCACGTACTTCATTACCCCCAAGCAAACACTAAGTACGTGTGCTCTGTAGAATCCGGATTGCACCCTGCATGTCCCCAACCAAACTTGAGCAAAGGAGATAAGAGATAGGCAGTGCATTACAAAGCACTGCTCTGGATGGGCTGCACCTGCCCCCCTTTTTGCCCTGGCCTACCCTGCCCTCGCCCTCCCTGCCCTTGCCCACCCTGCCCTCGCCCTCCCTGCTCTTGCCCTGTCTGCCCTTGCCACACCAGAGGGCTTATCGGACCTCATCATGTGCCCCCCTCTGTGGCGGACCCTTCGCGTGCTGCGCCTGTCCCACAACCCACGCCTTCGGTGGACAAGTTATGAGCTAGGCGAGGCAAGGGAACAGGGCCAGCAGCAGCAGCAACAGCAGCAGCAGTCTGTGGAGCCTGATCTGGGACCGGAGTTCTGGAAGCTGATGCCTGGCTGCCTGGCCCGTTTGGTGTGCTTGGACCTGCGGCACATAGGTGGGTGCGTGCGTGCGCGCGTGTGTATGTGTTTGAGTGCGTGAGGTGGTGTGCTTGGCGGGCAGCAAGCTAGAAAGGGCAGGATGTGTGCAATTGCAAGAGGTGCTTGGTAAGGGGTCGTGCATTGAAGATCAGGAAGAGAAGTGGCGGTCAGAGCCTGGGCACCTGCAAGCCTTGCCACAGATCTGAGCTTGATCGCATTCGCTGTCACTATCCTGTCATGTCCCATTAATTGTCCTGTCATTCGATTATTTCGATTGTGCAGACAGGGCTCTGGTGCCGTGTTGCTGTGTTGCAATGAGGTTTTGTGTCGCTATGAGGTGTTCATAAGAATGTGTGCATCGCCAGGATTGACATGCAGTTGGTCTTATTGGCGGTGCTTGGAATGACCTCAATTTGCCTTCAGCGCCTGCCTTTTTGCATGTGATCATGACATGGTGCAAGGTTGTTGGCCACCCTTTATTGTTCCAAGCTTTGCAAGAAGCTTTGCAAGTTTCTACCAGCACAGTCCATGTGCGTGGATACTTCCATCTCATCTGTGCCTGTCCAGAGTTGGCATGCAGCGGCACAGATCAGATGGAAGTTTGCATGCACATGGGCTGTGCCTGTCCAAAGCGAGCATGCGCCCAGCACAATTCCTGCAGCCAGCTCGAGGCATAACGGCAGGGAAATCCAGGCAGCTGCCGCCTGCTGTTTGTGCAGGTACACTTGCCACCTTGGGCGCACGGGATTCACACACACACACACACACATACACATGCAGACACACATACACATGTATACACACATATACACACGCACACACATGAATGACCTTGCCACGGTCCATATGCCAGCGGTGGAGCTAAGGTGCCTGTGCATCCTCCGTGCCTTCTTCTTGCATGCATCAATGCGCGTGGGCATGCAAAGCACGCGAGCCTCCTCCACACCTTCCGCTGCATCCACATGTGCATGTACGCGCTTCAGGCGACAGCAGTCAGGGCTGCCTCACACGTGTGCACATGCCTTCCCCATATTCCCCACCTGGAACATGCACGCCCTCGGCTGTGTGCGCGCACACGCGTGCGCAGGCCTGGACGACCACGCCCTGGGCTGCCTTGCGCGGGCGTTTGCTGTCGAGACCCAGAGGCACGGCCAGCGTGATGAGGAGCAGGAGCAGGAGGAGGAGAAGGGGGAGGTATGGGCCCTTGAGTGCCTGAGGCTGGGCCCCCCACGGCCTCCCAGCGGCAGCGCGACAGGCGCGTGGGTGTCGCGGGGCACCGTCGTGGAGCTGCAGTGCATGGTGGAGGCGCTGCGGCCCAGCCTGCAGGTAAGGACCAGGCGCTCGAGTGGTGGGGCCATGGGTGTGCCGCGGGGCTCTGCAGTCAAGGCGCGGTGCACGGTGGGGGGTTGCAGTCCAGCCTGCCGATGGAAGGCAGAAGGGGTAGGCGCAGGTGGTGGGGGCGTGGGTGTTGTAGGGCACTGCTGTCAAGGTGCGGAGCATGGTGTATGCGATATGGCTTAGCCCGCAGGTGAGCGTTTGGCATGGGCGGTAGGAGTGGACAGGAGGCTTGCAGCGGGTAAATCGATATCCTTTGGCAATCAGGATGGTTACAACGGATCAGTTGCAAGTGTTTGGCAATGAGGAGGGTTGCAACAGACCAACCTTGATGCCAAAGTCTCCCGCCCAGTGCCATGATTGGCAGCCTGCTCCCTTGTTGTCGATGCCTGGCATTTGAAGCAGCTCATGCCTGCCTGCGTGGGAAACCTGTGCTTGCTAGGAAACCTGTGCTGCTGTGGTGGTGCGCCAGCACTGCGCGCCTCATGCCGGTCCTGCTGCCCCCGCAGGTGCTCCAAGTGCTTGGGCTGCAGGAGGACCATGGTGACGTGCTTATGGAGGTGAGTGCTGCATCGGCGGGTGCCAAAGCTGCGCAGCACCATGCCTGCCTAGTGCTCTCAACCCTTCATAATGACCTGTTGCGGCTCCGGGCTGTCCAGACGCTCAGCACCATGCCTGCCTAGTGCTCTCAACCCTTCATAATGACCTGCTGCGGCTCCGGGCTGTCCAGACGCTCAGCACCATGCCTGCCTAGTGCTCTTAACCCTTCATAATGACCTGCTGCGGCTCCGGGCTGTCCAGAGGCTGAGCACCATGCCTGCCTAGTGCTCTCAACCCTTCTCAATGACCTGCTGCGGCTCCGAGCTGTCCAGACGCTCAGCACCATGCCTGCCTAGTGCTCTCAATCCTTCATAATGACCTGCTGCGGCTCCGGGCTGTCCAGAGGGTTCCTTGTGTGCAAGCAAGACTTTGGGGCCTCACACGGGCCGTTCATGTGATTTGCATCAAGGGCTTTTTGAGCTGGAGTCAGTGCCCTGTTCTGCATCGGGTGTCTTAGTTTTGATTCACGTTGCAGGCCTCAGTTGGTGCATGGGATGTTGATCTGGTGTGCGTCATTGGCCTTCAGGGCATGAAAAGGCGGTCTGATCTGATGTTCTGGGCCTTGAAGACCCTTACAATCATGGGCCCTTGGTTGACTGTTGACTGTTGACTGTTGACTGTTGACTCGGTTGACTGTTGATTGTTCATAGGCCGCTGGTTGACTGCTTTTAAACGTGAAGTAACTTCAAATTTACACCAGCACGTCCTTGGTGTCTCCTCCAACTTTTCCATACGTACATGTGCATGCATGCAGTCGTTTGGTGAGGCCACTGTTGCGTACGACAGCAGCACTTGCACCTTCTCTTGCCTCCCTGGGTGAGTGATGTTGGCTGCTTTCCCTAAAGCATGCCCCTGCAACTGGGAAGCTCAAGCACGGACGCCGATTTCTTCAATTTGGACGAAGGGCATGTCTTCCAGAAACAAGGCTGTGATGGCGCCTTTAACAGCTATAAAGCCCTCCAGCGGGACCTTGATCTCACTTTGTGCACTTTGAAGTGCACTTGCAGAACGTAATCTGCAAACATGGGTTAGGGCGCAAGCATGGGGGCGCACCTGTATGGCAAAGCTAGCACTCAAGGCAAAGCAGCACACAAGGCAAAGCAACTGCTCTTACGCAGGCAGCAGGGCTGTATCTCGGTTCCAGGTAATGTGTCGAGCAGGGCAGGGCGCTGAGCGCGAACCTGCATATCCTTGTCGCATGCCTGCTTGTCACATGCCTGGCTTGATGCTCAGTTGCAAGCACCTTGAGCTTTGTCAAGGCTGAGGATGCAGCCTCATGGTAGCCCCAAAGTCTTGTTTCAGACAGGCTTGAGGCCATTGGTATTGGTAGTCCATTGCAAAGACAAGGTGCAGTCTACAGGTGGTACCAAGGCAGTGTTTCCAATGTGGCCTTGCTAGGCACACAGCCCAGGCTTCAAGGCCAAACATGCCTATGGTCGCAGCTGTGTGTTGCAAGTCGGAAGCTCTTAAATTGGGCCTTGCTGAGCACACAGTCTAGGCTGCCAGGCCAGCCATGCCCACAGTTGTAGCTGCGTGCTATGAGCTGAAAGCCGCGCTGTCAGATGCAGGCGCGGATCGGGGTACGACAGGGTGGCGGGCTGGCCATGTTCCCAATGGCAAGCTTGCGCTCCAACCAGCCTGGTCTACCCTTGCCTGCCCCTCGTGGTCATTGTTTGCACCAGAAATCGCTCCTGGAGCCTGCTTAGCTTTGCTGATCAGCAGCATGCTACGCTCTTTCACCTTCTACACTGCACACCAGTGCGTGCCCTCTCCTCGATTGCACGCCAGTGCGTGTCCTCTCCTCAACTGCACACCAGTGCGTGTCCTCTCCTCAACTGCACACCAATTGGTGCTCTCTCCTTGACTGCACATCAGTGCATGCCCTCTCCTCAACTGCACACCAGTGCATGCCCTCTCCTCGACTACACACCTCGATGGTGTGACACCCTGCTTGCGGTCTGCACGCGTGTTACTCCGCTTCGCAAGCTCATACGCGTGCACTTTCACACATGCATGCACACACGTGCGCAAACGAACACCACAACATGGCTTGTCATGCAGGGGTTGCTCAGTGCACCCAGAGGAAGCTGATTTTGCGGTCCAGCCGCCCGCGCCCCCACACCAGCCCCCCGTGGTGCAGCCGCAGCGGCCGCACGGCCTTCACCACACAGGCAGCCAAGAAGTAGAGTGTATCGGCGCGGAAGATGGGGATGGACCAGGAGGGCTGGAAGATGGCCGCACCAGGGCTGCGACTGGTGCTCCCCACCCTGTGGATTTGGATGATGGCGCGGCGTTGGTGGCGGATGCTGCCGCAGCACAAGCCGCAG
>LFCJ01001192.1_pt1 | contig 17789 bp, 13 predicted proteins | sample 643141 | NCBI WGS metagenome assembly LFCJ01 (sample SAMN03766243, study PRJNA286221) | soda lake metagenome | biome: soda lake; feature: Kulunda steppe; material: water; isolation source: sample B1-Br-g2 brine of Lake Bitter-1 | place: Russia: Kulunda steppe | collected 2010-07
AGACGGAGGGATTGGAAGTCGACAAACAGGAACGGATGTGGATCCCCGAGTCCATTCAGCTTCGTACCGTTCCCGACCTCACCGATGACTCGGCGCAGAACATCGTCCGGTACTGCCCGGACTGTCTGCAGATCATGGCCGACAGAGAGAGCTGTCTGTACCACGGGAACAGCGACGTGGGCAAGATCCACGGAAGCGCCCGCGTGAAGACCGTCACGAGGGAGCGAGAGGTAGACGAATCCGTCGGCGAACTCAGTCTGTGCGACGTGGTGGGAGACGTGACCTTGGAAGGCGTCTCGCTTTCGATCACGCCGGCGAAATGGAGCGGGCCGGACATTGGTTACACGTGGGCGGACGAGCCGCGGAAGAAGCGGGAGATAGAGAGCCCCGACCCGCCGCTCGGGTTCACGCTCGACACTAGGGGGCTCGTCTTCGACATCTCCGGGTTCGTCGAGTCGCTCGGGGACGACATCCGAGAGGAGGTGTCTCGGTACAAGGACTTGGAAGAGGTAGACCTCGAATACATCGCCCATCACACGGCGGCACACTATCTCATGCAGATCGTCTCGGACGTGAGCGGCGTCAACACGACGATGCTCTTCTACGGGATGGACCCGTCGACACGGGAGGTGTTCATCTTCGAGCGAACCGAGGGGGGACAGGGGATAGTGGACTTGGTCTTCGACGAGGTCACCACAGATCCAGGATCGGTCTTGGAGGCGATGAACCGTACGGGCTACAACTCGCAGGTGATCAACGAGCGACTTTGGGCCGACGCCGACGTGATCGATTCGCTCCCGACCGACAGCCAGCTAACCGAAGACCGGGCGCGCGAAATCGTCGAAGAGTTCGGTGAAGACATCCCCTACGGTAGTGTTCGGGACCGAGTCGCCGAGGAGTTCATCTCCACTGCGGACCGTGCCGCTCAGCTCAGAGGGAACGTCGAAACAACTGATCTCGAAGACGCGTACCATCTCAAGAACGCTATCGCAAAGGCCCAGATCGAGGGGACCGACAGCTTCCCCGAACAGGAGATCCGCACGTCGGGTGTCGAAGCGAGTGATGCCGCGCTCCAGACCGCGAGATCGCTGTTCTACTCGCCAGATATTGACGGATGTGTCGAGAATCTCCACCTGAGCGGTTGTATCTCTGGTCACGAACAAAGCGACTCGCTGAGTTACGTTGTGCTCGAAGATCTCAGAGACTTCCTGCTCACGGAGGTTGACGAAGCCGACGCGACAGAACACATGTTCGACACCGAACGACTCCCGGCCGCCACAATAGATGACACGCACATTTTCCTTGACCTCTGACGGGCTCAGCACCTACATCGGGTACGCCCTCTACAGTAGCGACGAGGTCGCGCTCGTATCGCCTTGGATAAGCGACATTACCGTCAAGCTCCCCGTGAACGACGAGTTTGACGACCGCCGAATGCTCCTATCAGAGGCCGTCCGAAAGCTGGAGGGGGAAACGCGAGTGAACGTGTTGATCAGATCCGGAGAGGAGCATAACAACTACATTCGAGGTGAGTTGGCCGATACGGTTCAAGTCCACTCGATCGACGACCTTCACGCGAAATGCGTCGTCGCACCGGAACACGTGTATACCGGATCGGCGAACATCACTCGCGGTGGTCTACACCTCAATCGGGAACTCTGCCAGATCAACGAGAACCCTTACGACTCCGTTTCAGAATATCTGCGAGAAGAGTTGGCCTTGTACTATTGATCTGAACAAAACAAATTCTGACACTATTCCTGTCATTGTGTCATTTCTGTGGATTTCGGGTGTCATCAGTTGAATCACCCTATCATATCTGACAGATTTGCGGCCATAGAGTCGGTTTCTTCTTTCCACATTGGAGGCCTTTCTTCTCCTGATTTTGGAGGATCTATGTCAAATTCAACCGGGTGATATTCTAAACTGTCTAAAGACTCGGAAGCCACACTACCAACAAATTCCGCATTCTTCCGTTTTGAGGAGACCCCTCCTGAGGCCAAATCGTAGTAATTAGTGAAAAGTTGAATTACAGTGGTGGATTCTTTGATCGGACTGGAGCTACTCAGATGCCGGAATATCTTCGCTGTGTTATCGGCAGGGTCGGCACGTCGCCATTCGAGTTCGATCAGAATATGGCTATTGGTGGTTATTCCGGCTAAATCAACAGGAGTCCCCGAAATTCTGTACTCGGATTTCCAATCGTGAGAGGTTGTTTTTTGATTTAACCGGTTTTTTAATCGATCAACAATGTCGTCGGCGAATGCGCCCATAATAATGGGATGTGCCACATGCGTGAAAGAGGGCTATGGTCTCACTGAAATGAGAGACATTATCCAACAGGGCCGAGACGAGTGACCTTTCCAGCATCAACGAGCCGCTCAACCCCATTTACAGATGGAAACCCCCAAGGGGTCTTTTCAATAGTCTCACCTACCGGAGCAGCGCGGAACAGTTCGCCATCACGTCCGAGTACCTCTATCCGACACTGATAGCCTGCCAAGTCGAAAACGCCCATCTCGAACCCGACCCCGTCGACGGAACTGATCCCGGCAGAACCGGAACGGTATCCGAGTATCTCGTCCACGTGGAACTCGTCCATGCTCTGGACCGGGAAATCGAAGTTCCGATACGTGATGGGGTCACCTAGGTCGAGGATTCCTGCTTTTTCATCGAACGTCCCAAGCGTGAACGGGCCTCGTAACTCTTCGTCGAGCGCTCGACGTGCCTCCGCTCGTTGGTCGCCACGGTCGATGTGAATGACCCAATGAATGACGAATCCGAGCCGAAGGGCCTCCCTGGTCTTAGCTCTGTACTCCTGATCGGATCCGTCGACGAACTCGATCCATCGGTTCAACGTCGGGCTAAGAATGTGAACGTCCGGGACTCGGTCAGCGACTTTCCTCTCGAATCGATATTCTCCGTCGAACTCGGGATCCTCCCGATGTTGTCGGCGACGGTCGAACTCGGCCTTGGCCCACAAGTGCCGGTCTGATTCCAGCCCTGCGGTCCGGTACTCGTCGATGTCCAGCGGGTACTTGTCAACATTCATCGCTCCGTACCTCCGCGTGGTGTTGGGTCATTCCTCATGTGTTGTGAGTGATTGTCATCAGTGACTTCAGCCGAAAATGAGCCATATTACAGCCCCCTTTCGACGACCTGTGCTACCTCGCGCGAGTCCGGAGATTGCTTGTTGCGCTTTACCGGGTTAATTCCACGGTGGAATCGCCCCATTACGTATCAGCTGTTTCGATGCTGTCTCCGAATGGACCACTTGGTTCGGCCCGTCCACTATGAGAGTAACTTGCGAACTCAATGTGACTACAACGCTACGACTTCCGATCCCGTGTGTGACTTCGGAGGGTGTGAAATACTCCGAGCAACGAGTCCTCGCGTATTGTCCGCAGTCTGTATGTTTACTGAAAAGGGAAGACACGGACGATGCCCCACCACGGACATCGTCCGCACATGCGATGGAACCCCTACTCCTACCACACCACTGACCGAGCGGCGGCGACGGTCCACCACGACCGTCAACGTATCTCGGGAGCGAAACCGCATCGAGCGGCACACGTTCCCGACGCCGACGTGGTGATGTAGGCAGCTCTCTACCGTTGGGGGTACGCCCACCCACCGTTCTGCTCACCCCCGTCCACCCAGTGTCCAATCGAGGACAATCCCATCGTTCGTTTTGATTCATATTAGTCGGCATCGTACTCGACTCCGTCTATTTCTGTCTTTTTGTCATCGTTTGTCGTTCTCCGTCCAATCGCGGTTGCGCCGGTCATTGCTTCGCTCTCGTATTTGAATTCTCGGCGGACGTCTCCGCCCGCCGCAACCATTAGTCATTCGTCTATTGGTATGAACCTTTGGCTATTCGTCCAATGGGTGGAGACCCAATAACGATTTGTGACATCCCTTCGGAACACACGACATGGCGAACAGGGAGCGTAACGAGGACGACGGGAAGTTTACTGAGGAGTATCCTCTGGAGGACTTCCTCAACGCTCTCGATGAACTTGGCCCGTCTGGAACGACTGACGTTTCGGATTACGTCGGCTGTGACAGGCGTACGGCTTACTTGAAACTGCAGGCATTGGACGACGACGATAAAATATCCAGTCGAAAGGTGGGAAACGCTCTGCTCTGGGAGCTTGATGAGTAAATTTGGTTCTCGGGCCGGGCGTTAGCCCAGTCGGTGGGAAGTTTTTAGGTCTCCCGCGTAGGATAGACCTTCAATGTCAACTCTGCTGGTACAGTCCTGTTCTGCCACAAAGAACCAAGTGACGGAGCCGACACGAGCACTAGACGTCTACGACGGGTACTTCTTCAGAATACTCAAAAAAGCGATACGAGAGGAGTCGTTGAGACGCGACGTCGACATTTGTATTCTATCCGCGAAATACGGCCTCATCGACGCTGAGGACGCCATAACTACGTATGATCGGCGTATGACCACCGCGCGCGCTAAGGAGCTCCGTGAATCGGTAACAGACGAGATCCATAAACGTGTCGAGAAAAAAGGATATAACGAGATTGTTCTGAACCTCGGGGAAGAGTACTTACGAGCAGTAGAGAACCTATCCGAGCAGAACGATGTCGACGTGTCGACAATCGAAGGGAAGGGGATCGGGTCGAAGGGGAAAAAGCTGAAGCAGTTCGTACGGTCGGACGCCGTCCCGACGGTGATAAGCTGATGTCGCGGACCGGATCACAGCGTTTCGACGGCGGACAGTTCGAGATCGCTGACGAGGCCGGAGACGCTCGAAGCGGCGTGATCCGGATCAACGGCACTGAGTTAGAAACCCCGAACTTGCTTCCAGTAGTGAATTTCTACGCTGGAGGCACTGATTCCAGCCTCTACGGCGGCGGTATCCACCGGACAATTAAAGAGTTCATTAATGGAGACGAAGCGGTGAACGGCGGGGATTACGGCCAGTATTTCGACGGAGTGATGACTTCGGTCGCCTCCTTGACTGACTACGGAATCTCCCGCGAGCGATACGAGGATTACGTCGAGGCTCCAATAAAGGAACGAGACGTCTTTGACTTCGACGGAACGCTGTTCGTCGATTCCGGCGGGTTCAAATTTCTCGGCGATCGGAAGCTTGACGGAAGCGACTTCGAAGTGGATGTCGACCAAGAAGCGATTTTTGACATCCAACGAAAGCTTGGTGGCGACTTGGTCGTCAACTTGGACCGCCCGATCTCCCCGGACGACTCCTATCAAGAACGCGTGGAGAAGGCCCGACTGACCGCAGAGAACGTCGCGGAGTTTCTCGACCTGACGGACGGAGGTCGGCACACGCGGTACCTGACTCTTCACGGGTACAATTACTCGATGCTCGACACGTTCCTCGAAGAGGTCGATTCAGCCATCGGCCGAGATCGAGTCCACCGAGAATTCGACGGAGTCGCGCTCGGCAGCCTGGTCCCTCTCAAAGATAACAAGGGAAAACTCATCACTGCCGTCAGCGATTGCCGTGACGTGCTGAACGACTGGGGGTTCAACGACCTACCGCTTCACGTGCTGGGTATCTCGTCCAGTGCGATTCCCCTCCTCGCGGCCGTAGGTGCGGACACCTTCGACTCTTCGTCTTACATCCACTCGGCGATCAACGGCAAGTACTGTACGTCGTTGTACAGTTCCGAGCCGGTCGACGACGCCGACTTCTCGCGCTGTGATTGCCCCGTGTGTAGCGATCCGATGTTGGTACGCCGCATGGAGGGAGATGCGGAGTATCAGAAGGACAAGCTCGGTGCCGTGGCGATGCACAACCTGATCATCCAGAAACGCGAGGTCGAGAGGATCAGAACCGCGATTCGGGAGCCCGGAACGGACGGCTTGACGGAGTACATCGAGCAGTCTCTCGGCCGACAGCAGTCGATGCAACAACACGCTCACCGCGTGGTGAACGAGTCACTCGGAGGGTATTTCTAACATGTCCACGACGAAAACGCCGAAAGTCAACGAAGTGAACGAGTTCCTGGAGATTGCGAGCGACTTCGAGGACCCGCTCGAAGTGATCCGGGAATCGCTATCGAACAGTTACGATGCGGGCGCTACCGAAGTCGAGCTCACGATTAAGGACCGACCGGTAGGCTCCGAAATCATCATCGACGACAACGGTGAGGGGATGGACTACGAGGACTTGGAATCCTTCTTTGATCTCGGTAATTCAACGAAGCGAGGGAAAGACGACGGTTCCATCGGGTACAAGGGACACGGAACGAAGATTTTCTACAAGAGCGAACGCGTTCTAGTCAACACCGCCAAGGACGGGACTAACCTCAGAGCTCAAATGAACCGACCGTGGGAGAAGCTCAACGATCGGACCATGCCCGAGTACGAGGTGAGCGAGCGGTCGGTTAAGGAGGGGAACTCGGGGACTCGGATACAGATTACAGGGTTCAAGTCCGGTCGTGGGTTCTCACCGACGTCGCTCACCTACAACAAAATCGAGCACTACCTCAAGTGGAAGACGCTCGCGGGCTCTACCGCTCACTTCTTCGTAGACGACTTCCACGAGATGGATATCACCGTTCGACTCGGTGACGAGATTGACGACACTCGGGACGAACTCGTCACTGACAACAAGCTTGAGTTCCCAGCAGAACAGCTCGAACCGGGAGACGGGAGGTTCCCCGAGGCTCGGATGTGCAAACACTACCCACCGCATGAGTTGTCGGTTGAGACGGAGGAAGGCGACGAGACGACGGTTCAGGTGGTCGGTATGGTCGGTGGGAAGGACGCCCGGAACGAGCTACCGACGTACGGGAAACACTCCGCGCAGTTTGGCGTGTGGCTTGCGAAGGACCACATCAAAGTCGAACGGCTCAATGAAGCCATCTCCCACGACAACGAGTTCCTCCACTTCTTCTTCATCGCCAACTGTCCGGACATCGAACTGTCTGCGAACCGCGAGAAGGTCCGGAACAAGTCGAGCCCGGTGTACCAAGCGATTGAGGAAGAGCTGAGTCACTATCTCTCGAAGGTCGCCTCGGACCCCTGGTTCAAAGATTACTTGGAGCAACGACGCAGGGCGAAGCTCAGCCGGAGAGCCGAATCACAGCGGTCATCCGTAGAGGAACGCGAAGAGCGGATTGGCGAACGAGAGCGGTTCTCCCCATCGAACGAGTTCGAGGTCGTCCTCGGTCTTGAACGGTCCAACCGTGAGGGAGCGAGCCCGGAGATCGTCGTCGAGGATTACGATCCCGAGTCGGAGGTAGACGCGCTCGTCAGGCAAGGGGACGCGATCTACGCGAGTTCCATCCATCACCGGCTCACCGACCACTTCAACGCGGACAAGCCGTTAGAGAGCGTCGACAAGATTGTCTGCTGGTCGTACGGCGATCGGGACCAACTCAGTGAGCTCGAACGCCACGGATACCACGGCGGCGAGATCTCGTTTGACCTTGACACCGGCCGGCTTACTTACGAGAACGGCCACCGAAAGAACATACACGTAGTTCGGGTCAGAGATCGATTTTAGCCCATCGAACCGAGCCATGTGAACAATACTGGTACGGTAGCGTAACGGCCGAGTTTATCACTACCCCTCGCTAAAATTGGTGCAGAGAATGGCATCGTTCGAGACTAATTTTTCGGATGACGCCGGGAACGCCCGTCGCGGGACGATCCATACCGCCCGCGGCGACGTCGAGACTCCCGCGTTCTTCCCGGTCGTCAACTTCATCGGCGGTCCGACCGTGAGGTCCGGCGGAATCTGGAGCCGACTGCGGAATCACCTCTTCGGCGAGCCGGAGTTCCAGGGTGCGATGTTCCAAGCGATGAGTTTCCTCGATTTTAACCTCACGCCCGAAACCCTGGAATTCTGGCGCGAGCAGTCTCTTCACGAACACTTTACCGATCACGAGCCAGTAAAGCCAGATCACGACCGACCGGACGACTTCACCAAACCACTGTTCGTCGACTCAGGCGGCTTCAAGCTCCTCAACTCGGACACATTCGGAAACGGGCCCGAAGAGGGTGGAGACGAGAACGACTGGTCAATCTACACGAATCCGGAGAGCATCCTCGACCTCCAGCTCGATTACGGGGCGGACATCATCGCAACTCTCGACTACCCGATTCCGCCGAACCTGAACGAGGATGAGAAGACCCAACGGATGGAGGACAGCATCGATAGTGCAATACGCTGTCTGGAGTTGCTGGAGGACCAAGAGGAACCACCGGCAGTGTATGTAGCCATACACGGCCACGATTATGAGACGATCAACTGGTACGTCGGAACGTTCCTTGATCGAGCGGAACACCTCGACAAGTCTTTCGAGGGGTTCGCTATCGGGTCGCTAGTCCCTCTCCGAACGAACGTCAAAACGCTCGTCGATATCGTTCAAGGAGCTAAAGACGCGATACCCGAGGACCGGGTTGACGACTTAGGGTTACATCTGTTCGGGATAAGTGGGAAATTCACAGGACTGCTATCGCTGCTCGGAGCGGACTCCTTCGACTCGTCTAGCTACGTGCGGGCGGCGCAGTTCCAGAAATTCATCAATCGGGAACTCGACGTGTCCGGGGATGCTGTCGTTCGGGATCCGAATTATGACGACCTCGACCTCGGGGAGTTCGGCGTTAACCTCGATCGAACAGATACCGCACGCTGGGCCGCGGACTGGTCGAAATTTACCGCCGAAGAGCTACCCGATGACTGGGGATGTCGCTGTCCTGCTTGCGAGGAGTTACGCAAGATTGGTTTCGACAATATGCGCGCGACGTTGTTTGATAGCGACTCGTACGACCAAGACGGTCCGTTCATGAAGAGCGACTTCTACGCGCTGATCGGGTACCACAACTTCCACGTGTACCAAGACGAAATGAATCACGTACGGGATCTGATTGAACGAGGGAACGGCAAACTCCTGGAATACGTCGCGCGAATGGCTCGAAATGGTGTCAGTGACATCGACGACGCGCTAAAGCGTGCTACAGTCAGGGATGATGATCTTGCCCGCGAGCTACGGAAACGCGGATACGATCGTATGGTAGCCGAAAGAGAAAACAGGGACCAACAAAGGCTCGATGTGGGCGTTCCTGTAGACGGCAGGAAGATTTCGCTCGAACACACGCCTGACAACTTCAATGTTCTCGAACGGGACGACTACGAACTTGGTGATGAGCGTGTTCTACTCTTTGTACCATGCAGCCAGACGAAGCCATATTCGAACTCCCGAACACACCAAGCGGTTTCAGACGCTATCAGGGAATGGAGCGACAACGTTCACAAAGTCACGGTATCGGGCATGTATGGTCCGGTCCCACGCGAGTTCGAAAGGGAATCTCCCGTTATGTCATACGAATACGTACTTACCGACGTCGAGGAGGAGCGTCAGCGGTTGGTCGTCAATCGTCTCGTAGACTATCTTGAACGACACGGATCGGAATTCGACACCATCGTCGGCTATGCGACGAGCAAGACGTATAGGTCGGTTATCGAACGAGCATTCGAAGAATACGAGGGTGGGACGGTACTTCCACGCAATCCCGAGATGCGAGCACTGACTGAGCACTTCCGGAAAACAAACTTACAAGAATTGACTGATCTCCTAGAAAGGGAACTGTCTTCGACAACCCGTCAGTAGTAATTAACCGACTACATACAATTCCTACGTATCATGCGCACTTCGTAGCCAAGACCACGGTAAACACCGCTGCGCCGAGTCCCAAACAAAAACTGTTGGTTGTATGGCCTTGCCGACGGTGACTCCCTGCTGAGCCTCACCCAACATGAGATGTTTGCACCATTACAGTCCGTTTTATCGCTCAAGGTAGCTGGTCGCGTACACACTCGTCGGGATTCTTTTGTGGATCAGGGCCAAGGGCGTCGCTAGCCCAGCCACTATATCCATCACAGAGGACACACAATTGTCAAGTTTATGACCACAACAGATTATTCAAACCGCTCAGTACTGTATCGGCCGCACTTCCGGGTGCATGAGTGCGCAACCGCAGACAGCGAGCGGTGGTCTAGTCTCGGCCGGATAATGATGCGCTCCACTTGATTGTGGATTTATATATTCCGCTCTATAAATGATAGCCACAACCCAGAAATAATCTCCGATGCTGGGGAAGTCCCTGATTCAACACCATGACAACTGCCAAAGAACTACGTGAGGAGATCGGTTCGATCAGTCCGACCGCGCTAGGGTCGTTCGTGAAACTGGAACGCTGTGAACAGTATTTGGGGTGGAAGTACCTCGCGGATGACCTTCTCACAGAGGAAAGCCGTTTCGAGGAATCACTTCTCAGTCCGCTGTATGCCGAGACAGGTACGGAGTTTGAAGAGAAACAACTGCGCTCACTCCTCGAACAACGCCGTGTAGACACCTGCATCGGACCCGAGGACGATACACCCGATGGAGTAACAGTCAACCAGTTCTGGTCCGAGTTGGGCCACGACCCGTGGGAAGCAGCACCGAGAGAGATAGTCGATCAAATACGAACCGCGTTCGAGCACTCCGGAGATTACGCTGCAGTTTGTTTCCAGCCGTCACTGGCAGGTCGAATCGGGGCATGGAAAGTCGCTGGCAAAGCCGATATCATCGTCATTCGTCCCCCACGAACGTCCAGCGGTGAAAGCGGAGAGGTCGTCGTCGACGTGCTTGAAGTGAAATCGTCGGAGAGCGGCCAAACGCATCACCGACTTCAGGCAGCATGTTACAGCAAGATTCTGCGCGACGAACTTGAGTCCGAACCGGATCTTGCTGAAGCGACGACGTTCTGCGCTCGTGTCGTCACACGTTCGAATTCCATAACCGGTGATGGCTACTCGGGTCTTGAGGACTTTGAGCTTGAACCGACAGAGACGGACATCGAGATGCTTCTTAAGCCGGGTGGGCGGTTCGATCGAGTCCTGTTCGAATCGCCGGACGAATTCGATCTCGATCGCGTAGAACCTGTGGACGCGTGGGAGATGAACAATCGAATGTCCCGGAGGTGCGCCGGATGTGACTTCCACGACATCTGTTACACTCGGGCTGTCGAAGAAGACGGCCTTGAGCTTCTAGGCTTTCCGGAGGGAACTCAAGAGGAACTCGCGGACGCTGGTGTCGACTCCCTCGGCGACTTGGGTGATCTTGTTGACTATGGCCGCTTCGTTTCGCCCGTAAATCGGGCGAGCGAAGCAGTCGAAATACTGGACGAAGACACATTCGAACGAGTGCGAGACGAAGTCGGTCTCAAGGACCTCGAACGATACGCGATCGCCGCTGATGTGTTCTCGGAAGAGGGGTCGGGAAACCGTCCCTACCATCGGTCTATGATACCGGACAGCGGATACAACCTTCCGGCTGGGGAACCGGAGGACAGTCCGCTCCCAGACTGGATGATCTCATATCCCGATCGATCGCTCATCCGTGTCTACCTGTTCGTGCAGGAGGATTCGATACGGGAACGGGTCGCTCTCTTGGGGGGCTACGTCACGAACCACGATACGGGCGAACGACGATACGTCTCCGCGATTACCGATGGACTCCCCGGTGCTCGTTCCGATGTGACCGTCGACGAAAAGGATCGAACGGAACGCGATCTGATCCGCCGTTTCCTGCGTGGCGAAAACGACGAAGATGAGGGTCTCGTCGATGCTATTCGTGACGTCGCTCCACCTGATCTTGAAGATGTATTGGATGAGGACTCAGAAATAGCCACTCCCGGGTTCGTCCACCTGTACCTGTATAGTCCTGCCCAGCGCCAGGCACTCACGCGAGCGACAAAACGACACGTAGGAGAAGGTGACGAGTTCGAGGCCCTGCGAACACTGCTGGGGCTGCGGACGGAGATCGGACAACAGGAGATTGACCAAGAAATGGTATCGGTCCTTCAGGAGGAGTTCGTCTCTCGTCACCTGTTACGGTTTCTCGGCTTCGGGACAGTCCAGACCGTCGAGCAGTTCGAACGTCCCGATCCGGACAATCCGAGGGGTCCGCCGAGCTACCGCACATGGGACAGTCGGGACTTCGAGTGGCAGCACGAGGTTTCTGGAGAACCCATTCCTCTCCCGCTCCAGTATCTCTTCGGAGAGCACCTGTTCGAAAACGCCGTCGACTACAACGTGAACAGTCGCGTGGAGTTCGACCTGGAGGAAGGACTCAAAACTACCAAGGTAGGGTCTGGATATCAGAATCAGTTCCCGTTCGCACACCGCCATACCGACACTATACCACTGGAATATCTCTGGGCTGCCTTCGACGAACTGACACCAGACTGGATCGATCCAGATTCGTTCGACGATCCGGAGAAGGGCAGACGACTCCAGGATCTGATCCGGCGATTCCGGCGGACGGATGGAGAAGGTGCCCGGATCGAACCTCGTCACCTCCGGGCACTCGCCGAGAAGATGGCGGAAGCTGTGGAACACATCGAAGCGTCCATTCCCGAGTGGTACAAGAGCGCGCAAACACCAAAAGCACCCCTTCCGCTTGGAGAACTACTGTCGCTTGATTTTGATGAAACCGAGTTGGCCCTGACTGCGCGTGAGTATCTAGACCTCGAACACGGGGCCCGGGACCGACAGTTGCGTCGAGAGTGGCGTCAATCGATACCGTATCGAGTCAAGGAAGGGCGCTCCGTGCTGTTTCAGTGTACAGAGGAACCGGATCCTGACGACGAGACGAACTCGATCCGGGGAGAAATATGGGAACCAGGAGAGGATACTGCAGAGCACACCGAGAGTAGTATCTCTGAAGGGGACTGGGTCGTTATGACACCAGTCGAGGACGACGAAGACCCGCCAGTCGAAGTCGGCATCAATCGAGCGAGTGATATCGCTCGAATGCCGTTAGTCCACGTCTCGGACATTGACGACGGATCGATCACGGTTGCAGCGCCGTGGAACGATTGGAACCATTGGCCGCGAGCGAATCACGAGTACCTCCACGGTCACTACCAATACGTTCCCCGGGATCAAGTCGATTCGGACGACCGATTCATCCAGCGTGACGGCGAAGCCAACCAGGTCGTCATCGACGAAGGGTCCTCGTTCATTTTGGACCCTGCACACGATGACGTCATCAGTTATCACTGTTCCCGCGCACTCAACCGGAGCGACGACAATCAAGTCCTTCACTGGTTGAACGACCTCTTGACCGGCGATCGCACGGAAATGGACACGACCTTCTGTAATAGCGACCTTATCGAAGGATGTCCAGACCCGGATACTGGTCCAGGAAGCTTCGTCGAGACTCGATTTACCGAAGCACCGTCGATAGATTTCGAGCCGAACGAGCCACAGCGCCGCTTCATCCGCGAGACGGATAGTCACCTCGTCGTTGTCCAAGGACCCCCTGGAACGGGCAAAACCAGCTACACGACATCACCCGCGGTCCTTGGACGCGCCTACGCCTTCGAACATGATGGAAAGTCGTTCACAGGTGCGATTTCTGCACTCTCTCACGACGCTGTAGACGAACTTTTTTCGAAGATACGGACGGTGGCCAGCGAATGTCGAGACGACGACTGCTTCCAGCGCATGAAGCTGGTTCGAGTTCGACCGAGTGACTTGCCTGACGAAGCAGAGCCGTACGACGAACGCGAGGATGACCAACTCGTCGAGCACATCGCCTACCACCACAACGAGGGGGCGGACAGACTGCGCGAACTGTACGAGGAATACGTACTGGACTCCAGTGACGACCCGACACAGTTCCTCGTGTTCGGACCGCCGACCTCGATCAGGGGAGCAGTCGATAAAATCGCGCCATTGCTCATCAACGTCGATGAACTCGACCGAGAAGATGATTGGGACCCGTCTGTCTGGGAGCTACTGGATCTCGGTCGTGGGCACCTCTTCGATCTCGCAGTGGTCGACGAGGCTAGCATGATGGATCTCCCGCAGCTGTTCCTCGTCGGATCTTTCCTTCGTGAGGATGGTCAATTCCTGCTCGCGGGGGATCACCGTCAGATGCAACCAATACGAACTCACGACTGGGAGGCAGAGACGCGCGAGACTATCGAGGAGACAGTTCCGTTTCTCTCTGCACTCGACTTTATCCGCTTTCTCAAGGGGGACATCACGGAGATGGACTACATCGAGCGCGATTCCCCAAAGCTGGACGCGGGGATAACTCCCGCCGAACAGGAACGAGCAGTCCTCCCAATCTATCCGCTCGAACAGTCGTTCCGCCTCCCCCGACCGGTAGCCAACTTGCTGACCGACCTGTTCTACCATAAGGACGGAATCAAACTCGATGGTCTCGACGACCGAGACCCAATTCCAAACATCGATGCCGAATCAGAGGTCGTTCAGGAGTTGGCAGATCCGAACGAGTGGGTATCCGTTCTGGTACACAGTGGAGAGCGTGACGAACGGACGAGCGCTATCGAAAGTGCTGTCGTGGAAGCAGTCGTCGACGAGTTCAATGTCGTGGAACCGAATATGGAGGACTTGGAGGAGGAGCGAATTTCCGCCGGTGTCGTCATTCCATTCACGGCCCAGCGAGACCAACTGCAGGGACAACTCGACGACGCCGTTCAATCTCAAACGGTCGAGAAGTTCCAGGGAGGCGAACGTGATCTAATTCTAATGTCAATGGTGGCCAGCGACCCCGGGTACGTCAACCAGCTGAGCGAGTTCTTGCTGAGTCCACACCGATTCAACGTGGCTGCCAGTCGAATGAAACGGAAATTGATTATTGTCGCGTCGGAAGCGGTTTTCCAGACATCCCATCCAGATGCGGATCAGTACGAGGAGCAGCTCGCCTGGAAGCGTCTCTACCGACGTATCGGGGCACTGGACGACAACGTCGAACCAGTTGCTGAAGGACCCGTTCAGGAATTTGACGCAGCGCTCGAAGAAGAAGCTCGTTTCGAGGTTTACCATGCACGTCTCTAACAGAGGGCACAAGCGACGGACAGGCCCGCGATTAGTCTTGATGAGTGCCGCGCAATCCTCTCGACAACACGCCTCCCGAATGAGGTAATTCGATTTCGCGGTGGGTCCACCCCCACTCGTGCCCCGGATTACGAACGTACCGTTGTAGCGAGTCCAGTTGAACCGATGATCCATCCGGACGGACACCTCTTCGAGAAACGCCATAGGTACCAGACCGTCGATACGGTCGTGCCGTGAGTTGACATCGACTGCTGTGCCCCCGAGTGCCTCCATACGATACGTGGATACCCGCAAACCGACGATCAATCCGCCGAGGGTTCTTATTTGTCGGGGTCATGATGGCGGGACATCCCGATGATTGAAACTGAATCGAAGCTACGACGACCAGAAGGGAGTAACAACACCTACCCGAGTACGAACCGCCCCGATCCGGTCCCACTCCCGGAATCAGTTTCAGCCGACGTCCAGGTAATCCAACGTGATCCTCCGACGAATGATGACTGTTTTCCGGACCATCCGCGCTACCACACGATTGACAAGACTCACATCGTCGAAACCGTTAAAATTGCCGCCGAACGGATACAGCGGAGCACCTACGCATTCTTTGTAACCCACAACTACGAGGAGATAGACCGCTGGCTCGACCTTCACGGTCTCGACCGCGACGTCACTGACGCACATCAGCTTCTCGCCCGACAGGCTGCCTTCCAGACTCTGTTACAAACAACACTCTACGAACACCATCACCGCCGTGGCGAGCTTCCCGAACTTTCGGGGAATATCCGAGCCGCACTACGGTTCGCACACCATAGAACCGAAAAACCGGCGTTCAACGAGACCGTCCTCGACGATTTTGTCCAGCGAGCCGGTGCGGATGCCGTCGCCGACATCGTCCAGCTGCGGCATCGACTGCTCGCGTCGACACGGCCCGCTGAGGATATCGCTCGCATCTACGAGGCGGTTGTACCGAACGAGTCCCGACTGGCTCTCGGTCAGTTCCGGACGTTACCCGGCGTCGCCGGTCTGATGCGTTCATGGGCTACACGGCATACCGGAACCGTCCTAGATCCCGGACTAGGAGCCGGCGCACTATCAAGCGCGTACCACCCAGACTGGGAGCTGAGCAGTGACCCCGAACGTATCGTCGGAATCGACCGCAGTCCGCTTTCACGCCTGATGGGGACGACTGCTCTCTCGCTCGCTGGGCAATCACACGACGCACGCGCGGCCGACTTTCTCGAACTCCGACCAAAGGAGTTGCCGATTGATGTTGACGCTGTCATTGCGAATCCACCCTACACCGACAGTCAGACGATCGACACGACCGACAAACGCTCGTATCGCGCTGCGGCACAACGAGCGACCGGCTACGACATCGACGCAAAGACTCCGCTCTACGCGTACTTCATCTACCACTCTCGGCAGTTCCTCTCAGAGGGCGACAGGATGGCGGTGATCACGCCGCAGGCTTGGCTCGCTACGACCTACGGGCGCACACTCAAGCGTTTCCTCCTCGACGAGTTCCGCGTCAAGGCGTTCGTGCTGTTCAACCCTGAATCGATTTCTGCCTTCGACGGACCGGCGACCACCGGACTGATCACGTTCCTCGAAGCCTCTAACCAACCGAGCGCGAACGAAGCAGTTCGATTCGTACGGATCGACGATCTCTCAGAGCTGGAAACGGCGGAGGGAGACCGCGACTGGCGTCCCGTCCGCGACATCGTCCGCGGCAACGCCACCGATGCGGGCGATTGGGGCGTCGCTACCGCCGTCAAGCAAGGTGATCTCTCACCGGAACGGAACTGGCAGGTCCGGTTCGACCCCGTGGACGTCGATACCCACGACCTCCCGTCGCTCGGGGACTTCCTCACAGTCTCCCGGGGGCCGACGACCGGAAACGTCGGGTTCTTCTGCCTCAGCGAGGCAAACGTGATCGACGCCGGGCTCGACGAGAGACATCTCTCGAAAATCGTCCGACGCCCGAGCCACATCCACGGGTACGGCTACAGAGAGATCGACTGGCAGACCGCGAAAGCCGCTGGGAAAGACGTTTGGCTCCTCGACCCCGACGAAATCCCAGAGATACCGAACTCGATTTCGGAGTTCGCCCAGCGAGTAACCGTCGACAATGTGAACTTCACTTCCGCCGTCGACCGAACCGGTTCCGATCTGATAGAGTATCTCCGAGCCGGTGTCACCGATCACGGCCTCACAGACACGCAAACACTCGAATCACGACCGCACTGGTACCGTCCGCGACGCAAGGACCCTGCGAGAGTCTTGGTTCAGAGCTCTGGTCGAAACGGTTTTAAATTCATCCTGAACGAAGCCACCGTCCGAAACACGAACGCCTGCTACGGTTTCTACGAAATTGCTCTCTCCGACAGAGAGCTGAAAGCGCTCCTCGCGTACCTCAACAGCGACACGTTCGCGGAAGTCGCTCGACGCCATTACCGCACCCTCGACGAAGGATTCGTTAAGATTGAACCGAATGACCTCGAACGCGTTCCGGTCATCAGCCCCAAAGATCTCTCGGACGATATCCTCGCTACTCTCGCCGACGCGTTCGACGAACTCCGACGGAGCGCGCGGCGGGACCAGGACTGTAGTGACGTGCTTAATCGGATCGACTGTGTCCTCAATCGAGTTATCTGAAGTAACCCCGAGACCATCGATCGGAACCGCGAGGGGCCCGTCAGAGATTGCCTAGAGATGGGAGCGAGAATATCTAATGTAGACCAATCTACTTATTGATAAGAGGTGGGCACGAAGATGAAGAGACACCAACATAGTCGCCTTCGGCTTTAGGGTAACGTGTGAGAGCCAAGGGCCGGATTTGAACCGGCGTAGGGCGGCTCTGCAGGCCGCTGCGTCTGACCGGACTCTGCCACCTTGGCGCAATATGTCCTTACCCGGTAGGCCGCTTAAGTTCATCGAACT
>LFCJ01001193.1_pt1 | contig 17785 bp, 16 predicted proteins | sample 643141 | NCBI WGS metagenome assembly LFCJ01 (sample SAMN03766243, study PRJNA286221) | soda lake metagenome | biome: soda lake; feature: Kulunda steppe; material: water; isolation source: sample B1-Br-g2 brine of Lake Bitter-1 | place: Russia: Kulunda steppe | collected 2010-07
AGGATCTCGTCGACGGACTCTCTAATATGCTCAATATCAATATCGGAGTATTGGCTGCAATCCCGATTGGATACTCCGGTACCAACGACGAAAAAGCAGTCTTAGAGGCGATTGAGTACCCAGTGCCAGAGGTTATTCGTGAACGAAAGTCCCTGATGGGCGGTTCGTGGAACAAGCAGTGCTCGGCATATACCTATATCAAAGAACACCGCGACCGCCGGCGTGATCACGAGATGGATACGCTCGCTAATTTTGATCGGATCGCCCGATTTATCGAACAGCAAGCTGGCATCGAGGCACCCAATCCACCAGAACCAGGAACTCTTGAGGAACCAGCGGAGGTCTAACCATGGGTAGTATGAAATCAGGAGTGGGAGACGACCCATTCGCTGACGAGGACGGCAGTGATACCGCTGAGAATACGGAGCCAAAGCCGGAAACCGAGCCAGAAAACACCTCACCTGAAGACACTGGGGAGGCCACAACACCGGACTCTACACAGTCGACGTCGACCCATAGTTCGACGTCAACGAAGACGGAGACCGAGACGGAGACTGAGGCACCTGAAGAGCAAATGCTCACTTCATCGCTGGACGATGTCGATGTCGTCGGTTCAGTTCCGCATGAAGACGAGCGCATACCGTTTATTATGAGTCGACAGTCAGTCAAGGGCTCACGAGACGGGAAAATTCTCCAGATCGCTCTTAATCAAGAAACCCAAAATTATCTCGAAGAAGCTGTCCGGCAAATTCAACGAGAGTACGACGACGACGTTAAGAAGATGGATATTACAGAGGCCGTGCTACTATCTGGTTTGATGAACCTCGGTGATGTCGACTCCGTATTGCGGAAATGGGGATACGAGTTCGAAGACTAATCTGGGCTTATCGAGGCGTTTATTCGATTACTGCGTAGTGAATTGGGATCCGAATCTGAAATATTCTGACTAGTAGTAGAGTCGCTATGCCGTTAGAATAGGAGACCCACGTAGCTTTGATTGTGCGCCATATAGTTTATTTTGCTATATAATATGCGAGATCAAAGAGTCTCGGTCGACCATGGAATGAGAGGTCGTTTGGTGTGTTATGTGCGTCGGAAATGCAAATGAATGTTTGAGAACTCATAGATGTAATTAGAGTAGTTGAAGCGACCGATTTAAGTATGTGATCATCGATCATTTGTTTGACTGTCGAAACGTGAGGGTACCCTCCAGATACCCCTGCGTATACAGTCTATCAGTTGACGGGAACCCATGATCAAAGACAGTTGGTATCCCGAATCAAGAACCATAACGCCGGGTCTTCAGTAACAACTCCAACCATGAAAGCACTCGTAACAGCCAATCTCTCGTCCGAAGCGCTAAGTCGTCTTGAGGATGAGCACGGTTTCGACGTAGACTACGCACCGATTGCCGAACGAGATACTCGCCTGCCAGAAGATGAGTTTATTGACCGTCTACAAGGTGTGGAGATCCTCATCGTGGGATACGAAGGCGTTTCCGAGCGCGTTCTCGATGCAACCGAGGATTTACAGATTATTGCCTGTGCACGCGGCGGGCCCGATGCGAACGTCGACATCCAAGCAGCGACTGAACACGGGATTCCCGTTCTGTATGCGCCTGGGCGCAACGCAATCAGCGTCGCGGACTTCACGTGGGGAATGATTCTAAGCGTTGGGCGGCAGATCGCACACGCTCACCACCTCCTCCACACCGGGACGTATACAGGTGACCCAGTCTCAGATGCAGCCAGCGGCGGGGAACGCGAGGATGTCACGTGGGGTGTCGCACAAGATTCACCATATGCCAATCTCAAGGGCCCCGAACTGAGGGACAAAACGCTTGGTATCATCGGTATGGGCGCCATCGGCCAAGAGGTTGCAACTCGAGCTCAAGGATTTGGAGTCGACCTCCTCGGGTATGATCCCTACGTGGACACAGAGGGAATGGCTGATCATACTGTCGAAAAAGCAGACCTCGAAACGCTTCTCGAAGAGAGTGATTTTGTGACTGTCCATTGTCCAGTCACCGAAAGTACACGGGGACTACTTGGATCCGATGAGTTCGCCGCGATGAAAGAGAGTGCCTTCTTCATCAACACGGCTCGCGGTGCAATCATTGATCAAGACGCGCTTGTCGAGTCGCTTCAAAACGGCGGTATTCGGGGTGCAGCACTCGACGTATACGATAAAGAGCCGCTTCCCGAAGATCATCCACTACTCAAACTCGACAACACCGTCACGACACCGCACCTCGCAGGTGCGGCTGAAGAAGTCGTCGACCATCACTCACAGATGATCCTTGATGACATCGAGGCGTTATTCAACGGCAGCCAACCAGTACATATCGCAGACGATGCTGTTCTTGAAGACTTCTCATTCACCCGAAAGCACTGACCAGATAATAGACACTGCGATAACAAATCACAATGACCGACGAAAAACAGAACGAACTACCGAATCGCGAAGCACGAGAAACGGTTATTCAACATGGCCTAGAGATGCTCAAAAAGGGCCTCACAAAAAGCACTGGAGGCAACGTCAGCAGTCGTACAGAAGACGGATTGGTGGCGATCAGCCCATCGGGAATGCCCTACGGTGAGATCAACCCAGAAGAAGTCCCAATAATCAACGTCGAAGGGCAAGTCGTCCACGACGGTGAGAAACCCTCCAACGAGGACTCAATGCACCGATTTGTCTACGACGCACGCGATGACGTGGGTGGTATCGTCCATACACACTCGCCGTATGCCAGTACGTTCGCAAGCCTCTGTGAACCGATTCCCGCATCACACTACCTGATCGCATTTGCTGGAAATAAGATTCCTGTGGCTGAGTATGAAACCTACGGGACTCCAGAACTCGGCCAGCGGACCGTGGAGGCTCTTGGCAGCGAATATAACGCGTGTTTGTTGGCTAACCACGGTGTTCTCACAGTGGGTGACTCGCTTAGTGATGCCCTTGAGATTGCAGAGATGGTCGAATACTGTGCTCGTATTCACTTCCAGGCACGCGCAATCGGCGAACCGGAGATACTTCCAGACGCAGAAGTCGCTCATCTCCAAGAGAAATTCAAGGGATACGGCCAGAACAGTTAGAAATACGATATCATATATTGTAGCCTGTTTGTGGCTATACAGCATGCAAGAAGAAAGTCTCAGGGTTTGACCCCGGCGAGTCGCACCTTCCAAACTATATTTTCATTCAGTGATTTCGAACAATTCTGGCAAGGTCGCTACTCAAGAGAGTCGACTGCTTCATTGTCGACCGAAACTGTCCGGTCAGTAGGTGGAATCGCCCAGCGAACAGCATTGTCTATGACATCAAGCACTACTGGCTCATGGTAGACTGGATACGTTTCATGGCCGGGTCGGAAATAGAAGATTCGACCATTGCCGCGCTGATAACAGCAGCCCGAACGAAACACCTCGCCCCCTTCGAACCACGAGACGAACACAAGTTGGTCGGGTTCGGGGACAGCGAACGGTTCACCGTACATCTCGGTTTCGGGGATCACGAACGACGTTTCGAGGCCGGCCGTAATTGGATGACTCGGATCGACAGTCCAGACACGCTCGCGCTCTCTTGATTCACGATAGGTCAACGAACAGGGTGTCCCCATCAGACGCTTGAACGGCTTCGAGAAATGTGCTGAGTGCAGTGGGACGAATCCCATCCCGTTATACACGTGTTGGCAAACACGGTCGACGATCTCATCCTCGACATCCTCGTGAGCGCGGTGTTCCCACCAGACGAGCACGTCGGTGTCGTCGAGAACCTCGGGTGTCAGTCCGTGATCCGGTTCGTCGAGCGTCGCCGTCCGGACCTCGTGGCCACGGTCGCGGAGTCCGGACGCAAGAATCTCGTGAATCCCATCAGGGTATAGTGACGCGACTTCATCGTTCGTTTGCTCTTCGATAAACTCGTTCCAGACCGTAACTGAAACCATACGACTACACTCTCGGCTTGTCTCCTAAACCTGTCGCCAATCTCGATAATCGAGGACCAAATCCGACACAAGAGGTCTTTGATGGCTGTCTCCATTGTCGTGGACGATCATTCATGCGATTAATTTTCATGAATTTGTGTGCGCAAAATATTTATTATTACTCAGGCCAATCATTGGATCGAGGATGTTCGTCCAACTACCGAAACTCGACCCCGCAGCATCGATTGATGACTGGACGCAGGCAGTCGCTGAGCAGACCGATGTCGACGAGGCAGTTGTCGAGGCTATCGTCTCCGAACTCCAGGCTGCTGAGACCGCTGAAGTCCCTACCCCGACCGAGACGCCGTGGGACTCGGAGAGCTCTGGCATGACCTACATGTGGCCAGCCAACGAGCACGGCGATTTCTAAGGCGATTACTCTCGTTTTTTATTTGTGCAGAATCAGCGAGACAGCCGTCTGTCCTGTGCGTAGCAGCTGGAAAAAATGAGTCGTGGAGGCTGATTGTTCTGAACGCTTCAGTCGTGACGAACTTCGACAGCGCCGTCTTCAACGAGCTGATTCCATTTGTCGACGCCAGCTTCGGCAACTTCCTGGTCTTGAGAGACTTCGCCGCCGGAGACGCCAATCGCGCCGACGACCTCGCCGTCGGCTTCGAGCGGGTAGCCGCCGCCGAAGACAACCATCCGACCCTCGTCGCGGGTGTCGAGACCGTACAGCGAGTTTCCGGGCGCGGACGCCTCGGCGAGTGCGTGTGTCGGCATATCCAGTGCGGCCGACGTGTAGGCCTTGTTTTTCGAGATGTTGACCGACGCGAGCCACGCGCCGTCCATTCGGTGTTGGGCGATAAGGTTGCCCTCGCTGTTGGCTACGGCGATCACCATCGGGTTGTCGATCTCGTCGGCTTTCGTTTCGGCGGCTTCGATGAGTTGCGTTGCTACTGCCAGCGGGATTGATTCTACCATGCAGCTGCTAGTTTAATTCAACAGTATAAAAGCATTCGTATATATTAGCGGCTTCCAACATAAAATATATCCGGACGGTTTGGACCAGCCGCCGGCTGTCGACCGTCTCTTTGCGGTCGCCGATTACCGGACTGAATCGGCAGCCGAACGCCCAGCGACGAGGGCAGTAGCGAGCGACACGCCGCTGGCAGATTTCTCGCGGGCGATATCCGCACCGCCCACGACCGACCCGGCTGCATACAGATTCTCGAACTCCGGTTCGCCATCGGGGCCGAGTGGCTGCATCGACTCGTTTGGACGAACACCAAACCGCGCGTAGGGGTGGTCGCCGAAGGCGTCGTCGACGAACCAGTCGTATCGGTCCGCCGGCTGTGGAATGTAGCAGTCAAACACCGGCTCTCGAACCTGCTGTCGGTCCGAATCGAGTCCTTTGCCGACGAAGCCGCCGGTCGCCAGCACGAACTGTTCGGCGCTGTACGGAACCTCCCGGCCCTTGTGGCTGACTGTCACTGCGTCGATTCGGTGTGGCTCGTTCGCCCGCGTTTCGTAGCCAACCACCGGATTGCCCGTGACGAACCGCACGCCCGCTGCGTCGAGAGCATCGTAGAGCCGATCTTCGAGCCGGAGTCCGAGCAGGCTCGGCGGCCCCATCGAAATCTCGAAAACGTCGACACCCAACCGCTCGCCGAGATCAGCCCGCACCTCGGCGGTGTTGTCGTCGCCCAACAGGGCGGGAAAGCCGACGCGCTCGGCGTCGCCAACGTGGGGGTCGACGGCGGCTGCGAGTGCCGTCCGCGCTGGAGTGGCGTCGATCAGTTCGTTATGATCGAGCGCCTTGGCGAGCCGCGTTATTTTGGTGTCTGCACGGAACGCCTCGGCGAACTCGACTTCGGCACCAGTGACCTCGAACGGAACATCAGCCAGTTCAAGACTGTCAGCGACCATTCGGGCATCAAAGTCGGTCAGCGACCGAAATCCAATAATCGCCATAGGTCGACTGTCGCTGGCAAGGCCAGCCTCGACTGCGCTTGGATAGCGGGCTGTGGGTTTGATTGTCCCGCCGAAGGTAGGAACGAGCGCGTTTCGCTCAGTGTGGCTTCCGCGGTACATGTCGCCGGTGATTTCATCAAACAATGCCAACCCTTCTCTGAGTGCCTCAGGGCCTACAATGGAGTAGGGATGGGAGCCGGGAAGATCGTCGAACCCATCAAACGGGCTGACGAGTGGTCCCATATACTCGCCGCGCTCTGTCCGCACGGTTCGGAAATCCTTTCGTCGCTGGGTGATCTCGTCGGCAGCGTAGGGATCGGTTCGAGATGGCACGTAGCCAAGTCCGTCAATCAGTCCCGACGCCTGCCGGAGCGAGGTGCGCTTGTGGCAGACTAGGCGTACGTCAGCCCCCTCGCGGGCGGCTGCAATCGCGCTCGTGATGCCGGCGAGCCCACCGCCAACGACCAGCACCTCGCTTTCAATCGCCATGAATCTCCTCGGTGTGTGAGTCGGTTCGACCGCCGTCGAACGCCTCGTAGTCGACACTTGGGCCACCGACTGCGGGGTCGGCGTCGTGGTTCATGGTGGTTGCATGAAGCAGGTGATTGAGCATGGCTTGGGAGAGCTGTCGACCCCACAGCGTGTGTCGCTGGCCCTTCCAGCGTTCCTGATACAGCTGGTCGAGGCTATCGCGGGCGGTGACGGCGTCGTGTTTCGGATAGATCTCGGCACTGATCCGATGCGAACAAAGCCCACCTTGACAGTTGCCCATTGACGCACGGGTTCGGAGTCGGATCCCGTTGGGGTCGGCTCCTATACCGTCGATGGCGTCTTGGATCTCCGCGCGGGTGACGGCTTCGCACTCACAAACCGTTGGGTTCGGCTCCTTGGTGCTCAAAACGTCTGCGGCTCGATCACCGAGTCGCTGCTTGCTTCGGCGAGCAATCGGCGACCGAAGCCCGAAGTTCTCCATCTGGTCTTCGAGCACCGAGATATCGCTGCTGCCCGGCAGTGGCTCCTCGTGAGTTCGACAGTCGACGTCGACGCCTAATACGTCGCAGACGTGGTCACTCGCGGATTCGGCCATCTCCCGGTAGGTCGTGAGTTTGCCGCCGACAATCGACGAAAAGCCCTCGATTCCGTCGCGTTCGGCGTGATCAAGAACGAAGTAGTTCCGGGTCACGTCGCCCGACTCCTTAGTCGAGTCGGGGTCCGGATCGTACAGCGGTCTGACGCCCCAGTAGGCCCGGATCATGCGGGCTTCGGCGGTGATCGGCACCATCTCGCTGGCCAGATCGATCATCATATCGACCTCCCACTGTTCTTCCGGGTAGTCGTCAGGGTCGTCGACTGGATCATCGTTCGCGCCCAAGAGGACGGTCGTCTCGTGTGGAATAATCGTATCGCCGTCACCTTTCGGCAGACAGCGGTTGATCACGGTGTCGATCTGCCGGACGTTGGTGACGACCATCGCCCCTTTCGAGATCGCCATCTCGAGGTCGACATCCGCCATCTCGGCGATCTGGCTCGCCCACGCGCCGGTCGCGCTCACGACGTAGTCGGCCTCGATGACCGCTGTCTGGCCCTCTCGTCCGTTGCCGAGATAGTTGGGGCCCTTGCGTTCGATCTCAACGCCAGTGACACGGCCGTCCTCGACGACGAGGTCGACGACTTCGGCGTGGGTTTCGACGCGCGCGCCGTGGTCGACGGCGTCGGCGGCGTTGGCCACACAGAGCCGGAAGGGATCGATCGCGCCGTCAGGAACTCGGATCGCACGTTTGACTCGCTTAGTGAGATGTGGCTCCTGTCGACGGGCTTGCTCCCCGGAGATGACCTCCGTCGGGATGCCGCAGTCCGCACAGCCCTCCAGCTTTTTGTGGAAATACTCGTCGGAGTCGCCCTCCAGTTGGACGAACAGCCCACCGGTGTCTTCGATACAGTGGCCCGCGATCCGGTGGAGAATACGGTTTTCCTGCATACAGTCGACCGCGCTTTCCTGATCGCTGACGGCGTAGCGACCGCCGCTGTGGAGATGGCCGTGGGTGCGGCCCGTCGTCCCCTCGGTGAGGTTTCCCCGTTCGACGAGCGTCACGTCGAACCCTCGCATCGCGAGGTCTCGGGCCGTGCCCGTCCCGGTCGCGCCGCCGCCGATAACGACAACTGAGTAGCTCATGTGTCTGCTATGTTATGGTGTGTCATGGTTCTTGTTGTGCTGATTCTGTGCGTTTGCTGCGGGAAACACATGTCCCGCCAGTCGGTCGAGTACCTCTTGGTGGGCGGTCCCACTGGTTGCGACGATCCCCTCGCTGTCGGGCCTCCACGGCTCGCCGTTGAGATCGGTGACAGTGCCGCCGGCCCGCCGGATCAGCTGGACGCCAGCGACCGTATCCCACGGGTCGGCGACACCAAGCCCGACTGCCGCGTCGAGGCTCCCACGGGCGACGAGCGCGAGCGCCGACTGGGCCGAACCGACGCGCTCGAACTGGTCGAACTCGTGGATGATACGGGCCAGCAGAGCGGCGAACGCCTCACGGTTGTCGGTATATCGAAGAAACGGCGCCACGACGAACGAGTCCGGATCGTCTCGGTCGCTGACGCTGATTGGTTCGCCGTTCAGTCGCACGTCAGTCCCGTCGACGACGTACTGCTCGTCTAAGGCCGGCATTGCAAGCGCGCTCGTCACAGCCGTGCGGTCGCAGACGAACGCTACCGCGGTCCCCCACCGTCGGAGTCCGTGGACGAAGTTCGTCGTCCCGTCGATGGGGTCGACGATCCACGCTGGCCCGGAGTCGGGGACCCGCTTTGGGGCGTCGCCTTCCTCGCCGACGATGGTGTCGGTCGGAAACTGCTCCTGTATGGTCTCGACGACCACCTCCTGTGCAGCCTCGTCGGCCTCGGTGACGACGTCGACCGCGCCGGTCTTCTCACATGCAGCCAGCTCGGTCCCGAAGTACTCCATCGCCACCTGGCCACCTTTTTCGGCGGCCGTTTTTGCAACCGTTCGTCGATCAGCCATCGGTGCTCAGTGGTCCTGGCCGTAGTCGGCGAACCGTTCGAGCAGGGTGTCAATCTCAGTGTCATCGAGCAGATTTGGCTCGCCGATGTTGCGGGCTTGGTAATGGATTCGCGCACAGTACTCGACCATCAGCGCGACCTCGAAGGCCTCGCTCACGGTGGCGCCGGTCGCCAACACACCGTGGTTTTCGAGCAAGCAGGCGTTGTACTCGGCTCCCAGCGTGTCGAGTGCGACCTCGGCGAGTTCGGCGGTGCCATACGTTTCGTACGGCGCGACCGGGATCTGATCGCCAGCGAACGCGATCAGGTAGTGGGAGGCCTCGACGGGCTCGTTGAGGCTGGCGAACGCGCTGGCGTACGGCGAGTGGTTGTGAACAACCGCACCCACATCCTCGCGCTCTCGGAGGATATCTGTGTGCATCCGGAACTCGCTGGACGGCTTTCGTTTCCCAGCGACGTGGTCGCCGTTGAGGTCGACGACAGAGACGTCCTCAGCGTCGATTTCGTCGTACGGCATCCCGGAGGGGCTGATCGCCACCAGATCGCCGTTCTGTGAGCTGATGTTGCCGCCTGTGCCCTCGGTGAGTCCTTGGTGGAGCATCTTGCGACCGAACTCGCTGACGGCCTCGCGGTTGGGCTGCAGTTCGGCGAGTCGGTCCGCCGAGAGATCGGCGGCTGCGGCTGGTTCGCTTCCCGCGTCGTCGGCCGACTGGGTCTGGCCGTAGTTTGCAAACCGCTCAAGCAGCGTGTCAATCTCCCGCTCGTCGAGCAGGCTCGGCTCGCCAATGGAGAGCGCGTAGTAGTGGATTCGGGCACAGTATTCGACCATCAGCGCGACCTCGTAGGCTGCCTCGGCGGTCGCACCCGTTGCAAGGACGCCGTGGTTTTCGAGCAGGCAGGCGTTGTACTCCTCGCCGAGGGTCTCAAGGGCAACCTCGGCGAGTTCGGCGGTGCCATAGGTTTCGTAGGGTGCAACCGGAATCTCGTCGCCGATAAACGCGATAAGGTAGTGGGAGGGGCCGACCGGCTCGCCAATGGAAGCGAAGGTGCTGGCGAACGGTGAGTGGTTGTGGACGACCGCGCCCACATCGTCGCGCTCCCGGAGGATGTCGGTGTGCATCCGGAACTCGCTAGAGGGTTTGCGGTCGCCCGAGAGCTGAGTGCCGTCGAGATCGACAATCGGCACGTCGTCGGGCTCAATCTCGTCGTAGGCCATTCCCGACGGGCTGATCGCCACGTTGCCATCGTCGGTTTTGACACTGATGTTGCCGCCTGTGCCTTTGGTGAGTCCGTCTGCAAGCATTTGTCGACCGAGATCACTCACTATCCACTGGGAAGATGGGTCTGTCATGGTCCGTACCCCCTCTTTTGCGGAGGGGGATTATTAATGTATGTAGTTGCCAACAGTTCAGATAATTGTTGAAATTCACTCGATACGAACCCTATGTAATTATATATCAGGGTAGATCATTGCTAACTGCGTATGAGCCGAGTACTCATAGGTGTCGATGCAGGCACCTCTAACCTGAAAGCTGCAGCATTCGATCTCGATGGCGAGCAGATAGAGATCGCAACAATCGAAAACCCGGTCGAAACACCGCAAACGGGGTGGCAAGAACAGAATATGACCACCAACTGGAAGAAAACTGCCACCGTAATCAGCGAGGTCGTCGAGGATATCGAGGACGACCACGAGATCCTCGGTATCGGGATCACGGGCCAGGGCGACGGCTGTTGGCTTATCGACGAAGATGGAGATCCGGTTCGGGACGCGATCCTCTGGTCGGATGGTCGTGCCTCCGAGATCGTCGACGAGTGGGTCGAAAACGGCAAGGCCGACGTGATCCGGGAGGCGACGGGAACCGACATTTTCCCCGGTGTTGCCCTACCAATCATGCAGTGGTTAGCCGAAAACGAACCCGACACCCTCGATGATGCCGACACGGTGTTTTTCTGCAAGGACTGGCTCAAGTACAAGCTCACTGGCGAGCGGACGATGGACTACAGCGATGCGACGCTGCCGTTCCTTGATGTCGAGACGCTGGAGTACTCTGAAGAGGTCCAAGAACTGATTGATTACGACGGCGTCGACGACCTGCTTCCACGCCTTGCGCCGCCGACCGAGATTATCGGTGGGGTGACCGGTGATGCGGCCGTCGAAACTGGGCTCCCTGAAGGAACACCAGTCATCTCAAGTGTCTTCGATATCGCGGCCTGCGCCATCGGCAGCGGTTCGGTTCGGCCCGGCGAAAGCTCCTCGATTGTGGGGACGACGTCGTTAAACCAGACTGTGCTGGCTGAGCCACCAGAAGAGCTGTTGGGTCGAGGGTTCACGCTCGCAGTCGACGAGGGATTCTATCTCAGAGCGATGGCTTCGATGGCTGGCACACCGAACATCGATTGGTCCTACGGGAATATCGCCAACAACCGGGAGTTCGCCGATGTTGAAGAGGAGATCAAAGAGATTCCGGTCGGATCAGATGGTCTGCTTTACCATCCGTATCTCAGCTCTTCGGGAGAGCGAAACCCGTTCCTTAAGACGAGCGCCCGCGCCCAGTTCATCGGGCTGTCGCCGGAACACGGTCAAAAACACATGATGCGGGCGATCTACGAGGGCGTTGCCCTGGCGATGCGTGACTCTTTCGAACATATCCAGGTAGAGTCCGATCGGATTATGATCGCCGGCGGCGGATCCCGTTCAGCGTTCTGGTGTCAGATGTTCGCTGACTGCCTTGATGCGCCTATCGTCCTTCCGGAAGGAGACGAACTCGGCGCAAAAGGTGCCGCTCTGTTGACCGGCGTCGCCCTCGGCGAGTACGACGATCTCAAAGCGGCGGTTGATCGAACCGTCCGAACCACCGACCGGTTCGAACCCGACCCAGAGAAAGTACCGCTGTACGACGAGTGGTATGAGTTCTACCACGATTCCTATCAGGCGATGTTCGATGTGTGGGACGACCGCGTCGAGGCACTCAACCGCCTCGGTGAGAAACAAAACACGACGTCAGCGACGCAGTGAACGACGAACGGGCTACATAGAGGCACCCTATCCACAAGAGGCAGTATCACCGCAATCGGGTACACTCGACGAGTTCCTTCGGGCATGGGTTCGTCGACGCCTATGGGGCACAACCTATTTTTCGTGGACCGTTGTTGTCGAGGTATGAAAATCACAGGCTACGAACTGTTCGCCGTCCCGCCACGGTGGCTCTTTCTCAAACTGGAGACCGACGCGGGCGTCAGTGGCTGGGGTGAACCCATCGTCGAGGGCCACACGAAGACGACACGGGCGGCCGTCGAAGAGATCCTCGACAACTACCTGATCGGCAAGGACCCAATGGAAATTGAGCGACACTGGCAAGCGATGTACCGCGGTCGGCACTTTCGGGGCGGGCCAATTTTGATGAGCGCCATGGGCGGCATTGATCAAGCACTCTGGGATATCAAGGGCAAACACTACGACGCGCCGGTCTACGACCTGCTTGGTGGCCGGGCCCGTGATCGGATTCGGGTCTATCAGTGGATCGGCGGCGACACCGCCACTGAGGTCGCCGATGCGGCAGAAGCCGCCGTCGACGACGGCTACCGGACGTTGAAGCTCTCGGCAGTCTCACAATTCCGCCGGATTGATTCGCCAGCTGCCGTCGACCATGCCCGCAAACGGCTCGCAACGGTTCGCGAGCGGGTCGGCGACGAGATTGATATTGGCGTAGACTTCCGCGGTCGCGTGACCAAAGCGATGGCCGACTGGGTGGCGACAGCGCTCGACCCCTACGATCCGATGTTTTACGAAGAACCTGTCCTCCCGGAGCATGCCGATGCCCTCGGTGATATCGCCTCCAGCACGAAGGTGCCGCTGGCGATCGGCCAGCGACTCTACTCGCGGTGGGATTTCGCCCCACTGATCGAGGCGGGTGCGGTCGACATCATCCAGCCGTCGCCCTCCCATGCGGGCGGCATCTCGGAGGTCCGGAAAATCGCAGCCAACGCCGAGAGTGCCGACATCCTCGTCTCGCTGCACTGTCCGCTCGGGCCGATCTCGTTTGCGGCGTGTCTCCAGCTCGATATGGTGACGCCCCACAGCATCGTGCAGGCCCAGAGCCTCGATATCGATCGGCCAGCCGACAACGATCTGCTGGCGTATCTCGACGATCCAGGCGTCTTTGAGTTTACCGACGGCTACGTCACCGCTCCGGAGGCTCCCGGCCTCGGAATCGAGGTCGACGAGGCCGTTGTTCGTGATCAGGCGCAGTCCGACATCAACTGGCAGAACCCGATCTGGTACCACGACGACGGCAGCATCGCCGAGTGGTAACCGTCTGAGAGACGTCTCCGGTTCGGTATTAGTGAACATATTTATACGCAGTTGTGGTGATCCATCGGTATGAACGATGGCTCGGATCTCCCCGTGACGGCAACGCAGACGAGCACGCAGATCCTCGAAACGCTCATCAAGCTTGAGGGGGCGGGTCTCACTACCGTTGCCGAGACTCTCGGTCGCTCGAAAAGTTCGGTTCACAACCATCTGGAGACGCTGACCGGTCTCGGCTTCGTTGTCAAAGACGACTACGAGTACCGCGTCAGCCTGCGGTTCCTTCAGATCGGCTCGTACGCACGCTCACAGTATCCGATGTATCGAGCTGGCGTCGGCGAGGTCGTTCAGTTGTCGACCGCCGCTGGCTGTTCGGCCGGTCTTGCCGTACTCGAAAATGGAGAACTCATCTGTCTCCATCATCGTCTCGGTCCGGACACCGAGACACCGGTAGTCAGTGCCGGCGATCGGCTCCCGCTCCATTGTACGGCTCCGGGAAAGGCGATTCTCGCGGCCGTCTCGGAGAGCAAACGCGAGGAACTGCTCGCAGGATACACGTTCGACGCCGGAACCGACCAGTCCCAGTCGAGTCGGGCCGAACTTGACGCCGAGCTACGGACAGTCACCTCACGCGGGATCGCCGTCGACCGCGAAGAGTGGCACCCCGAGCGGCGAGGCATGGCGGCGGCCGTTGCAGACCCGGCAGGTGACATCCAGGGAGCGATCTATCTGCTGACCGATCCAGCCACGCTCTCGGGAAAACGCTTCCAGCAGGATCTTCCCGGACTCGTGATCAGCGCGGTCACCCAGATCCAAAACAGCCTCCGAGAGTCGTAACACTGGATAGCAAATACATGTGAGGACGCTGTTCGGCATAACCGAACAACTTCGGCCCGGATCGAGCCCGTTCGCCCGTTTATTTATATATGCAGCGATTAACTCATGATTAATCATACTATACTGTTCGGTAATAGCGAAAAAATACGTTCAGCAGTGGCGCGTTTTCGGGTTACAGCTCGGACGGCGAATTGTGTGGCTACGGAGTTACCATCTATTTGGGACATATATGGTGGTGTCCCAAACATCCATATTCGTCGACCAGTTGGCTGAGTAGGTGACGGAACGGCTGATCAGAACTGTTGGAGGCGATGAGGCTGTCTGGGAATCAGGCAGGGTGGTCGACGCGGTCCGAGACGACGTTCCAGTCGTCCGGAGAAAGCACGTGTCCGTCGAACTCGCCGGCCTCGGGGTACGCCGTCGTGACGAGATACTCCGTGCGGCCTTTGAGATACTCAACGAGCGTGTGGATGTGTTCGCTGGCCAGGCCACCGAGATCGTCGAGTAGGATACACGGCACCTGTTGGCCGACATCGAACGCCTCATGGCCGGCAAGTGCGGCGATGAGACCGATCAGCTCGACTTCACCCTCCGAGAGCGCGTCGACGGAGATCTCACGGCCGTCTCGGGCGATGATTAGCTCCAACTGTTCCGTTCGCCCCGACTCGGGGTCGACGTGGTTTTTGAGACGGGCACGCTCGAAGCTCGGATTGAACTTCTCGACAACGTCTTCGAGCGCGTCATCGAAGGCACTCCGGGCGGTCCTGATCACCTGCTGGCGGCGCGAGCGCAGCTCCTCGATCTCCTCGGAGAGCGATTCGTACCGCGCCTGGAGCTGGTCACGCTGCGCTGCGCGGGATTCGAGATTCGTCTTTTCGGACCGCTGGCTCTCCAGTTTCGCCTCCGTGCGGGCGAGTTCCTGTTCGAGCGATTTCCGTTGGTCGTCCGTGTCCTGGACCTCGTTTTCGAGCGTTGCGACGCGTTCGGTGTGGTCGTCCAGATCGGATCTGGCGGCGGAGAGTTCTTCTCGGGAGTCAGCCAGATTCGTCTGAAGCGTGTTGATTTCGGTTTCCAGTGTGTGTTTCTGTCGACGCTTCTGTTCGATCTCGCGCTGGTTCGCTTCGAGATCGGACACCGTCGACTGCAGATCCGCACGCTGCTCTCGACGCTCCGCAATCGCATCGCTCAACCCCTCCATTCGGGTTTCGATAGCCTCACGCGTGGTCTCGTTGCCACAGACCCAACAGGAGAGGTGATCGCCTTCGATCCGACGGTCGACATCCGTCACGAGATCGAGATGGTCGCCGTCGAGCACGGCGTTCGTCGCGTTGTACAGCGCCTCCAGCGTCTCGATCTCCGAGTCGACCTCTCGGAGTGCGTCCCGGTTGTCTGTCAGTTTCTCCGAGAGATCCGATTTTTCCGGGACCGTCATGGCGTCCAGGTCGTTCTCTTTGGCCTCGATCTGCGATTCCAGCGATTCGATCTTCCCTTCGAGTCGGTTGACTCGCTGGCTGACCTGCTCTCGCTCGCGCCGGGCCGTCGTTAGTTCCTCGCGAAGTTCTTCCTGTTCACCGCTTTCGGTTTCGTCGCCCTCCAACTCCTCTATCTCAGCTTCGAGTTCGGCGAGTTCAGTTTCCAATTTGTTGATTGTCTCCGTTTTCGCTGGGAGCTGTTCGGCCGCCTGCTGTGCACGGTTGAGTTCGGCATCGACGGTCTCCCGCTTGGATTTGAGACGCTGGATCTGGCCGTCGATATCCTCCCATTCCAGCGGTTCGATGAGATGTGGTGTGAGGTCTTTGCCCTCACGAACGGCGGTTCGAATCCGGTTGTGCTCGTCCAGAAAGGCGAACAGTTCTGCAGCGATCCGTTGTTGGGCTGTCGTGAGATACGGCTCTCCCTCGGCTGTCACACGCTCGCTGGTTCGCTGGAGACGACGTTCGTAGGCTTGCTCTGGCGTCTGTAGCCGAACGGAGCCCTTGTCCGCGCCATCCGTGAGTGTTGCAGCCGTGACCTCGGCACCAAGCACTGTTCTGAGAGCCGTTACCAGCGACGTTTTACCCTGCCAGTTGCTCGCTTGGACAGCATTAATTCCGGGCTTAAGAGTCGGTTCGCCGGTATGGATACCAGCAATGTTCGAAACGTCAAGTTCCCACATATACGTCAACAATAGTGAGTAATGACTTAAGTTAGTCGCTCTGTTGAGTCGGGTCCTGTCGTGGTGTCTCGCTGTGGTGTTCGGCACACACATACCCCTGCTCGTAGGCCTGCTCGACAGTCACACGAGTCGGACACTCCGGACAGGAGAGATAGGCCTGCGTCTGCAGCGTGGCCTCGTCGACACCCCGAATCCGGTCTTTGGTCCCGAGCGACTGGAGGGCCGATTCGAGGTGTGAGCGGTAGTTGTTGGTGGCGATCCGTATCCGGTCGGCCTCCCACTCGGTCTCCGAATCGGGGATCTCTTTGGTCGCATCGAGACACTCCTTGAGATGGCGTGACATCGTACTTTTGCCGATGAACTGCTTTGTCGCGGCCTCGCCGTCGATTCCGTCGTCGGCGAGCTCCGAAAGGAGTTCCGCGCGTTCGTGTTCGGGAACCCCATTGCCCTGCAGTGCCTCATAGTCCGAATCGATCCGCACGCTCGAATCGGATCGGCCGTGGTTTCGATACATCGTTTTGAGAACCTGTTTGTTGAACCATTCGGTGAGCGTCCGAACACCGGCCGGTTCGGCCTCTCCCTCGCCGGTCCATCTGTCGACGAGGTACGTGTCGAGATCCCCGTCCACACGGCTCGGCGGTAAAATATCGTGGGTAGCACGAACTCGATCGACTTTGCAGCAGTGCTTCGAACCCATTGATCTCACAATATCCCGTTCGGTTTCCTAAACGTTGTGGTCTCGGCGAAGAGTGGTTTCCGATGCGAATTTTGAGACGGATAAAGTGGTGTCCCAAAGAGGGCTGTCCTATCGAACAGCGAATCCCGTCGCTCCCCGGCGTTACCGACTCAACTTTTTGGCTCTGTATTTTCGGTACACGGCGGTCGATTTCATGAAAGTCGAACGCTCCATCGGAGGTTGTATACAGCTGCTTTGAGCACCATTTCTCGGAATTCTAAGTTCCAATTTCGCGCATGCACGGCGCAGCCGAGCATACTCTTGATCGCCGAAAAGACGGTCTCAGACAGTGCTTTCTGGCTGTAGAGAATTCCATAGATTCGCGCGTTGTGCGCGTGATCGATAGGACGGAATTCACGATGGTTAATCAGCGGCTTCACGCCTTCTTTTCTCAGGTTATCTCGGAATTGCTGCCGATCGCAGCCTTTGTCGCCGGCGAGGCTGCGCAACTCACCTGTGCATCCGTCTTTAGTTAGTCACAGAACCCAGTACGGCGGTAGTTATCGAGACTTCTTTCCGGATGAAATGAGTCCGATAATTGTGGCTATAGGCCGCTGAATTGGTGTCTTTAGAATAGAATACACACCAAATCGTCTCCAATATAACTCGTAACGGATCTATCCTCCAAAACTGTAGACTTCAGGCTTGCGCATTTTCTATAGCAGAATACGATTTATACTATTTCGACAGATATCAACCCACATAGTTACTTAGCGTGTTGTCCCAAACAGACAAGTGGCTAACCAAAACTATTAGATAATAGTAAGATAAATCCTACTTCATGGAAATGGCCGATATCAAATCACCCCGAAACACAGCGAGGGCCTTCCC
>LFCJ01001195.1_pt1 | contig 17780 bp, 13 predicted proteins | sample 643141 | NCBI WGS metagenome assembly LFCJ01 (sample SAMN03766243, study PRJNA286221) | soda lake metagenome | biome: soda lake; feature: Kulunda steppe; material: water; isolation source: sample B1-Br-g2 brine of Lake Bitter-1 | place: Russia: Kulunda steppe | collected 2010-07
AAATCAAGAACCTTATAATCAGAGTCAAAACCTCTATAAACCGATGCTTTTAAGCTTTTGATTTCAAGTGGTTTTGAACTTAACTATCAACTATCAACTATACACTATCAACTGATATATTGTTTTTAAATAAAAAATTGATGCTGTCCAAAAGCTTGATAGCGTAAAAAATGTATAGATGAGAATAAGTAGAGAAAGATCGTTTTTATAAAATGTTATTTTAAATGGTTTTAATCAGCGTGATTTTGTATTTTATCACTCCAAGAGTACTTCCTCAGTCGACAGAAACCGTCTCCTTCAGGGTGCAGCGAAAATCTACCGTCCCCTGAACTTGAATTTGATTTATTCTATCACTAATTCCTTTAGCACATTAATTTTTAACCTATAAAAAATTGACGCTATCCGAGAGCTTTATTTACTTGACAATTAATAATAAGATGTTATAATGTAATGTGCACAGTAATAGAGGTGGATTGATATGTCTAAAAAAATTGTAGCTAGAAACCGAAAAGCTAAACATGAATATCATATTTTAGAAAGCTACGAAGCTGGAATTGTACTACAAGGTACTGAGGTTAAATCAATTCGTAGTGGCAAAGCGAACTTAAAGGATAGTTTCGCAATGTTAGAAGGAGAAGAGATTTTTCTTCATAACTTGCATATTGCTCCTTATACTCATGGCAATAGAGAAAATCATGAGCCAGAGAGAAAAAGGAAGCTATTATTGCATAAACGTCAGATAAAAGGTCTGATAGGTAAGGTTCATCAGACTGGAAAGACTTTAATTCCTTTAAGCCTTTACTTTAAGAATAACTTAGTCAAGGTAGAGCTTGCCTTAGCTAAAGGTAAGAAAAGTCATGATAAGCGAGAAGATATTAAACGCAAAGAAGCACAGCGTGACATTGAAAGAGCCTTTAAAGATAGACAGTTAGGTCGTGAAGATTATTAAATTATTAGACAAAGTTGTATAGAATTTAGTCATAAATTGTTGTTTAAATAGTTTATAGTTGTAAAGATTTTGATTTAACTGTTTTGCTTGTAATGCTTTTGATCTTAACTGTAAACTGTAAACTGTAAACTGTAAACTGTAAACTGTAAACTGTAAACTGTAAACTGTAAACTGTAAACTGTAAACTGTAAACTGCTTTCAATCCTGGGGGTGTACAGGGACTCGACCTGTAGGAGTGTGCCAGAGGAAGCGAGCCGAGCTTGTCTATCAACTCGTAAAACTGATGACATCTAAAATTATCTGCAAACGATAATTCGTACGTTCCAGTAGCTGCGTAACGCAGTCGCTGTGCCTATTGTCTTCCTTGTCTGTGGGAAGCAGTAGGTATCATAATTAAGCAGACTACTCAGCCTTTGATACCTGTAGAAGGTTGAGGAAATTAACAGGTTAGCAGTCTTAAATCTTGCTAGTTGGGAGTTAAGGCTGCGAAATTAAAACACTAGCTACGCTCGTAGAAGCTTATGGAGCACCTTATGGGGACGCCGGTTCGATTCCGGCCACCTCCACCAAATTAATTATAATTTTTTTGATTTATTCTTGTAAATAGTCAAGTGATATGTTATGATGTATAAGGAAGTTAAAAATGAATATTTTCTGTACGGGAATAGCTCAATTGGCAGAGCACCAGACTCCAAATCTGGGTGTTGCGGGTTCAAGTCCTGCTTCCCGTGCCATTTTAATTACTATGATACCAGCCTTTATGGCTGTTTTTCTGTTTTGAATATATCGAAGAATCTGCAATCACCAGAAAAACACCAGTTTTTTATACTAAATCTGTCTAAGATATTTTAACAAGGAGGTAAAAATGAAAAAACTAAATAAAAAATTAAGTTGTTTAAATGCAAGTTTGGTTAATGAAATTATATTATTAACAGGATTAGTTGTTGCTCTTATAGGCTGGCTTGGTGTAAGCGATCAAAAGTTTAGTACAATTTTAATAAGTGTCGGATGCTCTTTAATTGCTAGTAGTATTGTTTCTTATTTATCTTCTAAATACATAATAAGAAAAAGTAAGATTAACGATATTGTTAGTAATTGGAAATTAGAATCGGTTTATAGAACAAGACAATTGATTAACCCAAGCTGTGATGAAAAACTAGAAGAATTAGAAAAGCATTTAGATATTATAGCCTTTGGCTTAAAGTCTTTTAGGGATGCGAAAAAAGAAGATGTAGAAGAAAAAGTAGAAGAGGGTATAAATTTAAGAATATTAACAATGGATCCAGAATCAGATTTTGTAAGGCAAAGAGAAATTGAAGAAAAGGAACAAAGAGGTCAAATTAAAAACACTATATATCAGTTAATTGAATGGGTTGAACATTTAAAGTCAATAAGCCCAGATTCAGAAAATGTCAATATAAAGCTTTATAATACAATGACATTAGATTTTTATTTTAGAATTGATGATGTTATATTTACTGGGCCATACTTGTATGGAATCGGTAGCCAACAAACTATTACGTTTGAATATAAAAAAGGCGGGAAAGGTTTTGATTATTACCAAAATTATTTTGAAAACTTATGGCAAGATGATAAATTAGTTAAAGATGATTACAAAGAGTTTAAAAACTAAGCTAATGTTTTTCAAATAGAAAAGCTAAATTAACTGTATATAATTTCCCCATGATTTTATAGTGGGAATTTTTTCTTTATGATAGGCTTTAAAATATAGTGTATGCTTATAATATCTAAGCTAGAAATAGGTAAGCAATATAAGCGTTGTATAAGAATTTTTGCAGAAAAAAAGATTTTATACTAAATTTATCTACAAGAAAGTGTTATAATAGTTTATGTATTAATTAGATAAGTTGAATGTAATGTAGAAAAGATACTTGGGAGGGTTTTTAGTTGGCTTATCCAGAATATAATGCAGAACAGATTGAAGTTATGGAAGGTTTAGAAGCAGTGAGAGAAAGACCTGGAATGTATATAGGTAGTACTGGTGTTAAAGGATTACATCATTTAGTCCAGGAGATAGTGGATAATAGCATAGATGAATTTTTAGCTGGACATGGAGAGAAGATAGATGTTATTTTACATCAAGATGATACAGTTACTATTAGAGATTATGGACGAGGTATTCCCGTTGGGAAACATCCAGAGAAAAATATTAATACTGCTGAATTAATTTTAACTACTCTACATGCAGGTGGTAAGTTTAATGGGACAGGCTATAAAATATCAGGTGGTTTACATGGAGTAGGTATTTCAGTAGTGAATGCTCTATCAGAATGGCTTAGAATTAATATTAAAAGAAATGGTGGTTTATATACACAAAAGTATGAAAAAGGAGTGCCAGCAACTCAGCTGTACAAAAAAGAGTCTCTTACTGATTTGAGTGAGACTGGAACAGAGATTCATTTTAAGCCTGATAGTTCTATTTTTGAGGTGACAGAATTTTCTGCTGAGACTATCTTTAATAAGTTGCAACAATCTGCTTTTTTGAATAAAGGTTTAAAGATTGTTTTTACAGATGAGAAAAATGAGAGAAAAGAAACTTTTAATTATAAAGGTGGAATTAAGGAGTATGTTGCTTATTTAAATGAAAAAAAAGCAACTATTGGTGAAATAATTTATGTTGAAACCCAAAAGGAAGATTTACATTTAGAGATTGCTTTTCAATATACTAAAAAGAGTACTGAAAATATTAAATCTTTTGCTAATAATATTTATACTGAAAATGGTGGTTATCATGAGACTGGTTTTAAAGCTACTTTAACTAGAACTATTAAAAATGTAGCTAAAGAGCTTGAAATTCTGAAAAAGACTGGCCCTAAATTAAAGGGAAGAGATTTACGTAGTGGTTTAGTCTCTATAGTCAGCGTTAAACTTGCTGAGCCTCAGTTTGAAGGCCAGACCAAAGCTAAATTAGGAAATAGTGAGCTATATAAAAAGATTAGCCAAAATATTTCTGATGATCTAAAGGATGCTTTAATGACTAATCAAGAGCTTGTTAAGAAGATAATTAATAAAGCTGAAGCTTCTGCTAAGGCTAGAGAAGCTGCTAAAAAGACACGTGAAATGGTAAACAGAAAGAGTAAGTTTAAATCTTCAAAGCTACCTGGAAAATTAGCTGATTGTAGTAGCCGTAAACCAGAAAAAAGTGAGCTGTTTTTAGTCGAGGGTGATTCGGCTGGTGGTTCGGCAAAACAGGGTAGAGATCGCCAGACTCAGGCTATACTGCCGCTAAAGGGTAAGATATTAAATGTAGAGCGAGTTGGAATTAAACGAATGTTAAACAACAATGAGATCAAGTCGATAATAGAAGCTTTAGGAGCAGGGATTAATGATCAGTTAAATATAGATAATTTGCGTTATCATAAAATAATTATCATGACTGATGCTGATGTTGATGGAGCTCATATTACTACTTTATTATTGACTCTGTTTTATCGTTATTTCCAAAAGATTATTAAGGCAGGTATGTTATATGTTGCTAAGCCTCCTTTATATAAACTAACTCGGGGTAAAACTAAAAAATATATTTATGATCAACAAGAGTTAGAAGAATTTAAAAAGGAACGTAGTGGGAAATATAGCATTCAACGTTTTAAAGGATTAGGAGAGATGAATCCTAATCAGTTATGGGAGACTACTATGAAACAATCAACTAGAAAGTTAGAACAGGTAACAATTGAAAATAGTAAGCAAGCAGATGATGTATTTAATACTTTAATGGGGAAAAGAGTTAAACCGCGACGAGATTTTATTCAAAATAATGCTGCTTTGGCAAATGATATTGATATATAAGATTTTGATAAGAGACCTACCAAATTCTGGTAGGTCTCTTATCTTATTTTAAAATTAGAAATGTTTAAAGATTAGTGAAGTTGTATATAATAAGTAATAGTTAAAAAGATATAAATAAAATGTATAAGGTGGAGGCTAATTGTGAAGTGGTTAAAATATTTAAAAACTTTATTTTCAGATAAAAAAACCAGTAAAAAAGTTACAGTAGAGGATTTAGAAAGTAAGGATATTTCACAAAGAGAAGTAGCTATTAAACAATTAGAACTCAGTTTAGATTTAGAAGAAAATATAGAGCAGATAAAGAAGTTATTTGGTAATAGTTTTGATTTAAATATTAGACGAATTAATGTTGGAGCAGATGAATTTTTTGGAGCGTTAATATATATAGATTCACTAGTAGGAAATGAAATGGTTAATGATATTTTACATAATTTAAATATAGATTTATTAGAAAGACTAGATTTGAACAATAAATTAGAAAATAACACATATCAAATAATAGTCAATAAAGTATTAAGTAATAAGAATATAACTGAAACAGATAATCTAGAAAAAATCACAAAAGATTTAGTATCAGGCTACACTGCTATTTTATTTAGTGGTATAAAAAAAGTGATTTTATGTGAAACAAAAGAGCTTGAGACTAGATCAATTGAAGAGCCAGAGGCAGAGGTTAGTTTAAGAGGACCACGAGATGGCTTTGTAGAAAATATTGAAGTTAATATTTCTTTATTACGAAGAAGACTGCGGATACCTCATTTATGGGTTGAAAATTTAGAACTAGGAAAGTTATCTAAAACTAACATATCAATAGCATATATTAAAGGCTTAGCTAGTGAAGAACTATTAGATGAAGTTAGAGAAAGACTTAATCGGATTGAAGTTGATACTGTTCTTGATTCAGGAAGAATACAAGAATATATTATTGATCAACCTTTCACATTATTTCCTTTGGTTAAAAGAACAGAAAGAGTTGATAGAGCTGTATCATGTTTAGCAGAAGGAAGGGTAGCAATATTAACTAGCGAGACTCCCTTTGTTTTAATTGCTCCAACTACGTACAATTCTCTTTTACAATCAGTTGATGATTATAATGAGATATTTCCCTTAGGAAGTTTTATTAGAATGATGCGACATTTTAGTTTTGTAATCTCATTAATATTACCTGGAGCATATGTAGCAATTATAAATTATCATCCGGAATTATTGCCAGTAACATTATTATTAAGGATTGCTTCTAGTCGAGAAGGTGTTCCTTTTCCAGTTTTGATAGAAGCTATAATTATGGAAGTATTATTTGAAGTTTTACGTGAAGCGGGTCTGCGTTTGCCTAAAGCTTTTGGTGCAGCTGTGAGTATTGTTGGAGCATTAATATTAGGTGAAGCAGCAATTACAGCAGGTTTAGTATCACCTGCTATGGTTATTATAGTAGCGTTAACTGCAATTGCTTCTTTTACTACGCCAGATTATACTTTAGCTTTAGCAGCTAGGGTAACTCGTTTTGGTTTTTTGTTTTTAGGAGGTGCAGCTGGTTTATTTGGGATTCAGTTTGGGTTATTATTGTTGTTGATTCATTTAGTTTCTTTACGCTCTTTTGGACAACCATATTTTCAGCCATATGGCCCTTTAATTTGGTCAGATTTAAAAGATTCAATTATTAGAGTGTTTTGGTGGAAGCAGCAGAAAAGACCTGAATTAACTAGTCAACGTGAACCAATTCGGCAAGAAAAAAACCAGAAACCAGGTCCTGATAATAAAAAGGAGAGTTAATTATGGCTAAAGAAAAGATAGCTAATCGCCAATTATGGATTATTATCTTTATAATTAGAATGACTATTGTAGTTTCTTTAATGCCTGTATTGACTAGTGGTGATGGGTTACAGGATGCTTGGTTATCTACTTTAGTTGTATTAGCTGTTTCAGTAATTATTGTATTAGTGGTAGCTTTATTAGATAGCAAATTTATTGATAAAACAATTATTCACTACGCTCAATATCTTTTGGGGAGTTATTTAGGTAAAGTAATAATTATATTATTATTATGGAATTTTTTACAGTTTGCTGTACTGGAGCTTCGTTTATATAGTGAAATGATTATAACAGCATTTCTACCCGCTACTCCACTTTTTTTTATAATTAATGGGATGATTATTCTTGCAGCAGTAGCTGCTTATATGGGGTTAGAAACAATTGCTAGATGTGCTGACTTTATCTTTTTTATTCTGCTTATAATGCTAATGCTTATAATTTTAATTCCTATATTTGATTTTGACTTTGCTAATCTTCAACCTGTCTTAGTCAGGGGATGGAAGCCAGTTTTATCTAGTGTTGTAACCCCAATTGCTTTAATGAATCAAATCTGGGTTATAACAGTTTTAGGAGTTAATTTAACAAAACCAAAAAAAATAATAAAAACGACTACAAGTGCTGTTGCTAGTGCGATAGGAATTTTGTTAGTGGTTGTAGTAATTACTATTGCAGTTTTAGGGCCCCACCAAGGGTCACGTTCTGTATTTCCATTGCTGACTTTAATGAGATCTGTTGAAGTAGGAAAAATTGTCCAGCGGACTGAAATATTTGTTATTTTTTCTTGGGGGATGGGATTATTTATTGCAGTAGCAACATATTTCTATAGTTTTGTTAAAGGAGTGGCTCAATTATTTAAGCTTAAAGATTATCGCTCATTAATTTGGCCGACAGCTGTATTGGTTAGCTTATTAACTATTTATGGATTTGAAGGTGTTTTTGAGCTTAATACTTTTTTATGTTCAGGAGTTTATGGTCAATATGGTATAATAACGATTTTGCTACCTTTGATTTTACTCTGGGCCAGCTATGGCTTGAAATCAATAACTAAAAAAGGTGAATTAAAAAATGAAAAAGATTAAAGCAGTTTTATTAATCTTAAGTCTAATATTTTTTATTGGCTGTTGGGATAGAAGAGAGCCAGAAGAAAATATTTCAGTAATAGCAATCGGTTTTGATTATGATTTAGAAGAAGAAAAATATAAAATAATTACTCAAATTGCAAGTCCGATAGCCCCACATGTTGGATTAGGAGAATCAGGTTTAGAAGATAAACCACAATTTTGGACAGTTTCAGCTTTAGGACATACAACTTTGGATGCTTTAGGCAATATACGTCAAAAATCCAGTCGTTATATTCATTATTCACATACACAAATATTTGTTATTAGTGAAGATTTTTTAGAAGAAAAAGGGATATTACCGGTTATAGATGTTTTAGAGAGAAGTCGTGATAGTCGACCGATTATATTACTTACTGTAACTAAGGATGATCCAGAAGAGATTTTAACAAAAGAAATGGCTGTTGAGGGTTTATCTGGAAAAGGGATAAGGGAGATGATTGAGTTAACTGATAGCGAAGTGGGAGTTACTGCTGTAGAACATAGTAGAATATTTATAAATAAGTTATCTCAACCAGGAATAGAAGCTATAGCACCAATGCTTAACCTTTATGATGAAAATAGTAATTCAGATAATGAAAATAATGAAGATAATGAAGAAGATATAGATGTTGGAATGAGTCCGGCATTTAAATTAGGTGGCTTAGCAGCTTTTAATAAAGATAGGCTAGTAGGTTTTTTAGAAGCAAGAGAAGCTAGAGGTTGGAATTGGATTCGGGGGAAAATAAATCGAGCAGTATTAAATTTAGAATTACCTGTAAATGATAATAAGCTGGCAACGATAATAATAAACCAGTCTGCAGTTAAAGTTAAACCAATTATAGAAGAAGGGGAGGCAAAGATAAAAATTGAAATAGGAGCTGCAGCTTTATTACAAGGGATAATGGGGACTGCAGAAATTAATAAAGAATCTCAGTTGATTCATAGTATTAAACGAAGAACAGCTCAAGTTATAAGAAATGATATTAAACAGGCAATAGAGAAAGCTAAAGAATTAGAAAGTGATATTTTTGGTTTTGGGAATCTCTTTTATAGAAAGGAGAATAAATTTTGGCAAACAGTAGAAGATGATTGGGAAAAGGAGTTTATAGATTTAGCAATAGAAATTGAGGTTGAAGTAGAATTTAAAAGGGCTGGTATGATTAATCAAAGTATAAATATACCAAATTTAAATTAAGGAGTAATAAAAATGTCATCAGTTATTATTTTTTTTGCTGTGATGCTATTCTTATTTTTTTGGCAAATGAATAAATTAAAACAACAGCAACAAAATAAAGAATTAATTGTTTTTTCTTTATTATGGTTAGCAACTTTAATTTATGGGGGATTATTAATCTTTGAAGTAATAACTGTAACTCCTTTTGATTGGATAGTTAATTTATTTAACTAAATTAACTATTGTTAGGTTAAAGGAATTTTGATTTATGTATAGAAGAAAAAACATAAGGTTAACTAAATTAAATGACTAACATATAAAAGTGTCAAAACAATATAAATAAAAGGAGTTGATAAAAATGGGAGTAAGTTGGCAAAAAGATTATGAAATTGGAGTAGAAGAGATTGATAGACAACATAAGGTATTGTTTGAGAAGGTAAATGATTTATTGGATAAATATGAAGCAGATAAAACAGCGGAGAAAAAGAATAAAGAGCAGATAGAAGATTTATTCTTTTTCCTTACTGATTATTTTGAAATGCATTTTTCGGCGGAGGAAAAGTTGCAAGAGGAAGTTGGTTTTAGTGAACAAAAAGAGCATCAAGAGCGTCATAAGGCATTTATTGAACGGATTAATGAATTTAAATATGATTATCTAAATTTAGCTGAAGATGAAATAGATGATGATTTCTTTTTGGAAATAAGCGGTCAAGTATTAAGATGGATGATTAATCATATCGGCGGGGAAGATAAAAAAATAGCAAAGTTTATAAAAGATAAGCAATGATTTAAGTAGAGTAAAGGAGGGGGATTAAGTGTCAAAATTTAGTTTTATTCATGCTGCTGATCTTCATTTAGGAAGTTCACTTAAAATAAGTAATAGAGAGTTTCTTGCTGAAGAGAAAGAAATATTTGCAACGGCTAATTATGATGCCTTTGCACGTCTGGTGGATTTGGCTTTAGAAAAAGAAGTTGATTTTTTATTATTGATTGGAGATACCTATGATTCTGAAGAGCGGTCAGTTAGGGCCAACCGTTTCTTTAAAGAAGAGTGTCAGAGGTTAGATGAGGCAGGTATTGGAGTTTATTTAATAGCCGGTAATCATGACCCGTTAGCAAAGAAGAAAGAACTATTTAAACTGCCGGATAATGTTGTAGAGTTTTCTGCTAAAGAGGTAGAAGATTATGAGGTTTTAGATGAAAATAATCAGAGTTTGGCCCGGGTATTTGGACAATCATATCAAAATAAGTTTGAAGCAGAAAAATTGCATAAAGATTATCAAGCTCAATATACTAATAACTATAATATTGCTTTATTACATACAGGGCTTAATCCAGATGGTAAAAAATATCTTCCTGCTTCAAAATCTGAGCTTAAAGAAAATCCAGGGATAGACTATTGGGCTTTAGGTCATCTGCATCAATGTCAAATAATAGAAGAGTCTAATCCTGTGATTGCTTATTCGGGTAATTTACAGGGGAGAGATTTTGGAGAAAGAGAGTTAAAAGGGGCTTTATTAGTCGAAGTAGATACTGCTTATCAGCCTACTTATAGTTTTATACCTACCTCTAAAGTCATTTTTAAAGAGATAGAAATAGATTTAAATCAACTAGAAGAGATACCAAAAAATATAAGCAAACTAGAGGATGTAATTATAGATAAGGCAGAGAGATTATCAGATCAATTACCTGATCCGCCAGAGGGTTTAGCTAGTTATGATAATTATTTTAAACATTATTTTTCAGGATATATAGTTCGTTGGGTAATTAAGGGAAGAGCAGAAATACATGAAACTATAAAGCAACAGTCTCAGGAAGTAGCAAGTGAATTAAAAAATTTATTAAATCAAATTGATTTCTTTCCTAATAACATTTGGACGACAGAGATTAAATTTAGGACTAGAGCTCGGATGCCTGATTTAGAAGAGTTAAAAGAGGAAAGGGAAGTAGTAGCTGAGATTGCTGAAGTTTTTTCTGCAGTAAGTAATGATTCTAAACTAAAGGAAATGCTGCAAAATGAGTTAGGAGATATTTGGGGGGCTAGTCTTGATCATGAGGATGTAGATAATCAAAAATTTCGCTTGACTGCAGATGCTTATCAGGATATTTTATCAGAAGCGAAAAATTTAATTACTGCGAAAATAATGGGTGAGGAGTGAGCATATGAGAATAAAAAGACTGGATATTGGAGATTTTGGGATATATTCTAATCAAGTTATAGATCAATTAAATCCCAATATGGTAGTTGTAGGAGGTTTAAACCGAGCTGGAAAAAGTAGTTTGTTAGAGGTATTAAGGTATTTAGGTTATGGCTTTCCTCGTGATAATTCTTTACCTCCAGCAAGAAAGAAGTATTATATTCAGGCTGAAATTGAGTCTGAAGAAAATAATAGCTTTTATTTGACTACAGAGGGTTTTGCAGAACCTGTAATTAGTGAGTATGATGATAAAGAGCTTATTAATCCATATCAGAAATTAAGTAGATATACTTATCAACAGTTGTTTACTATTAGCTTAGATAGGTTAAATAAATTACCTAAAGATAAGCAAAAAAAAGAACATTTACAATCTATTTTATTAGGTGCTGGCTTTTCTGATTTATTAAAGATACAAAATATAAGCGAAGAATTAAATAAAGCTGCTAAAAGAATTGGTGGAAGTAATGGTGATTGCAATGTGTATGCTTTTAAAGAATATAATCAACAAATAAAAGAAGGTCTAGAAAAAAGAGAGCAGGCTTTAAAAGAGATTGATAAATTTCAAGAGTTAAAAGAGGACTTAGCTACTACTAAAGATCAGATAAAAGATAAAGTATTGGGAATAAAAAAGGCTCAAGCTCAGACAACTATTTTTGATATTTTAAAGAGTAATTATAATCTTTGGGAAGAAAAGAATGAATTAGAATTGAAGCTAGAAAAGTATGAACGAGATAATTTAGAAAATAATTATAATCATCATTTATTAAAAGAGGCTGAGAGGTTAAAAAAAGATTATCAGCAGTCAGAGAAAGATTGTCGTAAAGCTTTTACTAAACTTAAAGAAAAAATTGATAGTACAGATGTCATCAAAGCTAAAGAGAAATTAATTGAGTATCGAGAAGAATTATTAAAATATGAGTCTGAAATATCTGGTTTAAGAGAAAAGATTAGAATCCTACAACGAGATAAAGATGAGCAGTATGAGAGAGAAGAAAGGTTAAAGGCTGAGATTAAAGATTATAATAATTCGTGGGATGATTTTTCATCTGTTTTAGAGATTAAAACTGATGAAGTAGCTAAAGATAATTTAAATCAGACTAAAAAGGAATATAGAACTACTGTTCAAAAATTAGAAGAGGAGAAGAAGAAAAGAGAAGAGTTAGATAATAGAAAGGAGTTTATCAAAGAGCAGTTAGAGGATAAAAAAGATTTAGGAGTAGCTGCTAATTTGAAGAAGTATTATCTTCTTGCGATGATTTTTTTAGTAGGTGGAGGTGTTTTAGCCTATACTGTTGAGCCGCAGGTTGGTTTTATAGTAGCTTTAACTGGTGTTATTGGAGGTAGTATTAACTTTTTATTTCATTTTATATTTAATCGATCTACTTACCAACAAAAGGAAAAACTAAATTTTGAGCTGGAGGATATAAATCAGAAATTAACTAAGAATAAGCAAAATATTGAGCCACTAGAGGATAAAAGAGAAGAGTTAGAAAATGAGATTATTACTTATTGCAAGCTCTTAAATTTGCCGCAAAAAGTATCTTTGACTTTAATCTCTAGAACATTTGAATGGATTAAAGATGTAAAGGAAAAGATTAATAACTGGCAGCAAAAAAATCTGATATTAAAGAAAACGGAAGATGATTTAGCAAAAAACTTGGTGGAATTAAATGAAATAATAGCTGATTTATCTAAGTATTTATATTCGGGAGATTTAAGTTGGAATCAAGATGAATTATTTGCTAATCAAAATAAGCTTTTTATTCTGTTAGAGGAGGTTTGTGAATACCTTCATTTAGCAGAGACCCTAGCTGAAGCAGAAGTTGAAAAAGAAGAGTTTGAAGAAAAAATTGCTGAATTTTTACCGGAGGAGATTGAGGCTGATGATTCATCAACAGCTTTAGATAAGTTTATTGCTAAATGTGGAGATTATCAAAAGCTAAAGAAAATAGAGAGCAAAATAGATAATTTAAAAACAAATGTATTGGCCTCTTTGCGAACTGAAAGAAGTAAAAACGCATTCATAAAATTAAAAGATCTAGCTGATAAGGAAATTAATAATCTAAAACTACTTACTTTATTTGACGATTTTTACCAGCAGTACACTTCTTTATCAGATGTAGAGGAGAGTTATCAAACTGCTAAAGAAGAATTAAATGAGTTAAAAGAAAGATTAGAGCAATTAAAGAAGCAAGAACAGAGTCTAGAAGATAGAAAAGAAGTTTTAGCTACTAATCAAAAATTAGCTGAGGCAAAAGAGAGTATTGTTAGGGCTCGACAGAGTTTAAGACCTTTAGCAGAGAAGTTTGCAGTTAATAAAACAGCTAGCTTTATTCTTGATCAAGCACGAGATCGTTTTATAAATCGAATTAAGGATAAGTTATTAGGTTCTGCTAGTGAGATATTAAAGAAGATGACAGAAGGGGAGTATGAAGCCATTTTACCTCAGGATGATTTAGCAGAGATAGATTTTAAACTTAGAGCTGATGAGAAAATCAAACATCAAACAATTGCTGAGTTAAGTCAGGGTACTAAAGAACAGCTCTTTTTGTCAGTTAGAATCAGTCGAATTAGAGAGCTTAGCCCTAATCTACCGGTGATTTTAGATGATTCTCTAGTCAACTTTGATGATTATCATTTACAGCAAGTAATTGAATTATTAGTGGAATTATCAAAGACACATCAAATATTTATTTTAACCTGTGATCCTAAGTTGTTAAAGTATTTAAATAATCTAGCTAATAATATCCAATATTGGCAGTTAGAAAAGGGCCAATTTAAGCAAAGCTCATCAGCTGAAGAATTGATAAATTATTTGTCAGTTTAGTCTAAGAAGAGGAGATTAATGGTGAATTAAAGCCATATCAAACTCTGGTTTTTAAATAAGAGGAAGGATAAGATTAAATGAGGTTAGAAGAGAAAAAAGAGACTAGAAAGAAAATATATTTAATCTTAGCCCTATTTCTAGTATTGATTATTTTTAATCTATTAGTCTATTTAATCCCAGTAGAGTATGAGCGGGTTAAGATTTTTATTTTAGATGATTTCCAGCAAGGTGAAGAGCCTTATGGTAATCTATCGATTAGTCATGGAGAATTAGTTCGAGATGTTATTGCTGGGATTGATGATAATTTAGTTTTCAATTTGCATAATGTGAGTTCAGATTCTGGAATTAAAGAAGAGTTGTATTTAGATGGTTTAGTTGAGGCAATAGATTATAAACGTCAAAATCCTAAGCAAGAAGTAATTATAAATATTAGCCTTTCTTTTTCTGCCTATTCCTCGGAGCATAAAGAGTATATAACTAAAGCTATAGATGAGGGAATAGTCATAGTTGCTGCGGCTGGTAATGATAATTCAACTACTCCGATTTATCCAGCGGGGTTTTCTGATGTAGTGGCTGTGGCTAATGCCCAAAGAATTTCTAAGGCCCAAAGTTCTAATTATGGGGAGTATATTGATCTATCAGCTCCAGGAGATGCTGGGGGGGTTGTAACTGGGAGTTTGGCCCGGGGCTTTGGTTTTAGTTATATTAGAACTAGTGGGACCTCTTTTTCTGCTCCGCGATTAGTAGGAACTTTGGCAAAGATTTTAGAGTTGGATAAAAATTTAACAGCTGAGCAGGGCTTAGAGCTAATTAAAGAGAATACAAATAGAATTTTTGCTGAGGAATATCAAGCTGGAGAGCTAGGAGCTGGTTTATTAAATTATAATCGTGTCTTAAAAGAAGTTGATTTTAAATACTGGTTAATTGAGAGATTAGCAATAATTACTCTGTTTTTCATCTTATTGCTAGCTTCTATGTTGTTGTTGTGGAAGTATAAAATAGCCGGTGTTTTTTTTACTATACTTCTGTTTATTATCTTATTTCCAAGTGCTTTATTTATTAGTGAGAATGCGGCTGAAGCTTTGATAGTATTATATGATAATTCATTACTACTTGGCTTTAATAATTTAATACTGGCTCTTATTTTTGTATCTGGAGTAGTGATTTATAAATTTAGTTACTGGATAGCAAAGGTTAAGTTGGCAGCATTATTTCTTTTAATAGTAATTAATTTAATCATGCTTAATTATCAAATAAGTTTAGAGATTAATTATTTGCTAACTATTTTCTTTGCCTGCTTAATAATTATTATAGAATGGAGTTTAGCTAGGAAAGTAAAAAATAAAAATAATATTAAATATTTATTAAGCAAATTAGATAGCAATTCAAATAAAGTACAGCGATTAGCTAAACAGAAGTTAGTGCTTGCTCAAGAGGTTAATTATGAAAAATTAAAGCAGGAATTAGCTAAAAGCAATTCAGTAGTGCGAATAATTAATTTATTGGATATATTAGCAAGAAAAGAGTTTGAGCAAAGTAAAGCTCTATTATTTAATTATTTATCTAATCCTCAGCTAAAGCTTTATTTGACTGCTTTTAAATATTTAGCTAAGGACTCAACTTATACTACAGAGTTAATTGATTTTGCTGCAAGGAAAAAATTAAGTAAAGGAAGATTACTTTCTGCGTTTAAAGATGCTGATAAAGCAGTGATTAAAGAGTTATTACTATTATTTAATAATAATAATCAACGTCAGCAAGAGCTTGTTGTTATCATTTTAAAGTCTCAAGATTGCAAAAAGATTATTAGTATTCTAGAGACTGTTTTTACTCCAAAAATGCAATTAGATAAATTGTGGCAGAGTATTTCTAATTGTCAAATCAAATCAGCAGTTTTAAGTGAGCAATTAATAGATTTAGTTTTTAGAACGGAAGAAATGTGGACATGTTATTATGTCTTAAAAATTTTATTTAAGCTACATCCTTACCCTAAGAATTTAGTTCCTGTTTTAGAAATTTTAAAGGATAGGCAAGAAGAGGTAATTAGCTTAGAGGCTAAAGAGATTTTAGAGGAAATTGAAGCCTTAGATTAAGAAATTAGGCAGTTAAACTAAGAGTTTACTTTTTAAAAAAGAATGATATAATTAGAAGTGAGTAGACTAACAATATAAGCTTAGGGAGGGGTTTGATTAATGATAGAAAGATATGAAGATGAGAATTGGTGTAAAGAAATGGAACTTAAACTTGACGTTAATAATATGTTTATGGAGAAAATAGGTGAGGAGCATGGCTTAAATAAAGAATCAGTTGATCAACTACAGGATAAGGCTAGTCAAGCACATGAAGCCATTTTAGCAGCTAAGGATGCTGGGCAAATGGGCTTTATGGAGCTGCCAGAAAGTCATCGTGAGATTGCTAGAGAGATTAAAGAGTATGCTGAGGCTAAAAAGGATCAATTTGATAACTTTGTTGTTTTAGGAATTGGTGGCTCGGCTTTAGGAAATATTGCCTTACAGACTGCTTTAAATCACCCTTATTATAATTTGAACGAAGAGGTTAGAGATGGTTATCCTCGTTTATTTGTACCGGATAATGTAGATCCGGAGAGATTAAAAGGATTATTAGAGAGTCTTGATTTAGAAAAGACTGTCTTTAATGTTATTTCTAAATCTGGTGGTACTGCTGAAACTATGAGTCAGTTTTTAACTGCTCGTGAGGCTGTTATTGAAGAGTTAGGTTCTGATGCTTTATCTGATCATTTTATAGCTACGACTAGTAAAGACTCAGGTAATTTAATTAAGATTGCTAAACAGGAGGAAATGAAGACTTTTTATATTCCTGATAATGTCGGGGGAAGATTTTCTGTTTTAACACCGGTTGGACTTATTTCGGCTGCCTTTACTGGAATAGATATCGAGGAGGTATTAGCTGGTGCAGCTTATATGGCAAAAAGATGTGATACTGATGATTTATGGGCCAACCCTGCCTATTTAAATTCTGTATTACAGTATTTAGCCGATAAAGACGGTAAGCCAATGTCAGTCATGATGCCTTATTCACATGGGTTAAAGGATATTGCTGATTGGTATAGACAGTTATGGGCTGAATCATTAGGTAAAAAGTATAATCGTCAAGATAAAGTAGTAAATGTTGGCCCGACTCCAATTAAGGCTTTAGGAGCTACTGACCAACATTCTCAAGCTCAATTATATATGGAAGGACCTTATGATAAGGTGATTACTTTCTTAGAAGTAGAAGAGTTTAGAGAAGAGTTAACAATTGCTAGTGGTTATGATGATATTGCTGGGATATCTTATTTAGGCGGCAATAAATTCAGCGATTTATTAAATACAGAAAAGAAAGCTACTGAGTTAGCCTTAACTAAGAATAATCGCTTAAACTGTACTATTAAATTCCCTACGATCAATGAGTTTACAATGGGTCAATTCATTTATCTTTTTGAATTACAGACTGCTTTTTCTGGTGAGTTATATGATATTAACGCTTTTAATCAGCCTGGAGTTGAACTAGGTAAGAAATATACTTATGGAATCTTAGGGCGAGATGGCTTTGAAGATATGAAGGATAAGTTCGATGCTCGTGATGCAAAGGATGATAATTTAATTATTTAATTTAAAAGGGGGCCTAGCTCCCTTTTTTCTTTTAAAAAGAGGATAAAGCTGATAAATGTAGAAACAGTTATTAAAGTTCAGTTGATAGTTGATAGTGTAAAGTGTATAGTTAAGGTCAAAGTTATTACTATTTAAAAATTGCCGCAGGCAATTGATGTCTTGATCGTAGGAATTAGGTATAAAGTCATATTCAAAAATTATATGGTGCTTAGTACCTAATCCTTATTTTAAAATGCTTTTGAACTTAACTGTCAACTGTCAACTGTCAACTGTCAACTGTC
>LFCJ01001196.1_pt1 | contig 17778 bp, 30 predicted proteins | sample 643141 | NCBI WGS metagenome assembly LFCJ01 (sample SAMN03766243, study PRJNA286221) | soda lake metagenome | biome: soda lake; feature: Kulunda steppe; material: water; isolation source: sample B1-Br-g2 brine of Lake Bitter-1 | place: Russia: Kulunda steppe | collected 2010-07
CTCTCCCTCCCAATTGCCATGCTGGGTGCCAGGCACCGAGGCAATCAATCACCCAATTCATACTCTCCCTCCCAATTGCCATGCTGGGTGCCAGGCACCGAGGCAATCAATCACCCAATTCATACTCTCCCTCCCAATTGCCATGCTGGGTGCCAGGCACCGAGGCAATCAATCCCCCAATTCATACTCTCCCTCCCAATTGCCATGCTGGGTGCCAGGCACCGAGGCAATCAATCCCCCAGTCCATGCTTTCTCTTTGGGGATTAACAAACCCTGCAGGGTGCAACCAGCCAAGAGTGTAACCAGCCGCCTAAGGCACGCATGTGGTGTCCCAGCTGAGATGCCCCCAAAAGCGGCCGCAGCGCTAATCAATCCTTCCAACCGACTCGGTAGCCCAAACGTCAGGCATGCCTGCCCTTTACTGCACGCAGCGCTGGATGGCTGCCTTCTTCAGAGCCACGCAGCCGCTGCTGACCCGCTGGCAGGGCGCGGGCAGCAGCGCAGCCAGCCTCACCTCAAGGGCATCCGGGGTGCCCGCCGCAGCCGCCGGCCCTGCCGATCGCCGCATCAGCGGCAAGTGTGGCCTCATCTTCGAGGGCCTGCTCTCGGGGCTGGCGGTGCTGCACGTGCGGCCCCCCGCCGACTGGATGCGTGCATTCTTTGGTGGGTGGCGGTCCAGAGGCTTGTGCTTGGGGCGCGTGCAGCTTGGTGTGCTGTGCGCAGCCTCTGCTCCAGGCTTGTGGGTCGCTCAGTGCGTGTACTCCACATGGGCTCTGTGCAACGCCTTGACACAAAAGGGCTCCATTCTTTGGCATGGTGTGTTGGTCCGAGCCCTCGAGTCCTGTGTGCATCCTGACGAGATGTGCGTGAAATTTAAAGTGCATGTGTGTCATCGCCGCGAGCACATCCTGGCTGCTCTGCAGCAGCCAGGGCAAGCCAAAGAACACAACCAGCGGGTTGGCGGCGCGCATCCTGCACCATACAGGTGTCTCAGCCGTGCTTGCTTCAATCCACTCCTAGCCCTGGCTGTATTCGCTGCTCGGGCACACATGGACGCCGCTCAAAGACCAGGCGTGCCTGTCAGCCTCACGGCAGTGTCCCTGAATTGAACCCTGCCACCCTTGCAGAGGCCAGCCTCCCCCACCTGCCCCAAATGCATCGCCGCAACCTGGACGGCCTGGCATACAGCGTAGCTGTGCTTGAGTTGCACCCGCCACCTGACTGGGCTGGTGTCCTGGTCAGCACCATCGAGCACGAACTCACGCAGGCCCAAGCGCAGGGAGAGAAGGTGGGTTGCGCGCGCCACGAGGTTCAGTTCTCGAGTAAGGCAGCACAAGAGGCTGCAGGGGACTGCGCTGGCAAGCTCCGTGACCAAGTCTTGCTAGGTTGCGGTGGGGCGGGTGTGCTGTGCACTCATGCGCTTGCTTGCTCGTCTTTCCTGATCAGCCTTCCTGTTTAAACTTCCTGTCCAACATCTGGCTGGACAGCTGTGATCAATGTGGGCTGAAACTTGTGTGCTTCCTATTGATTGTCAAGGGCATCTGATCTAGATCGGGGGGTGGGGCAAGTGGGGTGTTGTGTCCAAAGATCGCCTATACAAGCACCTTATGCGGCTTGCCTCAAATGTTTGGCCTACTGCGCCTGTAATGGCTTGTTACTGGCACACGTTGTCTTTTGTCTTGGTGGGCTTGACTGCTGTGCTGCAGGACGCCTTGGTATGCCTTGAGCCTGACATGGGTCCAGAACGCCAGATCCCCCCCTTCCGATTTGATGTGGGTTTCAGGTGGACCGCACTTCCTTGGGCAAAAGCCTCTTCGGGATCCGCTGGCTGGAAGGGCCTGACTCAGCTTCATACAAGCGCTGGCGGGATGCAGACTGGATTGGCCCTGCTTTGGAGCTGTACGCATACAGGCAGGAGAGGCAGCCGCCAACAGGCGGAAGGGGCAGGAGGGGCAGATCTCTGGATTGAGGTTTATATTTATATAGCTGCTAGTGCAAACTGGTAAGTAGCTGAGTTATACTTTTGATCGTATGATCAAGCTTAGACCCATTCTTCCCGGTCTATGTAAAATTTAAAAACAACTTGACCGGGTCCGTTAAGCGACCTGGAAAGCGTGAGGAAAATGGATGAAGCAAAAGCCAAGGCGTTGGCTGACTTCAGGGAGAAGCTGCTCAGGCACAAGGAGGTAGAGGGCAAGGTGAAGACGCTGCGCCAGTCGGTGAAGGAGCTCAAGAAGGAGTTCGACAAGACGGAGGGCGATCTACAGGCGCTGCAGAGCGTGGGCCAGATTATCGGAGAAGTGCTGAGGCAGCTGGACGACGAGCGCTGTAAGTAGTCTCTGAAGCGTTGTGTGCTGGCTACATCTGTTCTGTTATGGTTTCAGCTCCCTGGCCTCTGGAAAGCAACAGCCCTTCCTTTCCAGTCCTCCGGTCAGTCCCCCTTGCACCCACCCCCCTCTCCGCCTTGCAGTCATCGTCAAGGCGAGCAGCGGCCCTCGCTATGTTGTGGGCTGCCGGAACAGAGTAGACAAGTCCAAGCTCGTCACCAATACGCGCGTCACCCTGGACATGACCACGCTCACCATCATGAGGGCCCTGCCAAGAGAGGTGTGCACATTGGCTGATGCTGCTGCAGCTGCTGCTGCTGCTGCTGTTGCCCTACCTTAGAGATTGATCAGAGCATGGAAGTGTCTCTGGCGGCACAGCGTTGTTGAAGGCATTAAGTGCGGAAGTGGTTTGTTCTGGCAGGGAGGCATTGAGCGAGGCGGAACCGAAGCTGTCAGGGCACGCTCTCCCGGAGTCAGTGCACCCCCCTTCTGCAACAGGAGCACATGCGGCAAATTACAGACAAGGACGGGAAACCAATGATAGTGATCACGGTCAGGGCATGAAATGGTCCAAACCATGGATATGAAATATGCCATGCGCTTGACTGGGACATGTGGGCAAGGTGTCTGCTTTGCCAACAAAGTGGAATGTAAATGTACACAATTATTGGGCAAACAAACAAGCCATGGGTCATGGGAAACCGATAGATGGCATTCCTTGTATGCACCTGCATTAAACTGCAGCATGTTCATCTGCCTTCTTTCTTTTGTCTTTCTAGGAGTGCATGCAGCTAGGCCTGAATGTTTTCAAGGCAAGCGCATGTGTGAAAACACAAACTTATGCTTGCATGTGAGCATGCACTCCAATGAGTGTGAATGCTAGTGTGGGAACATGCGAATTGACCCTTGCAGTCTCGTCTGAAAGAGGGCGCTTCTCTGACATGCTGGATCCTTGATGTGTCTCGAGTCAGGTGGTCTGGATAGCACGAGGAAAACAGGGATATCTCTCTGCTCTGCACAAGCTGCGTGCTTGTCTGGTCTTGCCCATGTTCTGCACCCAAGGAGCACCTAGCCAGCCAGTGCAAGCAAGGTAGCCGTCAGGCTTTGCATTCAGGCTTGCCCCAAACAACTGGATACCCCAGAGCCTGTAGGGTGACGGTCTGTCAGCGCATGCCGGGCAGCAAAACTGGGCGAGAACGCCCATGCACACTCCAGGCCCTGCTCCATGTTCAATGCGCACCAGCAAACGAGGCCGCTGTGGCTTGGCAGCCAAAAGTGCATCAGCAAGAATGATGTGCATGGGCGTGCGTGTGCATGCAGGTGGACCCTATGGTGTTCAACATGGTCAACGAGGACCCAGGCAAGGTGGACTACTCCTCCATCGGCGGGCTCGGGGAGCAGATCCGGGAGCTGCGCGAGAGCATTGAGCTGCCCCTGATGAACCCAGAGCTCTTCCTCCGCGTGGGCATTAAGCCCCCAAAAGGTAGGCAGGGCGGCAGGCTGGGCTGCGTGGTTGCAAGGCAGGGCAGCAGACTGGGCTGCGTGGCTGCAAGGCAGGGCAGCGTGGCCGCAAGGCAGGGCAGCAGGCTGGGCAGCGTGGCTGCAGGGCAGCAAGCCCAAACCCAACTGCTGGCGCCCTGTCCCCCGGACGACCCGCATGCCCTTGCACCTGCCTTGCTCATTGTTTGCTGCTGTTGCCCCTGACCAGAGTGGCGAGCAAGGGGAAGGACGGAGCGGGGAAAGGCTGCAGCACCTCCCTCTGCTTCTGCGCACCTGTGGCCATGCCCGTTGCACTTGGACGTGGAACGCTCTTCAGGCCATTCTGTTCATGCCTTAGCCTCTGAAGCATCTAGCTCGCTAACTGCAATGCGCAGGTGTACTTTTATACGGGCCCCCAGGTACTGGCAAGACGCTGCTGGCAAAGGCTATCGCTTGTAACATCGAGGCCAACTTCCTGAAGGTGTGTATCATGACTGTCCTGTACGTGTGCATGCGCGCACGCGTGCACAAGCTGATGCTGCAGTGCACGCTAGACTGGCATCCATGGTCTTGAGTTCTATCAACCCCAGTGCACGTTAAACAGCCCAGAGCATTCTCACGTTGTCTGCTCACAGATTGCTTGCTAATTTGTAACTCGCGCACCTTGAATTGTAATATGTTCTTACTGTGTTCATCCCCGCTCCAATTTTGCATCAACCATCTTCGACCCCTGCGTAGGTGGTAGCCAGTGCCATCGTAGACAAGTACATTGGAGAGAGTGCACGTATCATTAGAGAAATGTTCGGGTGAGTTTGGCACTGACATTGTCACACTTGATGCCAATGTATGGTCATACTGAAATGTCACATTTGTGCCCTCATCTGAACTAGAGTCCCTGCCGAGGACGTGTGGAGAATTTGACAAAGCCCCAACAGCAACTGTCATCTGGCGAAACAGCAACTGTCTTCAAAGGCACCTCTTGTTTCGCCAAATTCAATTGGCATGCTTAGCCAGTCCTGAATGGTCTCGGATGCAGAAGTGCCATTCAATTGGCATGCTTAGCCAGTCCTGAATGGTCTCGGATGCAAAAGTGCCTAAAGCATTCAGATCTGGCTTTTCAATGGCAGGGCATCAGTTCGTTAGTCCACCAGCAACTTCTGGGGTATGAAGCAAAGCACCTGAATGAGAGGAATCAGCAATCTGTTACGTGCTGACAATGGCAGAGGCAAGCATGTGTTTGCTTGTTCTGTCTTCAAGATGTACGGGTGCGCTGAAAAGCGCGAACCTGACTACACACGCGCATGCGCATGCTGTCCATGACCCTGTTGCTTAGTTGCTCTGTGCCCCTGTTTTTTAAGGTATGCCAAGGAGCACCAGCCATGCGTCATCTTCATGGACGAGATTGATGCCATTGGCGGTCGGCGGTTCAGTGAAGGCACAAGTGCAGATAGAGAGATCCAGCGGACACTGATGGAGTTGCTTAGCCAGCTAGACGGATTTGACATAGTGGGCAAGGTGGGTCCATGAACCCTCATGGCCCTCCCAGGTCGGATATTCCTACTCACTGCTCAGCAACGAGTTAAATAAGAACGATGCTGGAAGCCTTGTGTGCACCGATGTACGGCATGGTTCGGGTCTGGGCACTGCACACAGGCACGCGCCTGTGGAAGTCAATTTAGGGGCAGCGCGCCTGTCATTGCAGAGCTGAGTATGATCACAGTATGATACACACCTGCTTGTGCCCTTTCCTGCAGGTCAAGATGATCATGGCTACAAATAGACCAGATGTACTAGACCCAGCACTGTTACGGCCAGGCCGGTTGGATCGCAAGATTGAAATTCCCTTACCCAATGAGAATGGTGAGCCGCTACCCGATGTATTCAGTGTTCATTCAATGGCATGCTACCATAAATTATCAGCCTGCATGCGGCTGCAAAATACAGCAGAGGCGCTGCAGTTGGGGCAGCAAACCAAATGAGAACAGCTGGTCTCCTTTATATCCAGTGTTGCCATGGCAGTGAGGGCCACAACTCCAGCAACAGTAACAGGAGGTGATTGCGTGCGTGTCATGAGCGCTGTACTGCTGCTGCATCCAACTTGCAGCGCGCATGGAGATCTTGAAGATCCACGCACAAAAGCTGTCCAAGCATGGGGACATTGATTATGAAGCCGTTGTCAAGGTAGGCTCATGGGATGGAAGTGGCACGCCTCCTATGGGGCAAGATCAGTGCTGTGCTTTTTGCCAGCATTCTCACACACCAGAGGGTGTGAATAACAAAACAGATTTGCTAGGCTTGCGCGCCTGATCCATATCCACGCCATGGAGGCTTCCAATTGTGCTCAAGGCCAGAGTGCTTCACATGAGCATGTGTGCAGCTTGGTTTGATGAACAGGCACTCCTGCTTGCGGAGTGCACCTTGTCTACTATTTTGCTCACATCACTTCCTTGCCCGGTCTGCCATGCTTCAGCTTGGAGAGAACTTCAATGGTGCTGACTTGCGGAACATCTGCACTGAGGCAGGCATGTTTGCGATTCGCGATGAACGCGACTACGTCGTTCAAGAAGACTTCATGAAGGTTAGCAGGCACTCCTGAGTATCTGTGAAGCTAAAACTAGGGATGTGGTGGACAATCTGCCTCATTAAATTTCATCGTTACTGCCTATCCTATCACAGTTCGTCTTTTGTGCCAGTTCGGTTGCCCCTCATCATGAGGTTGCCTGCATTTTAGGCTTTGCGCTTTCTAAGAATGCTCGACTTTTTTCTGCTAATACATGGGATGCAGCCCCTCCATGCAGCAGCCCCTTGCCAGGAGGAGCTTGACACCAAGTGATATCTTGGTGCTTTTGATGAAGCTAAGAGCTATTGTAGGCCTGACCCTGTCTAAGAACAGCTCGGGGGAATGGCTTGACATGAGCCAGTACAAATACACAGCATTTTTTTTGTGATGTTTGAACACACATGCCTAGCCTTCTCTCCAGCTTTATGCCTATGTCAACTTCTCTTCTTGCAGGCTGTCCGAAAGATGAGTGAAGCAAAGAAGCTGGAGGGTACGCTCAGCTATGAGGGCTTCGGGGATAAGAAGTAGCACCCTCTAGAGATGACTTACAATGCTTGCACTCAATGGGCTTCAAATTCATTTTTGATCAGGTCCTGTGTAATTATACTTTGGGCGATGACCAAAATAATACAAGGCGCACCCTTTCTGGCGCAGAACTTTCGGGTGCAGAAATCTGCACCATTCACTATAAGATTTTTTTGCTTGAATCAGCATTTTCTAAACATCGCGATATGTGTCTAAGCTCAAAGGTAGCAGATGAACGTCCTTCACAATTCACACAAAGTACTTTGTGCCTGCCTTGGGCATCCCAGTTGATGTTCTCATTTGTGTTATTTGGCTCTACAAGCCTTCATCAGCTAGCACTGCTCAGAATCCTCAACAAGATGCAGCAGGCAATGGCACCCATGCCCTTGAAAGCGAGCAGATTGATAAAGGGAGGTTAGATTTTTGAAGCTGGTACAAATGTGAGTCCCATGGTGGTCTGGCATGAGAACAAATGACTAGAGCTAAGTTCAACTGCATAGGTGTGACAGGTATCTGTCTTTGTTGTTTGAGGGAAGACACACTTCCTGCGCCTGCTGTGCTTGCCAGATCAACAACGGCCTTGCGCTCTACGCCAGGGTGTGCTCTACACCAGGGTGGGACTGGCAGATTAGAGTCTGGTGATTGGTGTGGGTGCCGGCTGCATGCTTGAGGATGAAATGCCTGCCAACCTTGCTGCCTTCCCCGAGCAAAGCCACGGGTGAGGCTGGGTGCGCCCTCTGTGTCCCCAGGGCATCAGTTGCCGCCGAGCACCAGGGCCCTCATTTGTTTGTGGGCTTTCGAACAAAAACTTTGCCGCTCCCGGGGCAAATCTGCACCCCAGGCCACGCGCCGACCACCTCCGTGCTCCTGAGGAACTCCTTTCTCAAGGTGTCGAGCTTAGGAATAAAGGCTTTGCTCAGGCTTAAACTTAGGATTTCCGCATTTCCAAAATTATGCGCCTGTATTCAGAATACACAGGCCCAGGGGCCTCTGGTCCAAAAAGACAATAACGAGGGTAGATCACTAGTTATGGGGTAAAGATAGGGGATAGGAAATAAAGAAGAAACTACACGGCCGACAGAAAGACCTAATCAAACCTTGCTGATTAATTCATTTAACCCGGAAGTCCTGAAATATAATTTAAATTAGACATTATGGTGCTGGGGACTGTGGCAAGCTTTCCCATAAGGGGAAAGGGAGGGGGGTTCCCTCATCAAGGGCACCACACTCCTTGCCTTGCACAAGTTTCCAGGAGCCGAACCTCCAACCTGAGGCGTGGTATGGGAAGCAGCCTGTGCAAGCCAAGCTCAGTTACCTCTGCCTTCCGACCAACCAACCAGCCAACCAATCCGTCCAGCCAGAACAATGCGGAGGATGTGCTGTTGGTGCGTGGCTAACATGGAGAATACAACGTTCTATTCTTCAAATGCTCATGTTCATGGCGTATACTACTAAGGGGCATGCGTGCGCAACCCAGCAGCATATACCATCACCTGTATGGATGTCTCTCATGTCATTGCATGGGCTGGGGACTTCAGCATCAGGGCGTTGCCAATATGCCAATTAGTAGGTACCTATGCCCTGTTTTGAACTGCATGTGCTGCCAAACTGCTATTTCAAACTGCTATTTGAACATCACGTGCAACATGGGTTGTGCTGGCTCCGCTCTTCTTTCCTTTGCCCTTGCTTGTGTCCAGGATGTATGTGGAGACTATTTTGCAGCTCTAAAGGCGTACAGGCAGATGCAAGCACTCTTGGGGCCCAAGGCCACTCAGGCAGCCAGACGGCTCAGCAGCAGCAGCACAAAGAGCTTAGGTGCCGCAGCACGATTGGCGCTCTATGACGAAAATGTGGGGATGTTGGATGGTGAGTGCTGGAAAGCGTTGGCTCGCTCGGTTTATGTACGGTTGTTGAACCATGCCTTAAGGTAGTTTGCCTACTGTTCACGAGTCGTGCAAGCATCGCAAAGGTTTGCTCATTGGTTTAGACATGTTGATGCAAATTGACTTAGGATGCGCAGCCAACTGCAAGTGCTTACTGCACAATGCCGGCATACAACTACATGCAAGCTGGTATTCATACAGATAGGGTTTAGTGCACATCTTACATTTGACAGAGGCAAACTGTAACGACTGGCATGCTCCATAGGATAACAAAAAATATCAGAGGGGGTTATCTGAGGCCCAAAATGGGTATGGTTTTGGCATGCTCCCAGGGCATGGGCCCCCTGACGGGGCCTTTTCAAGCTTAGTATTAGATGGTAGCCCTGCTTGCAAGCTCTTCACAGCACTTGAGCTTGAAAGGGCCCCATCAGGGGGCCCATGCCTAATGGGCCACAGCGTGAACCCTACTTTTCACAGCCAGATGTCCACACCAGATCAGTCACTGCACCAATCACATGATTTTTGGTGTTTTGGTGCTCTTGTAATAAATGAACATCATTGCAAAAGAATTGGATTGAATCCACTCGGTGGTTGTTGAGTTGTGCATTTTGGGTCATTTCCCTTAGAAAAAAGCAGCAAAAGGGGTGCCAAAATGGGTCAAAATCCGACCCCCTCCAAACCTCAGTTCATATCCAATGTCAATTAGCAACATAAAAGAAGTATATTGATGGTGTTTTGGGGGTAAAAAGACGTGTGGTTGGGTCGAAATGAGGGCATAAGTGGGCTGTGTTTATGCCAAAATAGGCCAAAAACAGAGGCTGAGCACCCTCCCAGGCCACCAGGGGCGTCCATTTCACCCCAAATTCCGCCAGTAGCCTAGTTCTATGATAAAAATACAATTTGCATCAGAAAAGGAGCATGCCCAGACTTCATCCTCTGAAAAAATATATGGATATCAGAATACCGTATTTTGGCTGTAAAGGAACTTCTTTAGCCCTTTATTTCCTGGCCTTATCGTGTGACAGTGCTTAAGTATTGCATGACACTCCCGCAAATGTGCTATGGCCAGGACGCAGGATTGCACACGTTGCTCTGTGCCCACTCCTGTGTCTTTGAGAATATGGGCAATTTAATGTATTCAAGCTTAAAACCCCAGAAAGGCATCTTTAAGCCACTTCCATGGAGCTCTAAGGCCGCCTCGGCTTTGCCCAATTTTGTCGAAACCTTGCAAAATAATGCAGGTACACAGCCACTCCAAGATACAAAGCTGACAGCTGTAGCTGCTGCGCAATACTGCTGTTCCCTTCCCATCGGCTGTGCCTGTTGGCAGGCATCTTTGCCTGACGTGTACACCAACTGCGCTGCGTCAAAGCTTGATGCGCAACGCAGCTCTATGAGTGTGCACTCCCATGCTAATCAACTTTTCTCTGTTGCCGCCAACCCCAGCCTGCCATGTAGCCATTTTCCCATTGTCAGCTCCACTAGCCCTGACTTGACAGCTGCTTCAATCCCTGAGAATGGGCTGGGATGGACTGGCAAGGCCATAATCTACCCCTGTTCAAACCGGCTCATTGCACCCTTTTGAATCTGATTGATGTCTAACCAGCAGCCCATTTAGTAGATAAATTCCCAGGGCTGGCTGAATACAAGGGTCTCGCCTATCGCTGGGTCTTATCACTTTATTTATAATGTACAACTATCCCTACATCATGAATGCACAACACCAAGACAAGTTATTCGGCTGTCTGGGTGCTTGAACTGGGGAAAGGGCATAAGAAACATGGCTAATAAAGAACTGCAAAAGGCTCCCAATTGGCACCTCGCGAACAGCATATTTCCTGAAACACCCAATTATTGATGTTAGTGCAGATGCTAGCTGGGGGACATCTAGGCAGGGAATGCGCAGAAGGATACCCACAATGGGCCTGAGCTTATACCCTAATTTTTTCTTCTTTAATTAGGTACAGTTTTAGGTATACGTCCAGTCATGACCCTGAAGTCAACAGATCATGTTTTCACTCTTTCTGCCAGGTGTGAGTCGTGAGCAGCTTGCTGAGCTGGTCAGCCTGCGTAGGAGGCTACTGCATGAGCTACCCCGTATCAGGACACAGGTAAGAAGGAAGCCCAGCCCGGGTCTTTATATCTGTCAGCCCAACTTTGCCTTCTGACATGCAGCATCTTAATCAGCAACTTGATAAATCCTTGAAATTAAAAGACAATTGAACTACCAGGAACACACACTTGAGGTTGAGCTTGCTTGTCTGTCGTGTTTGAATTGAGTAGCCCTGACAACAAAACAACTGTACTAAGTGCAGCTGTCTAGCTGGAGCGTTTTCCCAAGTCGAACTCAATCACGTTTTAGCGCAGGCTACTCTCTTGCCCTCATAAAAAATAGAGACGCTTTGTGTCGGTCCAGCGTGTGCCACTGTGTCTACTGGGAGCTTCATTCGTGGCTTTTCAGTGTAGCTGGCCCAAGGTGAAGCCCTTCAATCCGCCATACTTGACATTTGTTTGTCAATAAGCACAATTGTCTCCTGAAATTATTGGCAGAGGCTAGATACTGATTGGGTGAATGAAGACGGCAGAGGCTAGGTACTGGTTGGGTGAATGAAGACGGCCGAGGCTAGATACCAAATGGGTGAATGAAGACGGTTGCAAAACGTCCCCTTGCCATCCCTGTTACTGGACAGAATGGGCATGGCTCTAACTGCGCCAAGCTGGCTTTGCATTTGACAGGTCAATGATGTCATGGATGGGTATGCTTTGGGCAATGCCAGAAGGCCTGCAGCTACGCATTTCAGGAAAGCAGGTGCGCCTTCTTATCGGGATCAATGCCATGCCTACACTTGGACGTCTCTTTGCTACAAAGCATGTGTTAACCTATGACTGACAAATAAATCCTAAAAGTTTGCTTGCTGGAGCTGCCCATGCATTCCCCAAAAAACTTTCTGGACTTCCTATGACTAGTACATTGAGGCACCTGTTCTGGCTTGCATAATAACATTTTACACATGGCGTGATCGGACTTGGTGCTCTGCATTCGTGCATAATTGTGTGCAGTGCACAATCTCCAATCACTCAAATCATCCTATGGCACAATAAGCCCCTGCTTGCTTGTGTGCTTCTTATGTTCAGCCTTCCCTTGTTAGCATGCTGCTATGCCTCATGTTTAGGCACAACTTACCCTAATTTTGCTCCATCACTAGCTAGTTTGGCAATAAAGCCTTTCTATTTTAGTGCTTGGTGCTCTTTAAAATTGAAGGAAAAAGTGCCAGTGAAAAAGTGCTATGCAAACTGAATTATACCAGGCCTTTTAAGGGATTTGCTCGTAGCGCAGGGCGATATTTTATACATTTTTTGTGGATGGTACTTGCACTTTATAAATTGAAGAAGATGCCACAAAAAGCGCTGCCCCCTGTTCATAGGTTCAGCCTTGATCATCCATGCCCGTGCATGGGCGCCTGGTCCAAGCTGCTGCCAGCAATTGCCCTTTTCTTTATGCTGCAGCCTACACCTGCCCTAGTTCCACTGCAGTTTTTCCTATACGTCATCGCCATTTTCAGCAGCAGCGGCGGCGGCGGCGGCGACACAGCAAATCAAAATAAGATGATTAATCAGTTGTGTATGATTACTGCATTTGCTGCCTGGAGTCCATTTCCTCATGGTAGCCTCAATGCTGCATTATGTCACCTGTGCGTGCACCAATGCTGACTTGCCTGTCACCTCGATTGCTCTGTTGCAGATACTGCAAATGGCAACAGCCTCGTCAAGCTTGAGGTCGTTCCGAATTCTGTCAAGCAGGTGTGTTGTGTGTGCACGCATGACAATGTTGCAGTGGGTGGTTGCTCTTAGGCTGTCTATTTTGAGCAGTGTATCGGGCCGCTCAACTGGCTCCATCTGCCATATTTACTGTGTGGAATTAGAACAGAAATGCTTTGCATTGGATATGAGTTACTCTCATTTTTGAACGTGATCTTGACGCGTAAAAATATTTTAACAGTGGACAGTGAGACTTCCATAACACCCAAGTAAGGCAGAGGAGTGTGGGAGATGTTGCCATTTGCTTTGGAACATGACCGCAATTTCCTTTTGGGCGTCTGTTGCACGCAGTGGGTGCGGTCAAAAGAATACAGCATGCGCAAAGCCCGCAGCGACACTGCAATGCCAAGCTCCAGCAGCCAATCTGCCTCCAGCTCAACGGGTAGCACAGCCACTATGATACCAGGGCTGCAACAGCACCACCAGCAGCAGCAAAGGCTGAACCCGCTGCTTGGTCAAGCCCCCATCCCTCCCAGTGTCTCTGCTGCTATCCCACAGCCACGCCGTGCCCAGCCACCAACAGACACATTACGCGACAGTACTTTGGAGGCAGAGGCTTCCCCGCAGCAGCAGCAGCAGCAGCAGGGGCAGCAGGATCTGCCCTCCAATCTTGCTTCCGGAACCCAGGAGGGAACGCTTGCCAGCCAAGGGAGCGGAAGGACAGGGACGCATGCGCAATCAGCAGACCATGATGATGGTAGTGGCAACTACCTGGAATTGAACGCCACATCGAGCCGCTTGCGTGCAGCTGCACTGGCTGCAGCAAGATACAAACAGACGCAAGGCAAGGGAGGAGGAATGAGCAAGGCATCAGTCACAAGCCAGCAGCCACGCGAGGTGCAGCCAGCAGCTGTTCCTGGGGCGGTGCAGACAGGCAACAGGCAGGCAGTATACTCTGCTCCACGTAGGAGCAGGGCCGATGCAGAGGAGGCGTCATTCATAGTCTGCCCCTAGTCCTGAAGGCTGAGCTTGTACCATGACTCATAATTTTTTTGTAGCCCACTTATTGCTGCTTGCGTAGTTTTTCTTTTATTTTCTTTTTCTTTTCTTTTGGTGTGAAACCCCTGAGGAAATTGATTTGTATTTTATTCTGTTGCAGGGCGTTGTTTCTGAACGGCTCAGATTTGTGTTACGCCTTAACCACCTAGACTCTGCCATTTCATTTCGGACATTATGGACTATTTTTTGGCTGGCGAAGACCAGCAACAAACCAATCAGCCTAACGACCTGGCTGGCGGTTAACCCCCAAGTCAGCTTGTAACCCCTAACTACTAGTTAGTAAGTCACCTTGTAAATTCAGGTTTCGAAAGTCTCTCGAAAGCTCCACAGAGTGAGCCCCTTTTTTGACTTTGCACTGACTCCTAGCGTTAGCCATTTAATACTACGTCAGCGGCACACAGCTTCTGAAAACATTTGTGTTCTGGTGTATACTATACCCTAGTAGGGTGCCACCAAGCTATCATGGTTGTGCACTGGCCAGTGATGCTTACACCTCTGATAATCATCATCCTTAAATACAATTTGAACTTTGGGTCTTGAAGGCATGTGTGAAGGCGTTAAAATGAGGAGGGCTACACAGCTGTACCTGCAAAACAGGGGCTCGATCCTACAACGAATAACAAACAATTAAGCAAGGGCAAAAGAAACAAGGTGGTAATCTGCCTTGGGTACTACAGACTGTAGTACAGTGACTTACTGATCGGATCCAAGCACTCATGCAGAAATAAAAGCCATTCCTAAGGTGGATTCCTGGCTGGTGACTCTCTCGGCCTGCTAGGTCAGGTGACCAATTACAAGGGGTTTAAAAGAGGAAAACTACATATGGCCCCCAAGCCTGAGCTGTCCTCGTAGCCTTGGGGACGACCCCTTAGCTAGTTGGCTTTTCTGGCAGTTCTCCTTTTCCTAGCGTTTTTCAGCTCTTCTGCCTTGCCTGCCTTAAGGACATTGCTGTGTCCGCTCGTGTCTTGTAACTAACTAACTAACTAACTAACTAACTAACTAACTAACCACGTAGGTAGTGGAACCACTCCCTACATCAATTAAGGAAAAGGAGACACGTTGGCCCAAAGAGCCGTGAGTCTCCTCCACAAGGGAGATGGAAAAACTAGTGAGGATCTGGAGGGTGACAAGCCGCCCCCTGCTCCAGATCAAGACCTTGAGAGCAACCAGATTTTTCATGAGCTTGTCTAGTAGTTGACAGTTTATGTGCATAGAGCACAGAATGAGCATGTAATTTGAGGGCAGTCTTATGGGCTTTTCGTGTATCAAGGCCGAGCTCTCTAAGGTGATTCTAAGTGTGTGAGGTATAGATAGAGCCTCCCACACCAAGAAGAATGGTGTGAAGGACAACTTTCTTCAGCTGGTTGTGACAACTGAATTTCCATTGTGAAATCCAGGGCACCAAGTATGTACAGTGCTGTACATACATGGAAGCGCACCTGATTCCGGCAATGTTTTTAAAAGGTAAAGGATGTAGGCAAGACAAGACACGGGTGGCTAACGAGTGAGTAGATCCAGGCTATGTAATCGGGAGAGCAGCTTTGACGCGCCTCCTTCGCTCAGTGCCCACATGAGGATCCCCCCTGCAATGCCTACGTTCAACGACTCCATGCTGCCGGCCATTGGGATGGCCACTGGGGTGCAGACGGCAGATGCAGCCTCGCTCAGACCTTGCCCCTCACTGCCTAGCACCAGGCAAACGCCATCCGAGCCGCCTGCTGAGCCGGCTGGCTGGTTAGGCCGGTCATGGACGCCTGGGCTTGAGGGGCCACCATGGTCATCTGCTGGGGCCTGCTGCGTTGTGGGGGGCTCGGGATCTGCTGCTATCAAGCGCAGCTGGTGATGTTTTGCTACCTGGGGGCACGGCAATTTAGGAACAAGTGGTGCGGGCCTATTCAAGTCTGTCTCAACTGTTCTGGGCGCCAAATCAAGCAGCATTCATGCAGGGGCACATCCACCACTGGCAGTCAGGGGGCTAAGGACTCGCTTTCGCTCCTCTTCAGGGCTCAAGCGCAAGAGCAGCCTACAAAGCGCTGTTCTGTGTCTTTGCCAAATAGATGTCTCAGACTGTGCACTCGAGGTCCACACTTGGAGATACTTGACTGAGCTTTGGACAAGACAGGGCTCAAGTACAAGAGCAGCCTATGCAGACTTCAAATCACAACACCTTACAAACGCAGCACCGAAAGAAGCCATCCTCGGGTACAGTGCCGTGGGGCTCCAAGGTCACAGTCCGGCTGGCTGGCAGCCCCTGCCGCCCCATGATTGAGCGTCACAAATGGGCTTTTCACAAAGCAGGCAGGAAGGTCCAGAAGCTTGGCAGGCACGGGCCTGGGGAAAGTCTTGCCTGCATCAGGTCGTCCAAGCTGCCTGAGGCAATGGCCATGCGCAGAACCGCGCCCCGGCTGGACTTAATGGCCTTGTCATTGAACGGGCTGCAGCAGCCGTGCAGCAGGAACACGCCATCCCAGCCAAATGCGAGGGCGCTGCAGGTGTGGGGCGCGTGCGCACAGAGTGAGGGCAGCAGACGCCTCTTGTTGCCTAGAGATCTGCATGACTGTGCTTATAACTGCATGCAGGGCCAGCAAGGGTGCTGAATGGTGGAGACTTAGTGGTCTTGGGAGCCTAAAAGCTGGGCAAGAGCTGCTGACCCCCATCCTTTTCATCATTGTTGGCAGCACTGACCTACAAGCATTCACGCACAATGCTCAAGCCGGCTCACCTGCGCATCAATGTGCCCAAGTTGCCTGTAAGCAAAGAAAAGGGTGCTTGATGAGAATAATTCAAACGATGGCAGCAGGTGGCAGCACTGAAGTACTGGAGTGTGCACCATGGCAGTGCAGCGGTGAGCACTGTAATAACAGCAAAGGGCGTGAAGGGACTTGCTGCAGCGTGTCCAGACATGTATGCTGTGCAAGACTGCACCCGAGCTGTTGGCTTATCCTATGAAGGTGCGTGCACGCCCATGCTATAAGTGTCAATGTGCGCACAATCAAGGCTTGCATCGCACCTGTGCGCACATTGAGCACAGGAAGTGCATACGTGACAGAGAGCATGGCCTTGGCCCCAGCACCCACCAGAAGCACAGCACCCACCGGGGTCTTGCACACCATCCAGCGCCAGCAGCCTTCTCAAAGGCCGACGGACCCCATACTGCTGCTGCCCTGCTGGCTGACTCCGGCCATGCTGCGGGAGCGTAACCCCTGCTGCATCTTGCACCGGCTCAAGGTGTTGGCTGCTGGAGGAGGAGGCTTGCAAGGCCTGCGTGACCCCTTGCCGGCTCACACTGTCCCTGCCACTGCTGCAGGGCATGTCATTCGTGCTGCCAGGAGTATGAGCCTTACCATCTAGAACACGAATGGCCATTGCCTGGTCCTGTGCGCGGCCACCACCAGCTGGCGCATGACTGGCTAGGAGACTGCTGCCGCTGTGTGGTACGCCACTGCCGGGTATGCAGTGTTGCGGCCAGTCCCACAGGAAGTCCGCAGCCGCAGGGAGGTCAACTTCCGCTGCAGGATGAGGGCCGTTTTTGTGGCAAGCAGCCGCTGAGTGGGGAAGGTTGGTCAGTGGGCAACGACGGTCCAGGGCAGAGCTGAGAACAGCTGTTAGCCGTGACAAACATGTGGCACGATCCCTGTGGCTGCGCTTGCTTTACTCAAGGGCGCGAGCAAAGCGTCAGCAGATGGATCAGCCTTGGGAAGCCGCAAGAGTGGGGTGAAGGGGAAAGGAGATAACAGGAAGCGCGGACAAGCTCTTGTGCAGGAAAGAGCTGCCACCAAGGAACAAAGCACGCTGATCTGCCCACCTAAAGAAGGGCACGACTCATTTGAACACAGCGGGTTCCACATTGTGGAATCCACAGTGCGGCATGTCGAGCAAGCTCTGACTTGTGCTTCTGCGGCCCCAGCAGGGTGTGGGTGCATGGCAGCAGAGCATAGCAGAGCTTGGCAGGACACGGCAACAGTGTACCAGTGCAAGGCCTTGTGAGAGGCCTAAAGTGCTTGGGACGTGTTACAACTGCCCATTGCTTTGGCAGCACAGCACCAAGTAAGAGAGCCCTCTTGCAGACACAGCAGGAGAGAAAGACAGACAGACAGTCAGACAGACAGACAGACAGACAGGCAGACAGAGAGAGAGAGAGAGAGAGAGAGAGAGAGAGAGAGAGAGAGAGAGAGAGAGAGAGAGA
>LFCJ01001198.1_pt1 | contig 17762 bp, 12 predicted proteins | sample 643141 | NCBI WGS metagenome assembly LFCJ01 (sample SAMN03766243, study PRJNA286221) | soda lake metagenome | biome: soda lake; feature: Kulunda steppe; material: water; isolation source: sample B1-Br-g2 brine of Lake Bitter-1 | place: Russia: Kulunda steppe | collected 2010-07
GATGGCGTTCCACTTCCTGTGAGGAGGGGTTAGACTGCACATCTTCCGCCTCCTCATTCCTTCCAAAAAGCAACTCCGATAAGCCGACGCTATCGTGCGGTTTTTCGCCTAACTAAAGACGGATGGAGCAGGCCCTCACAGAGGCAATCAACGAGACGACCCAAACCATTCGATACCGGCTCCGACGTCATCAGAGCGCCGAGTACGCGCTTATCGAGGCGGGAACAGGGACAAATGGAGTCCCTCATTGGCATCTACTCGTGTGGGTAGATGGATCTGATATCACCGAACTCCGGGCAGATCTCGAGGCGGTTGTCTCTCGAGCTCAGTCAGAGCTACCCTCGGATCTGCGAGAGTTCCAACCCGACGAAGATGACGTCCCTACTGACGCAGTGCTTATCGATCAAGCGCCGAATGAGGAACTCGAGATGTATCCATCAGATCCTGATGGAGAACCCGCCCATGCGATGACTCGCTACGTCGCTAACCAACTACCACACCTTGGTCATGCTGATCGAGGCCTGAACGCCTTTGACGGGATGAGTCAGGCAGAGGCGCAATTTGGCGCTGTTGCAGACGCATCGCCGACTCGAGGCTACCGAGCGAGCTCTGGTGTCCCATCTATCAGGTGAGACGCTTGTTATCGGGACTTACAGGTGTTCTTCCCACCAACTACAAGTTGTGCCAGTAGTATACGAGAATACGGACAGCTGTGTTCAATTGTGAGCGCTCTCGTCTTCGCTGTGGTGAGCCGGAACAATCTTTGAGAAGATCGCCGGCTTTGGCGGACTCTGCGCCCGATGACTTGCGTCATCGAACGCTGCGTCCTTAACCGCTAAAGGATGGGTGTCCTGGAAGGTGGGGACAGCTCAGCAAGGAGTGCTAACTCTAGACGATTTTGTGATGGGACCAAACGATTGATATATTGGCAACCGTTAACTGAACTCAATGAGGGACGAATACATCTACCAGCACTACGTCCCGAAATCCCACTTAGACCACTTCACATCCGACAAGGAGAATGATAGAGTGTGGGTATTCGACAAGCCCACCGAATCCGCGTTCCCGCAAGCGACCTCAGATGTTGGGGGAGATGAATTTTTCTACGACCCTAAATGGGAACCCAAAGCCGAAGTAGAAGAATTCCTTCGACAGGTTGAGAACGCAGCACACCACCCATATGACGTCATCGTCCAAACAAAATCAATCTCCTGCGTCACGCAGCAAGATAAGCGAGATTTAGCGAATTTCCTCGCACTTCAATGGATGCGCACTGAAGAACGACGGAACTCAATCCGTGACGTCGGTAAACTCGTTGAGGAAACTCTTGAGGAACGATTCGGGATTGAGTGGAGCATGGGTGATGAGGAAGAGATAGAAAGGGAAATCGCTGAGACGCACAGCGCAGGGCTAACGATGGATGAAGTCGAGGAAATATCCGATATTCTCATGGAGAAGCGTTGGTTCGTCATGGAAAATCTCACAGATAAGCCACTTTGGACGTCTGATCATCCCATCGTTTCGTATAATCAGAGGGAATTTCCAGAATGGGCGAATGGTAAAGGGCTCGCCGTTGAAGGCGTCCAAGTATTCTTCCCCCTTACTCCTGATCTGATGCTTCAAATGGCCGATCCCACATATTTCTGGATGGGTCCTCGAGACTCCATACTCATTGACGAAGACAATATCACCTTCTACAATGAATTGCAGATCTATCAATCAAACAGACAATTGTATAGTTCGGAGGACAATTTCAAGCTTGCAGAGGAAACAATTGAACGAATTCCCGATCTCAAAGATCCCCACCGGAAACGTTTCAAGCGACTCGGGTGATCAAACCTACACCAGTCTTGGACTATCAAGTATGTTTACTGATACTAAACCCACTACCTTCATTCCCGACGTTGGAACGAATCAGGGCCGACTGCTGACTACATCCTCTAAGTCTCGCAGTCAAGTTTCTGATAACTTCTGTATAATTCGGTTCAGCGCGTACAGCGCGTGTCTTGCATGATGCTCCATCTGATTGTCGCAGCTGAGACTGGCTGTGCAAACACTTACAGTTAATAAACCTCGATAACCATTCTCTGTAAAATGGCGGAATTATTCATATTCACACTTCTCGCCACAATTGTTGCTATCTACAGCGTTCTCCCCCGTTATCGACAACTCCGAGTTACCTATACACTCTGGAACAAACCCATTGCAGGCCTTCTTACAGCTCTCGGACTCACCGTTCTAGCGAGCTACGCCGGAAGCATCTACTTACAGAACACCGACAACACCACACTCTGGAGCCTGAACACCGCCTACACACAATCTCCTATCGAAATCACAGCTCTCGAAATCGAATTCATCCAGTTAGCTGCAACCATCACGATCATGGGCGTGTTCCTCGGAGTGTTCCTAAGCAAAAGCGTGCGTATTCGCAACGAACAGATGCTCTTATCCACACTTCGAGACCTCTACAACCGAAGCGAATACGCCACGCTCGTGGAGGTGCTTCGAGACAACTATACACCCCTTATCGACCACCCGAAGAAGCCCACGCCACCGAGCGAACAACAATGGCGAGACATCGATATTACAGTCACGCACACCCTCATCGAGACTGAAGAAGAAGCAGAAGAACTCGATGACTCTTCGTCTTTCGTCGAATATGTAGAGGAAGATAACACAGACCAATCCGCTCGTGAGCGTATACGAGACACGTTCGAATTGAAGCGTCGACAAGCAACATACTACCTTGCAATGCTGCGGTACCGACTCACAGACACCGCAGAAGACGCATCCAGTTACACAGAAACTCTTCTGTTAGACCCTGAATTCGGCACTAAACACCCGATTCTTGACCCTGGACTCGGGATTGACATCATCTTAGACACCGACCTCGACGGGTTCCGTCGTCGAGACGTTACGCATCAGTACCTCACAACGCTCCTTCGAGAAGAGAACAGCTTGCTGTACCAAGAGATCTCGAATAACATGGTAATGGATGGAATCTACCGGTATCGAATTAATCCCGATAATCGGTTGTTGTATGCGCTTTTTTCGGATTGCTATCGTGCTGAGGAGTTAGATGCGTACAAGCCGGTCGGGGATACGGCCAAAGAAATGCTGCGTAATCAGGGAACGAAAGACTACGATAAGTACAACGCTCAGCGGTTGACATCCGTGAATCGCTCGAAAGACTACGTGCTTAACGACCCGATTTTTATCTCCATCAATTTCTTTGATATTATGGTACGAGAGGCGTTCTACCAGCGAGTTGACTGGCATATGTGGTTGTATTATTACGAATCAATGACTCGTCTAATGTGCGAGAACTACGAGAACACGGAGGAAACTGACCCGGATAGCGAATGGCCGAACGATTACTCTCGTTTTATGTATGAGATGTTTAGTAATATGGGTGATTTACTTCGGATTATGGAGAAGATGGTGGAAAACGACGAGTGTGATGTGACGGACGAGGATGGTAACTTTGAGGAATTCATTGCGCTAGAATCGTATCGGCGTGATCGAGGTGGGACCATTCCTAAGTCGGCAGTAGAGATTATGTTGTCGTGTCATCAGGAGATTTTGACGACTGAAGAGATTCCACACCAGTTCAAGAAGTATATCACGGAGATCCTATTCACGAGGTGCAGTGACTTGAGAGAGTATGAAGAGGGATCATTGCCCTGGAAGTATAGTGAGTTCATGCTAAAGCGTCTGGATGCGATGATTGAGGACCATTCTGGGTCGGAATATCACCAGGAATTAGAGTTAGTGTACAATGATGGGGTTCGTCACGAAATTGTTGCGAAGGGAGCTACTGGTGGATGGATTGTGGATGAATTGGACGAGTTGATCCAAGCGTCATAATATGTTATTGATGGTAGTATTTCTGTTTCTGTTATTGGCTGTATGGTTTAAGAACTACAACGGTGTGAAACCAACGATGGCCAACTGCTGTACCTACTCCCTGTATCGGTCACAGCGATTTCATCACATCTATAATTATTGGAAAGTGTGAGGGACCATGCTAATCCCTATCAAGGCCACCAAATGAGCTCTGGCGTCCCACCTCTCAAGTGAAGCCCTTAATATCGGTCAGTACAAGATCTCTTGTCACCAACTACGAGTTGTGCCAGGTGTATCCCTCAGCCGAGGTTGAGTTGTTTCTTCATCTCTTGCTCGATCGTTTCGCGAACCCTCTGGCTATCTTTGATCAGCAGTGGAGCATCCTTGCTCGGAAGATACCGCGACGTCAACCCTTTTTCATTGAACTTGTCTACGACCGCTTTCAGATCCTCTTCAGATGCCGTATCAAGGTTGTTGAAAATCTCTTCTCTTGTTTCCAATTCTCCACGGGTATAATCGAGAAGAATCTGATATATCTCGACCTGTTTCATCACCGGTCTTAATTCCGCACCAGCGTATTCTTTCAAGAACCCGTTGAATTCCGGCGGGAGAACAGTCCTCTCAGGATCCAAATTATACCGTGACGCAACCCCTACGTTCTCCAGCTTCTGTTTCAACTCCCTGTACTCGTGATCCAGTTCGGAGATGTCCCAGAGTTCGGGGCCATACTTTCGACCGATCACTGCACCTCTATCAGTCAGATGCCCCGTACCTGTCTTTTCAAATCCAAACTTGATCAGCACGCTTAGAAGCGTATCATCGAACTCATCGAAGATTGCCTCAATCTCACGGGCCCGTTCATCTAGCATGTTTCGGACAAGTTCTGACCCGATCTTCTCTCCCTGTGCCGTGGTCCGATAGCCGTAATCATACTTGCCGGTGTAGTGCTTCTCCCGTACCAGTTTCAGCCGTTTCAACGCATCCAGTTCATCCTGGTACCGTTCATCCGCAGCAGCATGCGGAACACCGATCGTGTTCTTCTTCTCCTGCCCAGTGTATACGAACCGTAGGGCGTCAAGCACCTGTTGCAACTCACCAGGCTCATAACCGTATCCGACACGCAGCTTTCGTTCCAGATCACCGGCGCTGTTGATTTGATCCGGGAACAGCCCTGCCTCGGTAGCCAACTCCTCAATCACGTCTTGAAAGGTCTCGTCCTTCTCACGGTACTCGTCGAGTACGTCATACAGGTCGCTGGACACACGGATTGTCTTCGACATCACTAGATCACACAGACTGTAACAATGTGACCGGTTCTTCTAAATGTTCCTATACCAGTAACGCTCAGTTCGCAGATTTACTGACCAGCTGGTTCATTGGATTCGATATAAAACTTTGCAACGGTGCTGCTGTACTGTGTCCTGGTACGCTCGACGTCGACCCACTGGTATAGGGACGTTAGGGCGGAACTGAGCCCTCACTCTCTTCAATTCTACCAATTTCCAAATGGACGTACACTGTGGTTGCACAGGACGGACGTGGATCCTAGAGGACTACCGTAGTTGTGTTCAACTGGAGTGCTCTCGCCCTCGTTGTGGTAAGCTGGAACGATCTTCACGGAAGATCGCCGGCTTTGGCGGACTCCGCGCCCGATGGCTCGCGCCATCGAACGCCTCGTCCTTAACCGCAGAAAGGATGGGTGTCAGAGGAGGGGAGGACAGCACAGCAGAACGTTGGTAGTCGTAGTCCATCAACGGTGCTCGAAACAAGAGGGGATCTACCCTTCGGCTAACTCGTTTGGGGTTAAACTCGACATCCCAGACAACGTTTCTGTATTAGACCAGTCGGAGCACCGCAAATTACACGCAGACGGATACCAGTCGCCTCCGATCGAATCAGTACTGGAACCGTCCGGTACTAGTGAAGAAGAGTCAGAACAACCGGTATCAACTCGAGAGGGATCAAAATCTCAATACGGAGGTCTGAATGTCTAGCGTTGCAAATTGGGTTAATTTCACTGTCCTGTCTGAGTACCACTCGTCGCAATCGGCACTTTGTCAGCCTGACCGATTGCGTTACTCTTCTATCGGTATCGCCGTTATAGATCCATCGTTGACATCGGTCACGACAACTGTGAGCGAGTAACTATCTAATTCTCCTATCGCGTCATAGGGTACCACCAGCGTCTCACCGCTTGGAAACGTTGTCTGGACCCCTGTGACTCCGACATTATTCATCACGAGAGGGAATCGCTGCCCAACTTGAATCGGGTCAAACCCGTGAATACGGCGATGGAGAACAATATAATCTCGGTCTGGTTCATACCCTTTTTGAAGGACTAACTGATCACCGTGGTTAACCTGGAGGAGACCGGCCACTTCCTCCGGTAACTCTGAATGGTACTCAACAGTATGCTCGTCAGTGATCGCTATCCACCCGTTCTCAAACGCCCAGTGATCATTACGACACATCGGGAGGATATTCCCGACTTGATCGGGACCACCGAACTGGACCGGATATATATGTGATCCTTCAATTCCAGTCTTATCATGCCTCGATTTCGCCTGGTGCCCACAAACTGCACAGTACTCGTCCCACACTTCCCGTAGTTTCCGATTGATACTGCGATCGCGCGCCTTAGATTGTCTCCCCTCGACAAATAACTGGTTTGCACTGATCGTCGACTCAACTTTGAGCCGGTCAACAGGAGTGATAGACGTGTAACTCGGCTCTATATCATGATTCGAGCAGTAGACTGCGAAGTTTCCTCTAACGTTATTTTCCCACGCACGTGGATATTCGCCAGCGTGGATGACTGCACCGAGATATTCCACGCCAAAGACAGGTGCTAATCCGGGTTTATCTGCGAGAGCCGTATACAGTATGTCTCGAAGTACACCCTGTAAACTCACCGACCGTTGTTTCAGTGCCTTCACAGCTAAACTGATATTCGCTTTCTCAGTATCTGGATGCTGTCGGAATACGTCTTCAAGAACGTCCCAGTTCCCTGCTACAAGGAGATGGCTAATGAATACATTCAGTTCCGTGGTTGATAGCTCAGGAGATACTCGTACTTCGACGTTGTCCGTTTGGTTGATCGCTACCAGTTGACTACGAGATAGTTCATCGACTTCGACAAGCCGGCGTGTCAGGACTGTCTCTCCACGAATATTGGTCACGATCACCTCAACGCTTTTAGATTCATAAGGGTAGTCGATGATTTTTAACGTGGATTTGGGGCCGAGTGAGACATGGGCGTTCTTATTAACAACTTGATCAACAGAGACGGTGAGCTTCTCTCCAATGGTATAGTCCTCAGTCGGAGAATCTGCCTCCTCAGAAACGGCGGTGATTTCCCTGGTGTTTTTGTCTATCTCTATGACTTCAGCTTGAATTAACTCTCCAGGTTTGGCGTCACATTGGAGAATAGTCATTTGGGAGTCTTTCGTATTACCGATCGCCGTGTTTCCTTGTTTCTGATCTACTTCAACAACGACGGTATCACCGGTGGAAAGACGGTCAAGATCAAGATCTCGACTCATTCCCGATCGGTGATTTGGACGCCATCACGCCTGACGGTCACTGTTGTTCCCTCGCTCATGACGTCAATATTCAGATTGATGTCCGCCATATTCTCGGCTTCTTGGATGAGTTGACTGTCCGGAAGGTGATTTATATTGTTTGACAATCGGTTTAGGAATAGATAGTCAGGATTTGTGTCTGACGCTACATCCACAGCATCTGCGACCGATGCACGGCTTGAGTGGTCTCGATATTTCGTTAACGTAACGGCATCATGAACGAGTACAGTACAGAGCTCAGCTGCTTCTTTCACTTCTGGACACTGGTTTGTTCGGCCAGAGAATACGACTGTAATCGGGTTTTTACCAGTATCATCTAATACTTGTTTCGGGTACACTATTGAACCATCGGTCGCTTCGACGGGTTCTCCATTGCATAGTCTGCTGTACTTTGGGCCCGGTGGAACGCCGAGCGCCTCGGCTTTTTCTCGATCAAATTCACCGCGTGTGATTTCCTCAATCTTCAGTCCATACGATCCGTTGAGACTGTTGTCAATCGAATTGATGGTGTAGCTATCTTTTTCAAGGATTGGTTTTCCGGGAAGTATCTCTTTTGTATTTATTTCGAACCCAGTTTCGGCGTACCAGTCAGTCACTTCACGGACTTTAGAAAGCGTTCGAGCTGGCGTGTAGATTGTCAGCGGTTTGTTTCGTTGAGCCATAAATGAGAGCGTGTTTAGGAGACCTGGTAGTCCGAGGAGGCTCCGCTTGGCTGTGTTGGTTATGAAAATCGCGTCAATAGTGAGGCCACAGTCGTGTTTGAATAGATAGTGTTGAACTCCTTCAGGCGCATCAATTAAGAACTCGAACCCGTCTACGTTCACGTGATTTGATGCGAGAGGTCGGTGATCCGGGATTGTTGAACCCAGTCCGAGCGAGGTTATCCGAATTTTACCTATCATGTTTTATCACCTACTGATAGAAACCAGCACAATATGAATCCTCGTCTCAGGAATTCGATTGGAAGACACGAAGTCGGTTTGCCACATCCAATTTGGCCCTTAAAGTCTTGCACGTCAATTTCAACATCTCCATTATCTGCCATGCTGGTAAGTATGTGAATCTACACTGATCTACTCATAGCGGACTACTCCTCAGGGCAGTACTGGTAGGAGTGCTCTTATTACTCAAATAGACGTTGAAAGCAAACCCGACTAGTCGGAACTAACAGATAGGCGCTGTCAATCGTCGACATCGGCGCAGATAGGAGCCTCCAGTCGCCACTGAGCGAGAAAAATCATCATCGGATTATCAGAGATTGTGATTGATAGGGACCTACTTCGGAGCGAATGTCGGCGCACTCGAGATCGACGCAGACACTGGTGGTATGGGAAAAGCCCACACTTCACCAGGAGAATCGACGTCGATCGCACTCGAGCTCACCATAGTGGGGGTATATTTTAGCATTGTTAAAAACGACTCGAGGTACGATTGCCGACGACGTCCAGGCCCAGATCCTACCAGGCACCATACATAGAGAACGAGCCACCACCGGGTAATAATTATCTAATTTACCACCGAGTGGTAGAGCTAGTAGCCGGCGAGATCGACGTCGGCCTCGTGGTGGACGAGCTCGGCCTGGACAGTGGCACAGTCGGCCTGGACGATCCGACGTCATCGTCCTCGAGGGCCTCACTCGGCTTTGAGTGGGCACTCTCGGCCTCTACAGGGCCACATCGGTTCTGACAGTGCCTCGAGTCGGCTACTGTTGTCTACGACTGTGGCGCCGTAGTATACGACTCACCCACTCCACTACGACTACTACCCTCCCCTACGACTACCCATCCTTACTGCTGTAAAGGCGAAAGTTACGGATATCCCATCCCTGTAACTTGAGCCGTCTAAAACGAATATAACTGCTGTATAGTTGGATATAACAGTACACTCCAACTGTACAGCTGTAGTATCCAACACTACTACGGTATTGTCCTATACCACCTACCTACACTACTACTGTGCCAACTTTAGTCCAATACTAATAGCAGCTCCTATCCCCCTCTATAGTCTCCCCCTTTCCTCACGGCTCGGATCGGCGTCGAACTCGAGTGTCGCCAGAGTCGGGATCCCCAGGGCTACAGCATTGGATGGTGCTCAGTTTGCTCTCAGAAGCAACAGAGGACAGCTCACGACGAATCGTGGGGCGTCGAATGGTTTCCATCATTTCGATCCGTCAAATCGCTCAGCTAGCCTGCTAGACCCCTTAGAATTAAAACGCTGTCTTTCGACTTGGGGTCGGGTAAAATCACGTTAGGAATGGACGTTATTTCTAGGCTCTGAGAGGTCGACGAGGCGATATCGATCTCGAAATGATGGAAACCATTCGGAGTGAGGTGGGATCGCTCTGCGACAAAGTCAGCAGGCTTAGAATCGATCTCAGCGTCAGTCGTTACCTCGAGTTGTCAACCACACCAGCCAGCTGGTGCAGAGTGGTCGCCTTCCTGATAGTGTACGATACCATCGTCGCAATTTGGACAGTCCATTTCGTTCATAGTGATTACCGAGTGGTTTCGACCACTGGGTAATATTCTTATTCACTAATCAGAAATAAATAATCATTTGGCTCGATTGGGATTGGGTGGGTCCCATTTGGTTTAGCAATGATAAGTCAAATTGGAATTGGACAGATTTGGTAATGATGGCAGTGTGGTTCGGCCGGTACCCGAGCGCGAGTCCGTCACCCCACCCACTACACAATCCCCCGTGCCAGCCGTACTCCAAACAGAACCCGATACTGGTCGAGAACTCAGGATCATGTACTACGTCCTTGAAGACCGTAACAGACTCGGCTGCAGAGATGCTCTTCGATCGAGCTCGACGTCGACGTGTTCCACCTCAAGGTGGCCGTCAGCCTGTAGCATGGCCTGATTCCCCAGGACGACGTCTTCGGCAACGGAACGGGATAGCCGACTAAGATTGTGAGTTCAGTCGAGACGGTACTGCCCACCGAACTGTTCGGGTCCTCGTTCGTCAGCGTTTCTTCTACCTGTTCCCCCACCCTCATGTGTGCGAACCAACGTACGAATCTGAGGTAGTAGTCAATGACGTAGTTAACTATTATTGGATCTAATATCACTCTAACTCCAGAAAATTAAATATGGATACAAGAGTGTATAATAGCATGATGCTGGCACCAACGGTCAGTGTTGACCAAGACCCGCGTTTCGGAATTGAAATAGATGAGGAGTTTATCGATTTTAGAGAAGAATCAGTCAAAAGAAGAGTCTGGAGTGAAATAATTGAGAAAGGTGCGACAGAATGTCGCTTCTGTAAGAAAGAAATTGCTAGTGGGAAATCTGATGACAGTGATACAAAAGATGGGAACATGCATCACCTCATCAAGAAACGACGTTTTCCTGCCCCCTATAAGGTAAATAATGGTCACTATACTAAACAAGAAAGCCTGTCTGCGCATCATCCATCCAACTTAGCACCATGTTGTGAAAGTCCGTGCCACAGTTATTGGGAAACTTGGGCTAATGGACGACCGCATCTCAAGACTTGGGCCCTCTCTAACACGAATGTATTAGGTCAAGAAATACAGTTAATATTACTCAATGGAGATCCCGATAACATCTGGCAACAGGCGAGGTGGCAAAAGGTTGTAAATGATTCCTATGGAAGGAATAATTCATGTGTGTTGTGTGGTGCCAAATGCTCTGGGGAAGTATCATTGAATTTACCATATGGGCCTGAAGAGTATGAATCTGAAGACGTAATATGTGAAGATGAGTACCTGAAACCAGTTCACATTGTCCCTCCGTATGATGCTCCTTGGTTAGTTCACGATCAACGAAATATCGTGTTGATGTGTCTACATTGTCTATTTATCGAAGATTGGAGGGGAAAGGATCCAATAGAATGGCTTGAAAGGTTTGGAAAACGATTGCTGAAAAGCGATCGGGTTCTTGTACACCGTATACTAGAAGGAAAAATTGACCTAGGGGAAATGTTAGATAAATTTTGATTTGATAATAATTTATAAAGGGGGGAGCATCGGAATGAATAACCCAATAACTCCTACTAACATCATAGCAATCCAGTTGCCGGATAAAGGCTGTACCCAAGTGTTTGATTAGAAGGCAGATATATAACATATGGATATCAATTTGTTATAGGGTGAATCCAAGTGCCTTATTGTACCGAATGTGGTTCAGAAGTAGGCTCGGATGCGAAGTATTGTCAAGATTGTGGAACTCAAGTTGCTGGCCCATCCCAGTCTATCTCAAAAAAGAACGAGTCAACAGAACTTACTGAAAGTGCCGATTCAGAACCTGATACTTATGAGTTAGATTCTAATGACGTACCTGATAACGGACATAGTGGTGATAATGGGGTGGACGTACTGTTGGCAATATCATCCATAGGAATGGGTGTGGTCGTTGGATTTCTTGTAGCTCTCGCATTTGCTGAAATCGGCGGATCTGGCTTCTTTTTTATTGTCACAGTAGTTGGTGTAGGACACTACTTGTATACTCGGAAGAAGTCGCCCCGCGATGCGATTGGGAGTGGCTTATACATCACAGCTATCTGGCTCATTCTGTCTCCACTATTATTCTACATAGGAGTTGCAGGAGAATCGGATCCAAATTCCGCCGAAGCAGTGGGAAGTATTTTGGGTATGTTTGTGTGGGGCTTCATTGGATTATTGTTCGCGATTGTTGTTGGAGGTGTTGGCTATTTCGTGAACCGAGGAGTAGAATAATCTTCAATCATTATCTGGCCTTAGAATTGTATTCCTTCCAATATTTTCATAGCATGTGATGGGAACTTTATAGTGGAATGAATCACTTGCGCCCGAGAGCTACGGGGTAGATGCCAGACGTGGCGGAGTGCCGTTTATCGAGTGACTCATCTCGAGCGCGCTACGTGTCGGCGCGGAACCTATCAGCTCGCCGTCTGCTGGTTAGCTCGACTCAGCGTCGGAAGGAAAATTCGGGCCAGCACGAAGTTTAGTAAGTACACAAGGAAATCTGATGTGAAGGCAGGATAAGTTTGTTCAATTGATAGAAACCTAGTCCCAGACTGTGTAGAGGGTTCGATCAAGGTAGTCAGATCGTTTGACGACTTTATCCCGCTTGGCTAGGTCGCTCGCGAGAAAAATACGTGTTGCATTATCCCTCCCGAGATCCGTGTCTCCGAACAGATAGCTCTCCTTGACCCAGAACTTCAGCTTACTAGCGAGCGATGAGTCAGCTCGAGATCGGTCGTGACTCCATTTAGGAGTGTCCCACTCAGTCGAGCCTTCCTCGAATAGACGGCGGAAGTCGTCGTCCACTTCACATCCTGTGTCAACAAGCTCCCGTTCGAGCTCGGTCAACTCCTCGTACTCGAGAAGGCCGTCAGGGGAGTTCCACTCCTTTTCACTCGAGCACTCGCCTGTGGAAGGTGATTTTGTCGAAGTCGACGAGGTAGACTGCTCCGGACAGTACCGGTGCTGGTACGCTCGCACCAGACCTAGAGCGGACTCCTGGCGGATTTCGGTAGGTGTGCCAGTGATGTGTTCGCAGGTGAACGTGAAGAAGCGAGACTGCTCATAGAACTCAACGGCATCACCTTTGTTACCGTATTCGTCGTCGAGACCCAGGTTCGAGCGAACGAGTAGGTGGATTCCGTCGCCCGACGGAGAGAGCTCCGCGTACGAGTCAACCTCGTCGATCATTGTCCAGACCCACTCCGGGACACGGCCATCGTCAACGACGTGATCGTAATCGATGCCGACGAGCGACTGGTGAGCATCCAGGACAATTCCGACACCAGACAGTCCGTCGTCTCCGAGCTCATCTCGAGAGCGTTCAACGCCGTCCAGAGCCGTCGTGAAGTCGACGCAATTAGTGGTATCCGTTGGATCAATCGGTCTCGGGCTTAAGGGTAGGGATGGATCACAGGGAACCTTCGAGTCCTCCTCAATGCGATAGCAGATCCATCCCTCACCGCGAATGCTTTCAGGGACAGTAAAGTTTCCCACCTCAATCTCAACGCTTCTCTGGGCTTCCCGGGTCATTGTACCCCCTCGAGAAGGAGAGCTAACGTTGTGCGATCTGCAGCGAAGTCCGGAGTGATCTCGGAGTACTCAGTACAGTCGCTAAAACGATCAGTTTGGTTCGATACGACACTAGCATCTCTTGTGGAGAGACACTCAAGAGTATCTCTGCATGTCTTGTTCATGCGACATTCCGACCGAATCGTCACCGCCAACGTTGTCTTCCAGTAACGGATGATATTTTGCGATTGAATGTGAAGGTATCGATTTCATCTCTATACAGTATAACGGAGAAGGAAGTTCTATTTGTCTAAAAAGAACAGTATAACTGAATGAAGCGCACCGACCACCCAGAGCTTGTGGAGGTTTTCATCGAATTCTACGAAGAGTATTACGAGGAGCAGGTGAAGGCACTTGCCCAAAGGTATCCAAACGAACAGCGATCACTCTATATCGATTGGAACGATGTCCACCAGTTTGAATCTGATCTTGCAGCCGACTACCTCGCCCACCCAGAACACCTTCAGCGATATGCTGAGGAGGCCTTACGGCTCTACGAGCTTCCAACCGATGTCAGTTTTGGCCAAGCACATGTTCGGATAGAAAACTTACCTGAAGATGAATCTCCTGAAATCCGTGAACTGTCCTCACGGCATGTAAACAGGTTGCTCTCTCTTGCAGGACGGGTTGATCACGCATCAGATGTGAGTCCCAAAGTGGAAGAAGCTACGTTTGAGTGCCAACTTTGTGGTACCCTCAACCGGGTTCCACAATCGACGAGTGATTTTCAGGAACCACATCAGTGCCAAGGTTGTGAGCGACAGGGCCCCTTCCAGGTGAATTTTGATCAGTCTGAATTCGTCGATGCCCAAAACGCTGTGATTGTGGAACTTGCTGCATCAGCGTCAGAACCACCTGGAGAGATCAGGGTTCAACTCGAGGATGATATCACAGGCGAACTCAGGCCCGGGATGCCTGTTGAGGTGGTCGGCATTCTTCGCTTACAACAGGACGGGGGCTCAGACAGGTTTGATTTCACTCTCGAAGGGCTCTCAGTATCGAGATTAGACAAGGAAGAGTTAGAGACTCCTCCGAGTAAGTATCTTGTCGACGACAGCGAGCTCGAAGATTTTGTCCATCGGACTCGAGCGGTGATCAACCGTCACGATACCCTCGACGAGAAGAACGCGAAAGCGAAGATCATCACTCCGTTGATTGATACGCTCGGATGGGATATCTTTGGCACAGAGGTTCAACTGGAGTACAACGATGGCGAACTCGACGAGAGGGTAGACTACGCGCTACTGGATGCTGATGGAGCGCCTCAAGTGCTAATAGAGGCTAAAGGGATGAACAAGATCCTCGATAGTGCTTCTAACCTCGCCCAGTTGAAGGGGTATATGCGATCCTTCGGAAGTGAGTGGGGTATATTGACGAACGGTGAGCGGTATATCGTTCTACGAGAGGATTATGAGAGTCCAACTCCCTCAGAGACTCGAGTTCTTGACTGCGAGGTCGAATCCTTGCTCGTTAATGAGACGACTGTGGCTGCGTTCTGTCGAGATGCTCATACGGATCGTTATAACGTTTTACCGGTGATCGCTACCCCGTTCGAGCGATCATCGGTAAAGAATCATAACAGACCGTATCACTGGGATGGGGAATAACTGCATAGAACTACCCCCTCCCGTGTAAACCCCAGAGTCGGCCGAACCCATTGAAGCGCTTGGTAGGGAGGGTAAGCTGATCGCGAGCTATATGAATGGTAACACTCAACAGAATTGAGTACTTGCGCGCGAGAGCTACAGGGTAGATGCCAGACGTGGAGGAGTGCCGTTTACTGAGTGGTTCAACCCGAGCGCGCTACGGATCGGCACGGAGGCTATCAGCTCGCCAACTGCTGGTTAGCGTGACTCAACGTCGTGAAGGAAGGAAACGGGCTGGGCGCGATTATGAACTACGCCGAGACGTACTCGCTGCGCGTGACTCCCGTTATTCGCAAAACCTCGACATATCCGGCTTTGCTCACTACCGACTTTGAGCCTATCGGTGTAAACAGGAACCACAGTAAAACCGACATAGTGCCCTCCCTGCAGAGGGTGGTCACACTGGTTCCGCGGGACTATGTCACGAAACGGATTAAAAAGGGTGTTCCAGACTAATAACTAGTTTGTTGGCAAAGTTTCAATACTCTGAACTCCAACTATATGATATGACTGGATTAGAAACTGCGCTGGCTAGTGTGGGTCTCAAAGTCTTAGGAGACGAGCTCGTCAGTTGGCTCAAACGACGGGGTGATGATTTATCTGAGGATGACTGGATCCAGATGGGGATGGTAGTCAAGCGCAAACTCGATGTCGATTATCAAAACATCGAAGCGTCATTCCTTCACAAATCTCGGAAACCTGGAGTCGTCAGTCGGATCGAATCGGCTGCCCAGATTTACCGCGAGCTAGCAATCATCGGTGAGGAGAGAGACTTCGACGAGTATGTCGTCGACGTCTACTCTGACTTCGCAGACATCTGCTCGCAGTGGGCTATTCGTACTGATGGGCTACACGAGTACCAATCAGGGGCTGATGAGTTCTTTGAGCTCGCCGAGGAGTACGAGACTTTGGTTGGGTAACGGTGGTCTCCTATTCTGGCTTATAGAACCTTGAGGGTGATTGGGACGTCGTCGATGCCGACAGAGAATACCTCGAGAGCTAACCAACAATATCCAACTCGAGGGGACGCTGTTGGTTAGATGACTTCGGCGCCGAACGACCTCACCTCGAGTTCAACCGGCGTAGGCGATTTCGAGGGCAACAGAGCGTACTCAAGGCGGACGTCAATGTCGTCGAGACGAACAGGGACGTGTCTTCAAGTCCGACGAGATCGTTTTCTGACGGGACTCGAGGTGTTCTCGGCGCTGTGCCACCTGTCACCCTCTCCGTGGCGCCTGCCCGTCTATCGCCGGCCAGACGTCGCTCGAGGAACCGACGAGTGGGGAGAATAGATACCAACATGGGGTGGATGATGTCCGACTCTGAACATCGAGTGAGTCCTCACAGTCCAAGGAGTGGATCTCGAGCACGCGCTCGAGGATGATCGATACGAGACGAATCTCGAGGGCGCTGGTGTCTACTATCGATTTAACGGCGATTTGATCAAGCACTCGTGATCAACTACGGGGCTGCTGAGGTTTCGGAGAGCGACGATTGGTCTGCTGGGGGATCATCGATCCAGAGTATCAGGACTCAGTTGGCCATGAAGTACAGTACACATTAGGAGCAGGTGAGACGATGTCTTTTGGCTTCTATATTTCTGGACGGATCAATACAGAATTCATCCTAGCGGAGCAGGACGTTCGGCGGAACCGGCGAACTCTGTGATCAAGACGATCTATCTGCTTGTTCCAGGGTGAAGTAGCTTCAACAATCCCCAGGATGGGATTGCAATCATAATCATACCTGCGACTGTGAAAAGGAGGATCTTCACTTCCCAACCTCCTTGGACACCGAACGCGATATAGATCACATCTACTGCAGCAGTGCGTTTTGCCGACGAAAGCTCCACGACAATCCGAAGAAATATCGGGAGAAGAAAAAGTGCTAAGATAAAATTCACAATGAACTTAGCGTCTGGGTTGTCAGGAATCATACTAAGATTGACTGACTACATTGTTCTTGATAAGTTTTGTCCAGATATTTTCACGTGAGATAGACAATCTGAGTAGGAGATTCGTACGTCGCCAATATGTCGGAAATTGCTTTTCCTGTTGGGTTCTGAGTACACCGATAGTCTGTTTGTTGGGCCTTCTTTCAGTTTGACTGGATTTCGGTCGCCGTGCGTTCGTCGTGAATCCAGCCGGCACCCATTTACCATCGTCTCCGGAATAGAATCAGCGGGCTCGAGGACGACATCGATCCGATATTTCTTCTCTCACCCCACCTGTGCCAACTCTACTTCGCGCGCACCGTCTGTAGTTGTCGGCGCGCACAACGAGGATGGTTGTCGGGGAGCAGTAGTCTTCGCCACGAAGCTGGTGCTCGCACGCGTGCTGCAGCTGCGGGGTAGATTTATTATCAACGAACTAGTTCCTTCACGGGAGATCGTGACACGGCACCGTGCCCGACAAGATCCTTGTTGGATTGGTTGCCCTCTCTACCGAGGATCTTCAGACAAATCCGACGGTACAGAGCCTGAAGTCTGGGCAAACGCTCACTCACGTTGGGTTAGAAAGTTGATGGGTTGGGGCAGATTTGAACTGCCGACTTCCTCCGTGTGAAGGAGGTATCATAACCGGACTAGATCACCAACCCGTAATCGTCGGTATCCGGCGGTGGAACTTAAGACTTCCTTTCGAAAATCGA
>LFCJ01001199.1_pt1 | contig 17756 bp, 16 predicted proteins | sample 643141 | NCBI WGS metagenome assembly LFCJ01 (sample SAMN03766243, study PRJNA286221) | soda lake metagenome | biome: soda lake; feature: Kulunda steppe; material: water; isolation source: sample B1-Br-g2 brine of Lake Bitter-1 | place: Russia: Kulunda steppe | collected 2010-07
AAATCGGAACAACCCAAGGAAAAATCTCCGACCTAACAGGCCTCAGCACAACACAGATCAGCCGGATAGAAAACAACGACTCCAACTACAGCCACAGCCACGCCTACAAAATATGGGAGACACTGAAACAACTAGAAGAAGACTACGAAACAGCAAAAGAAATAATGGTAAAAAACATAGCCTGGGCACATCCAGAAGACACAATAATCGAAATCAAGAAAACCATGAGAGAAAACGACTACTCCCAACTACCAGTCAAAAATAAAGAAAGAGAACACATCGGAAGAATCGACAGCAAAATACTCATGGGCATAAACAACCCCGATGAAAAAATAGAGAAATACATAGGACCAACATACACAGAAACAGGCCCAGAAACACCAGTAGAATCAATCAGAGAAATAGTAAAAAATGACTCAGCAGTCCTAATCAAACAGAATGGAGAATACCAAGGCCTAGTTACTAGAGCAGACATCATCTAACTTTCTAATATTATATGAACTGGAGCTGTTAATATACAGTTCGGCTTCAGAGCCCTGTTACAAATATTATTCGAAATTATTCAATAATAGTTCGTATTTATTCGGTTAATTGTTCGAGAACCTATTTATATAGTTTGAATTTATTATACTTCGGTAGGGTAAATGGAAAATGAGTCAAAAGAACAAAACAAGTTCAGAACAAATCATCTCTGTGCTATACAAAGGAAAGGTCCCCTCTAAAGACAACGGGTTAAAATTCACAGAAATCGTAGAAAAAACCGATAGAGCAAAATCCACAATCAGCGAGCAACTAACAAAATTAGAAGAAAACGGGGTGATATTCCAAGCTGAAAACTCAAAATACTACCTGGGTGAAAAGGCATCCAATAAAGATGATATACTGTCATCTATAGCAGAAGAAGAAACTATAACACTGCATAATCTAGTTGAAAAACTAGAAATTGAAAGAAACATCTTGAAGCCTACAATCGCACAGCTAGAGAGCATGAGACTACTAGAGAAAAAAGATGGAAGAATCCGGATAACAGGTAGAGGCCTTGCAGAAATAGGATATTGCGCAGGATGCAAAGAACCCGTAGACTCTGACGGAATGATTGTAAAAGCAACTTGGAGAGACGATTTAGGAGAGTTCTCAGTAAATATACATCCTAGTTGTGAAGCAGAAAGTTTAGCAGAATGGTGCCAAGCAGCCGGCCTACCCTCCAACAAAGATGACTTCTGCAGCCACTGTGGATTACCTCTAAGCCCTGAAGCCTTGGAGAATATGCCTGAAGGATTTGCCTCCAGACTGACAGATATGGAGACAGACTTTGATTCCTGGAAGGATCTTTTTGGCCCTATTAATACTGCCTACGAGCAGATACTGGATACTGGAGAGTCATTTGCTGTAACTCAGGCCTTTGAGGCACGAGGATTCTTTGTAAGCTACCAGGAAAATCAGGAGCAGTATCATCCATACTGCTACAAGCTGCGGAAAGAGGTCTAAAAAATCTATATTAGAAGGATGCGTGGGAAATCTTCAGCGTGCTCAGGAGCGTTGCTCCGTAGTCGTGCCGAGAATCGGCTAGCAACTCCAAGCCAAGGAGTATACCAGATTTTCTGGTATCGACACACCTAAACTGTCTAACAGGCAGAAGGTGTGGGCAAACACTCGAGTGCAGTTTCAACACAGTATACCTAACGCATCCTCCTAAACTTATTACACTTAGTCTGAGAGTCCTAAAACGATTCTTAGACTCTTTAACTATGACCAACACAAACTCAAAGCCTCAAATGAGAGAAGAAAAACTCAAGAAAGACCTCAAATATGGTCAAGAACTAGGTAAAGAAAAGGAAAGAAACTTCCAAAAATATCCGGAAAAAACTCTTTACACTATAATCAAATGCCTAGAACAGAATGGAAACCAATGGACAAAAAGAAGCCAAATATTAGAGCAAATAGAGAAAAACTGGGAGTTAAACCTCTATCTGAAAACAGGTTCAGAAGGCAGAAATCTGTATGATCTAGAAGACGGAGGCCTCACAGAAACATTCAATCCCAGCGACTGGATAGGGGCCAACCTAACAATGGATGAAGAAGGTAAAGATGAAGCAACAATGGGTGAAAGAAATACACTAAGCAGATGGAAGGAAGTTCTCGAGAGAAAGAAAATTAATGATCACTGGGCTTACAAAATCAAAAATCAATACTGGAACCAGATAGAAGAAATAATCCAGTAATCCTAAACCACTACTTTTCTTCCAGAGATTCTTTTTTCCAACGCCTGAACTTCTCCATAACATGGATCCCAGTATCCTCTCCACACCATCTGAATTTGATCTCTGCTTTACCATCTTCGATTTCCAGGTTATCGGTCATTCTCAACATTCTGATACTGCTGGGAACATCATCCATATCTATAGACTCATGCTCTTGAATCAAGGCCTCAAATCTATCCCGCTCAACTGGCTGATTATCTCTGATCACTCTCGCGATGTTTTCTGTTTGATCTGGCAGAAGATGGTGTTTCCTTAGGGTCAGAGGCCTAGACATAACTAGAAAATCCAATCAAAATGTTAAATCGATTTCCAATAATCGAAAAAATTTTTCTTTATACTCCGGTATAACTAAGTTTATAGCTGACATTAGAGAACTCCAAGAAAGATATTCAGGCTTTAAGCAGGAACTTAAAGAGGGAAATTTCATCAGCTAAGAACATCGCTATGCCAGTATCAATAGAGTCCTCAAAGATAGCTAAAGAAGTAATCAAGAATACTTACTGAACGTTCATGAGCCATGAAATGGAGAGCTTCAAATGTCCTTTTGGCTTAAAGTCAAAAAATGTAGGGATTAAGATGTACGCGATATAGTAATTAGCTCCAACGCGGATCAACATACCCAATAACACAAACGTCATCAACAAACATAATGCTGCGCATGAATTCAAGTTCATTCATAGAATGTGAGAATATATTCCCAGATCCTCTATAATTAACAGGTACTATAACACAACCATGTATAATTTTATCTCTCTTATTATTTCGAGTTTTAGCTCCTTTAATAAATTTTAAGAAGTCATCACTTACTCTTTTTCTCTCGCTTTTCTCAACTTCGACTGCAATTCTCTTATCTTGGTTATAAAGATCTACACTGTGGTTAAAACCATTATTTCGCCAAAGCTTAGTTTTAGGATTCCTGCCCGATTCACCGCTATGTTCAAACTCGTAATTTGAGAGCTCATTTGCTATATGTTGATCGAACTTCTTAATCTCATTACCTCCTTTACTGTCAATAAAAATATTAGGAGGCGCCTCTTTAACGGCCTTTCTAATTTTTTCCGCCTCTTCATTAGGAAATTGTTCATAACTATCTTGGTTTCGGATATCGCTAAGGAAACCGATTTTAGGAACTTCTACCATAAATTTAAAGTATAGAAAACTAGATATAAAATTAAAACGCACAAAAATTAGCTAAGCTAAGCCTCACAGGATTTTCTTTAGGATGGCTGTGCCTATCGCCTCTGCTAGAAGAGGTGGAACTGCGTTCCCTATTTGTTTGAAGGCCTGTGTTCTCGATACCGGGAAATTAAAGCTGTCTTTGAACGACTGAAATCTTGCTGCTTCTCTTACACTTATGGATCTTGCTTCAGTTGGATGTACGAACATATGTCCATCTTTAGCTATGTGAGCTACTACGGTGCTTGCTGGTTCTCTCGGGTTCTGTTTCTTTATATTATCATTGAATATATCATTTCTAAATGGCTGTACATCCTCTGGAAGGTCTCCAATCTTATAGGAGACGCCCTCGCCGAGCATCTTGTATATTGTCAGGTCCCTTAAGTTTTGGCCTCGAGCCTCGTGATTATGTAATTCCTCAGATTCCCAAGAATCAGAAGAGCCAATATCCCGAGCCCAAGCTTGGTATTTTGACAGCGCAGGAGCGGTATATTCCTTAACCTTTTTTGGAGGCATATCTCCTTTGGGGGATAAAGGCGGCAGATCTATTATAGCATCTGCAACTGTGTTCCAAGGTTTTCTTGATGAATTTTTCTGAAAGTTTGGAAAAGAAGTGTTTTTGTTCTTGAGATCTTGAAGTGTTCTTTGATGGGCATGTCTTTCGTCTCTGCCCTTTAGTTTAATCTTTTTCTCAGATTCGCTACTAGGCTTGATATGTGTTCTCCATTTCTTCATATCCGGGAGCTCGCCATCTTTCGAACCTATAAAGAACAGTCTTTCTCTACTTTGTGGGACTCCAAAGTCTGCAGCATTCAAAAGTTGATACTCCACATTATAGCCTAGATCTTCCATCTCCTCTACAATAACCTCAACAACCCTTCTGCCCTCTTCATTTTCTGCTGAAAGCATTCCCTGAACATTCTCCATAACAAATGCATCGGGCTCAAAATAAGCGACAAATCTTAGAAAATCTTGATATAGCTGATGTCTCTCATCATCAGTGTTCTTGCGGTCAGATATAGAATTAATTTTTGACCTACCTACCACAGAAAAAGTAGGGCATGGAGGGCCTCCAGCAACGAAATCTACTTCATCAGGAGAAATCTCTATATCTCTAGGATCTATTTCACGAATATCCTCGATCTCAAGTTTACAACCATGGTTACTGTCATATGTAGGCTTGCAGTGTTCCTCATAGTCTAGAGCCCATATAATATCAAAACCTGCGGATTCTACCCCCTTGGAAAGGCCTCCAGCACCTGCAAAAAGATCTATAGCTTTTGGCTTTTTATTCATATCAGTATATAATACATCGAATATTTTATACAGGGTTCATAACTAAAGTTGATATCCTAGGTTTCCATCTCTATTTCCTTGAGAGCCCTTTCATGGACTTCATCAGCAAGTTCTTCAAGCCGTTCTATTTCCATATCTTCCTCCAGTAGGACAGCAAATCTTCTGTTGAGTATCTCTCCATATTTTGTAGCAACGTCGCTGGTCTGTTCTTCTTCTTCAAGTCTGTCAAGTATAGGCGGCAAAATCTGCTCGTAGTGACTGAAATCGTTGTCAAAAATATTTTGTGCGATATCCTGGTTGCTGAAAGCAATTTCAGTATATCTGTAATCTCCATCTCTTTCAGTTAATTCTGCTATCCACCAAAGACGCGCTAAAGCATGACGGTCTGTACTAGTTCTCATGATAAACCTGTTTCTTGCGCATGAAGGCCATCTTTTTCTAACAAATTCTGGTTTGAATATCAAACTCATGTAATTCCAGAATTCTGGATCTGCCGCTTCTCTACGCGTGATATCGGCGGCTTCATGGAGTCTAGGAGCAACAAAACCGTCCATATCTGAAGCCCTATCAAACTCTCCATTTTCCAGTTTATCTATTGCCTCTTGAAGAATTTTATCTACATTCTCCATATCAACACTGTCAGAGAAAATCTCTATATCTTCTTCAATCTTCTCATTATCAAGTTCATCTTCATCACCCTCAAGATAGTTATCACTGATGTACTTCAAGGCCTGAAATTCAAGTTTTTTGGCTTTCATTACCGGTTCACCTCATCAATAAGATTATTCATTAGTTTGAGCGGTCTTTCTTTTTCTTGAAGGCCTTTCTGTATTCTAGATACTATTCTCCTCATACCATCTTCCTTTTCTCTAATTTCTAAGAGTTTTTCCAGTTTTGTTTCTCTGTTTGCTGCAATTTTATCATACAGTATTTCATCTGCATTGCTCAGCACAATTGATCTCTGCCAATCATACGAGAATTCCAGTGTATCGCTATCTAGATCTCTCAGCGCAGACATTATGAGTTCTATGTGTACAGGTACAGTGATGCTGTTGAAGAATACGTCTCTCATCCTTGCATCAACTCCACGAGTACCTATTTTATCGAGTACATTCTTTATCTCTGTCTGTTCTGAGTTCAACCATAAAACTGGATTAGCTTCTCGATCTAGGCTGAGATAGTAGAGCATGTCCTCAGTAAGAGGATGTTTGGTATCATTTTCAGAGAAATTCTGCCATCTTGTGTCAAGTCCTGTGTTACCTATATCATCAAAGATATCAAATCTCAGCAACCATTCCTTACCTGAACTAACCTTTGAAGACTCTCTCTGCGCATATGTGTCTGGAGTTCTTTTGGTTTGAGATCTAACTACATATGGTTGAAGTAATAATTTTCCTCTATAGCACTCCTTATCAAGTTCGATACTAAATTTATCTCCACTTTCATATTCAGTAATTTCTTTCTCGAAAACTTTTTCCCGAACTGAAGTTCTGCTGCCACGAGCTATTATTACTAATTTGAGAGGAGGATTCTGTTTCTCTGATTTAGGGACTAGATCCTTCATATCAGACATACTGTATTTAACAGATAGATCTACTATTACCTCGCTGAAGTTACTGTATTTCTCTAGTTTTACGAGGTATTGATCGGGGAATATATGTGAGTCATCTCCTGTATCCCCATCTACTCTAAATTCATGGACATGAAGATCAAGAGCATTCAATTTATCTCTAAAAGGCTTTATAGTCGTTTTCTTTATTTGCTCAGGCATTTTATTCACCTGTTTCTCCGTTTATCTTCATTTCGATTTCATCCTCTGCGATATCTGAATCTACCTCAACAGATTCTCCATTGAAGTTTATGTTCCGTATATTCTCTTCAACCTCAATAATTGCAATCCCTTCTTCAATTCGTGCCTCTCCTTCATCAGCCATCATTGAGCCAATATCAATCTTCTGGTAAGATTTTCCATCCTCTCCAACAACTTGGGCTTCTATTCGTACAGTCCACGATCCCTGTTCATGCTTCTTATTTTCGATTGACCCATATAGTTCCCAAGTATTATCATAGAATGAGCCCCCCAAGTTCTCGAAGTGAAGTACATTCTTTGATCTGTCGCTTTTTCCTCTTTTCTTCGACATTGTAAACTTAGTAGAAAGTTTTTCAGGCCCTCTATCTCCGTCTTCAACCTTTGGAATTACTACCTCCTCAAGAGCATCTTTAATCTCTCTACGCAGATCTTTCTCTACTGTTTTCTTGAAACCCTGTTTGTAATTCTCCTTGAGTTTCTGTGTGCGTTTCCATTCATCGTGAGCTGGAGGCTCAGCGTTTTTTAGGAAGTGTTCCATATCTATCTCTTCTTTAGATGGATTCTCCGGATTTCTTGCTTCTCCTGCAACAAGCACAGCTTGGAAAGTCTCTGCAGCTACCGAGATACTTGGAGACCAGTACTTCACAACCATACCCGGTTTTCTGAACATTGCTACATCTCCTGTATGACTTCTATCCTTGTCGGGGTCAGCCTTCCTAATCAGAAGTGAGGCCTTTCCTTTTCCTGTTTCAGTACCATCAGATCTGTCGGGCAGATCAATCTCGATTTCTCTGCTTACAATATCTCCTACCTCATCAAAACCATCCGAGAAATCATTTTTCAGAAATGCATCCCAAGCCTGTACAAATGGATAGATATCATCGTCTTGAGTTATCCTTGCTTCTTTCTCACTATTGCCTTCATCTCGAACCTTGATATTCAAGTAATCTCTTTCCTCATGAATCGCTGGCCAAAAATGCTCTACAGCAGAATCCTCTATGTCTCTGACTATCTCTGCGACATCACGATCCTCAGATGTTGGTTCACTGAAACCAACAACAGTAATTGAAGTTCCTGTAGAGCTATTATGGCTTGTTCGCAGATTTTCAGCGACATTCTCGGCTTCTTCACCCCATAGAGACTCAGCTCGCTTCCTTATCTCTCCATTAATTTTGACCTCTCCAAGCCTACCGAGCCAACCAGGGCCTCGATACTCGAATCGTCCATCATCATTTTCAACAGTATGGCTAGGGAGATTTATCCGCCCCATAAAACGAGGATTTTTCTGATCTTGAGGGGTTTCAACTAAGTTTGAGTTAAATAGTACAGTAGATATTTCGGAGAATCTCCAGTAAACAGACTTGCCGAGGCCGTAAGTTCCTCCTGAACTTTTATCATCTCCGCCTTTGTTGCTGAAAAGTTTGTGCTTAAGAAGGCCTGTAAAATTTGAATCGTCGTCATTTTCCTCTCCTGTAAGGCCTGCACAGTTTCTATCCTCAATATTAAGTATTCTTATCTTCTCTTCATCTCTAATTCTTTCGAGAAAACTTTCCACCTTCTTCATGTGCCCAGTCTCTGCTACAGCATCAAGGTGATCCTCCAGTTTCTCATCCCACTTCAAGGCATCCTTAAAATTCTCAAGATCATCGCCTTGCAGCTCCTGCAGATCAAAAACTACCTCTGCAGGCCTTTCGACAGCAGCATCGTTTGAGTTCTGAACTGCCTCTCGAACGAAGGTCTCGAAATCTCCCTTGAAACTCTGTTCGCTGGGATCGCCTCCCTGCTTCTGTCGGCTCGCCGATAGATGATCAAATTTCCAATTATAGTTATTCATAAACTAAACTCTTCTTCCTCAAATTTAAATTCTGACTGGGTTTCACGCACTTTCTTCCGGATAGTCTTGAAGATCTTCTCTATATCCTCCTCATCGTACTCGTAACGGTTTCTGTTTGCGCAGTTTGCCAGAATATCCAGTTTCTTGAGGACGGCATTGGTTCTCTTCTCTGCCAGTCTTTCGAACCTTTCTCTTTTATCCTCTTCTCCCGACATCAGCCTTTAACCTCTTCTCGAATACCTCTAATCATATCCCTAATTTCCTCTTGGGAAAGATCTTCAAGAACCATAGTGGATAGTTTCTGATTCAGTAGCTTCGATGTTTCTCTCCAGGTTTCCTGTTCCTCGTCTCCAAGAAGTTCAATATATGGGATAGCTACTTTGCGGTAATTGCTGAAGTCTCTCTCGAAAAGACTCACAAAGAGATCTGTCTTCTGCAGAAGAGTGTTAATAGCTTCTTCGTGATGTTCTCCCGTTTCCTCTGTGGTTATCTCGGCAGCCCACCAGAGCATACCGAATGCATGCCGTGTGAGTTTGCCTGAGGATATAAATCTGGTTTTCTGTGATCCCCAGCGCTCTCTTACATAATCAGGACGCATTACAACTGATATATAGTTCCATACCCCCGGATCAGCTGCCTGTCTCTGGTTATCGAACTGAATGGCGTCGTGGATAACAGGAGCGAGTTCTCTGTCCATATCAGTTCCCGATATATCCTCCGAGAGGACTCTATCTATTTCCTGATTGAGTTTCTCTTTCTCGAATTCTATATCTGTCTCCTCTAACTGGTTTCTGACTTCCTGCGATAGTTCAGCTTCTCCTTCCCTGTATGACTCGGTTACAAGATCTAGTGCCTCTGAATTCAATCTCTTCAGTTTTTCCATTCTATATCACCTCTGATAGGTCTACTACATGAGATTTTATTTTTTCGTTTCTCTGTATTCCCAGCTCAAGATTGTTCATGAGGGTCATGTATTCATCAGATGTTCCTGAATCCGACTGCAGATCTTCTCTGATCCTCAGGATCTCGTTCAACATTTCTTCTCTATCCATATCGGAATCAGGGAATAGATAGTCTATGAAAATCCTCATTGCATCTTCCTCCCAGTCATATCTGTAGCTGTGTTCATCATCTAGGTCCCATATTGCTTTCTGTACAAGCTGTGTGAACACGGACTGCAGTATCATATCCATGATAACATCTCTAGCATTTGAGGCATTTTCCTTGTTCCCGGATTTCAGAACTCTTTCGATATCAGGATCGTCCTTGTTGATATAGAGGACTGGATTCTTCTTCAGATCCAAGTGGAAGAGATCCTCTTCTCCAACATCTAGTTCATCAAGTTCCGAGAAATTCTTAAGTTCGCTGTCTATCAAGCTCGAGGAGGGACCCTCGAAGCTATCGAGTCTGACTGTCCAACCTTTACCATCTGCCAGACTTTCGCTCTTTCTATGGGCATAATCCTCCAGTTCTTCTCCCTCTCTGGTTCTCGCAATAACAGGGACCAGATCCAGATTTCCATAGAACTCACTGGCATCTAGACTGAAGTTTACCGAAACTGCCGATACTCCCTCGAAGAGTGCTTCTGTTTCCTCTATATGTCTATCAAAGGTATACCCACACTGTGAGAGCACTAGAAGTTTTGCTGGAACATCATCGCTGTCCAGTTCTTCTCCAGGAACTACTCTTTCCAGCAGATCATCATGTTTGAAATGAACAGTTCCGTCTATCTCAACTCTCTCAAAATCTCTGTCTCTGAGATCCAGAGATTTTCTTGAGTTATTGACCTCAATATAGTTTTTACTGCCGGATTCTGTAACGACCTTGCATTTATCTATGTGGAAGTCCAAGTTTCTTGAACCAAAGCTGTAGGGGTAAATGTCAACTGACTTGGAATCTGTGAAAGATTCTGCCATTATTTAGTCACCTCTATACTTTCTGCGTCTGCGTTGAGACCAACTTTGGAAGGTTCTGAATCCAGTTCCACACTTTCCAATTCGAAATCTGTCTCTGTGATGCCGGATGGGAATTCGATAACCGCTTTGCCTTCCTCTGTATATGTTTCGAGATCTGGATTCTCTACGGAAGGTGGTTTTCCCACATCAATTTTGTCGTATTTCTTTCCGTCTTCTCCTTTTCTGAAAAGCTCGATTTTCAGTTTCCAAGCAGGTTCGCCATCTACAGCTTCCTCATTCAGGCCAGCTTCTCCACTAGCATACCATTTACCATTCCTGTAGCTTCCTTCGCCTCCAGAAAGGTGGAGCGGTTTTGGACCTCTATCTGTTGGCCCGGTTCCTCCGCTCACTTTCAGTCTCTTTCTCAGTTCATAGGGGAGGGGTTCGCCGCCTTCAACTTCCTCAACAACTAGATCCCGGAGAATATCATTTGTTTTCTCGCTGATGACACTCAGTGTTTCGCTGTAGTTAGTCATGTTTTTGCTTTTCCTGTTGCGAACATATGTGTTTTTCAGATCCTCTGATCTCTTGCTCCATCTGTCGTGACTGATAGGTTCAGATTTCTTGAGAACTTTCTCAAGCTCTCTGTCGGAGCGGCTCACACCATCAGTTGTTCTCGATGTACCTGCAATAAGCAGAGCATGGAAAGGCCTAGCTCCATTCACTCCAGTCAATCGATCATATTCCGGGTCTATTACCATTCCTGGTCCTCTGAACTTCGCAATCCTGTTCTGAAGTTCCTCAGAGTCGTTTTCTGTGGAAAGTCTTATCACGAGAGTAACTTCAGCAGTATCCGGAAGCTCTGATCTCGAAACATCTTCAGGTTCTTTGCCCTCCTTGTAGTTTGGTAATGGAACTTCAAATGTTTCTCTAACGACCTCCCCTCTGTTCTCCAGTTCCTCTGAGAAATCTTCGTTTCTGTAGGCTTTGAAGGATTTTATAAATGGTTTCAGTTCATCAAATTCTTCGGGATCGATTTTCTCTTCCCTTTCATGATCGACTAACACCTCAAGATCCTCTCTTGTCATTGCAGGCCAGAAATTTCTGGCTACAGACTCTTTTATTTTCTCTTCGAGTTCTTCATCAGCTATATCCTCTGTCGAGCTGGGAGACTGGAAACCAGGAATCATTACTGTAGTTCCCGGTTTTCCCGATCTATCTATATTGAGCTCTTCGGCAGCCTTATGAGCTCCTTCCCCTACAATGGAATCTGAACTTCTGTCTTTTCCTTCTCCAGTGACTTTTCCGAAATATCCGGAGTCCTTGTGCTTCACCCCATCCAGTTTATGAGTTGATATTTTCGAGCGGCCTATGAAACGGGGAGAATTATCTTCCCATTCCTCTTCAGCAGGAATTGAATTGAAGAATACTGTTGATAATCCTGAAAACGCCCAGTAAACGGCTTTACCCATTCCATGGCTTCCTCCTGCGTCCTCGCCGGTTTTCGCACTCCATCTTATATTTCTGATAAGATCTGCGAACCTTGATTCCTCATCAGGATCAGATTTCTCGGATCCTGTCAGGCCAATCGCATTTCGATCCTCTACTGTCAGTATTCTGATTTCATTTTCAAGTTCATTTACAAAATCCTTTGTTCTCTCTCCTACTGTATTATCGGGTTGTGAATTGATGTGTTCTTCAAGAGTATTCCAGCCCATAGACTTTAGGAACGGAGTAGGTCTGCCTGTATTCTCATATCTTGCCTTATTCCTGCTGATCCCGTACTTAACTACACCTTTTTTCGCTTTCTCAGTTAGTTTACGGTAATCTTCAATTGCGTCATTTGAGTTCTGAAGGGATTCACGTACGAAATTATCTATGCTGAGGTCATCAAAAGCATCCTGTGAGGGATCCTGCCGGTTCTCGCCGTCGCCATCAACAGGTCTAAATACCCACTCCGGAGAATATTCTGTCATAAAGTAATAATCACATAATAAATTTTTTATAATTTCACCTATTGAATAAATAGGCGCCCTATTTCAGAATAAGCAGATTAATGAAAAAATAATCAGGAAATGTGTTTCTCATGGTGGCTCTTGATAGCTTCTCCTATCTCCTTTGCAAGGAGTGGCGGCACGGCATTTCCAATCTGCCGGTACCATTCAGTGAATGGGCCATGGAAACGGTAGTCGTCCGGGAAGCTCTGGATTCTGGCAGCTTCTCTTGGCGTAAGGCCTCTATCTTCCTTAGGATGGATGTAGCTGTTGCAATCTCTTGACATATGTGCTGTAATTGTTTTGGAGAGCTCTTTCGGATGGAGCTTGTAGTACTTGTCCTTGAAGCTTCCAAGTTTGTAGGGGAGAATATCCTGTATTGATTCATGTTCTGCGTTCTCTCCTGGAGGGAGGAGTTCGTAAATTTTCTGGTCTCTCTCGTTATGATATCTTGCCTTGTGGTTGTAAACTTTCTCGGGAATTTCGCCCCTGTTAATTTTTCTGATGTAATCGTTCGGGCTTCCGTCTTCGTGAATCTTATCTTCCGTAAATCCGGTTTTTTCTGATTCCATATCAGTCTGCAACTTTTCGGATTTTGGCTCCAGTTCTCTCAGGCCCCAGAAAATTTTCTCCAGATGGACTTCGTCTGAATTCTTTCGAGAGCTCAATTCCATTTTCAATTTATTTAACAGCATTTGAGGGTCTATACGTGCTAGATCTTTTCTTATACCCAGAAAAATGAGCCGATCTCGATTCTGAGGTACTCCAAAGTTCTTTGAATTGACTAGAACACTATCTATCTCATATCCTGCTTCACTAAAGTCTCTCTTTACATCTCCGAGAATTTTATTCATGCCACGAACATTCTCCATTAGCACGTATTTGGGTTGAAGATGCTCTGCAAATCTAACAACCTCTCGATACAGGTAATCTTTCTCGCTTTCCTTTCCACTGTGTCTGTTGGCGTTACTGAATGACTGGCATGGAGGAGATGCATTTAGCAGAAACAAATTATTACGATAATCCTCAAAGCACTCTTCATCAAGTTCGCTTATGTCTTTGTGTAGTGCTTCTGTCTCTTCATGGTTGTGATCAAATGATCTAATTGCCTGTTCGTCGAAATCAACGCCTACCTTTACATTATAATTTGCAGAAATGAGGCCTGTAGATGTACCTCCAGCACCACAGAATAGATCAATAGAATTTAACTCGGACATATAATTGATTTCAACTCAAACATTCAAAAGGTTTCTGGAAGCCAAAAACTTTGCATTACTATTTACTTACTTATTGGTGAGAAAAAGACACAATAAATTTTAGTTTTTATAGATTAGAAGCCCTATTAAATTTTACATGTTGTTTGAGAATCTGTTTATCTATCCTGATGAGGACTGTAGATTCCGATGTCTAGCTAGAAATCTCTGGTTTACTCTGTTTATCTCTTTAACTGTAATATCGGTGGCGTATTCTGATCCTCTTTCTCTTTTGGGGATTTTGTCTTACTTTGTTCCACTTGCGATTTACTGGACTCCATTGTTCCAGTCGGGCTTTAATATTGACTCTGTTTCTGCATGGAGGAAATGGATTCTCTTCGGTGTGCTGTTTGTACCTTTCGTAGGGGTTTCTCTACTGTTAATCGCGGTACTTGGATTGGCTACTATGAAATACAGAGGAGGCAGTGATTACGGGGAGTCCTCTCCAGCTCATGAAAACAGGAGGGCGGATTCAGAGAGTGATGATCAGTTGGAAGATTCCGATAGGGAAGATGAGTCCTCGAAACTTGGAGTTAGTGAGAAATCCTCCTCAACTTCTGAATCTAGCGATTTGCTGAACAGATTGAAAGAAAAGCTGGATGAAAGAGGATATAATCAGGATATAGTTTCGGAGGTTTTCGACGATCTGAATGATTCAAGTCTAGATAATTATCAGATTAATACTGCTCTGCACCTTGCAGAGAATGATGTTCGTATGAAGAGAGTTCTGTTGTGTCTGGTATCCGAGCATCTGACGGAACAGAAGATTAATTCATTGATCGATAAAGCAAATAACGAAGCTGAAACTGATGAGAAAGATAAAGCTGGGGATTCTAATGTGGATGATCGTTCTGAACAACCTGAAAGCAATAGAGAATCCTCTTCAGATACTGATAGTAGCAAAGATCTGGGTTCCAATGATGAAGATACACAGGATACCGAATACGAGAAAACTTCCGAAGATGATGATCTGCTGAAAATTACTCTTACAAATTTACCGAATATCAGTTTAGCTTCAATTGAGGGGGAAGGCTCTTCATATGAGTATGCTCTGAGCCCGAGTTCAGAATATATTTTATGTTATCAGGATGGCCACAGAGATGCCACAGGCGAAAAAGAGAACTGGGTAGGAGGCGAGGTAATTCTTCTAGAAGTAGTTGAGACCGGGTCTGAGGATATTCTAAATGCGAAGAAAGTTGCGAAATTTGATTTTGATAGTCCTTTAAATGCGGATGTTAATGACAGTGGAAAGTGGCTTGTTGTAAACAGCAACTCAAATGCAGAGGAAGATTCTGTAAAATGGTTTAATGAAGGGAATCTAGAAGCTGAATCCGGATTTGACGTTAATATAATGAATTCAGAGATATCTAATGAAGGTATTTCTGTTTTGGTCACAGCTCCTGCTTATTCAACTGTTTACTGTTTCCGAAATGGAGTAAAGGAGTGGGAAAAGAAAATTTCAGATAACTTGCCTTTCAGAATCATGGATATAGAAATTATTCCAGAAGAAGAGGAAATCAGGTTGGAGAGTCATGATGGAAATTCAGGCTTTAAGATGAGTTACACTGGCGAAATAATAGATGATTCTGTAGTTAATGAGGACAAAAACAGATCAGTAAATAACTATGATAGATCGCTTCCAAAGGATATTGGTTCATTTCCGAAAAAATCTTATCACAGCAGTCTGAAGTTTTCCGATGAGGAAAAAGAAGAGATAAGAGATAGGTTCAGGGAAAATAAGGAGAAAATTATCAGGAGGGATGAGGAACTGGATTATGTTGGAACAAAAAATAGTTCGTACAGAAGTTCCTTCCTAGTTCAGCGAAATGATGAAATATTGCCTCTAGAGAAATCTGTCAAGCAGTACTATGAAAACAATGGCTGGTGGGTATCCAGATCTTTAAGAGAAAACGGAAACTCTGTCGTGAATATTTTTAATGATGACTCTTCTGTCGATATTCCGGAGGATGAAGCTCTTGATGATAGCGTTCGTAGTTTCCTAAAGACTCATTCTCGAGGATTACCAGATCACTTTGGTTATGATCCATCCGAAGACAACTTTTATTTCATTGAGATAAAATCCCAGAATGATGCTCTTTCGTTAGTTCAAAAGAAATGGTTTAACGAATTTCTGGAACTGGAGCCAGAAATTGGATATATACTACACAGTGTCGAGGCTAAAACAATAAGGCCTCGAACGTTGGAAAGCGTCCCTCTGAAAGGTATTTCCCATATGGACATACCTCTGTCCTACTTCGATAATATAAGCAAAAATGAGACTGTGGAACTAGAACCTGAACCAAACAACCAGCATGATCCACTTGCTGTTAAGGTATTTCATTATGGAAAATTTATCGGATACCTGCCTGAAAATTTAGATTACAAAGAAAAGGTAATAGAGTCGATAGAAGAAGGAGATTACAATGCAAAAATAACGCATTTCCACAGGGCAGGTAATAAGCAGGAATATGGTGCTTTCATGAAAATTGATTTTTTAAAATCTAATTAAAACAATAGTCTGCCGAAATACTTTCAGGCATCTTCTACAGCTTTTTCTATGAACTAAGTTTGTCGTTCCGCAACTACATGAGGGTGGTAGAAGATTTTCTTTAATTTGTCTGTTACTTCTTCCTCAATTCCGTGCTCTGACAGATAAGCGTTTCCTGTTTACTCATTATTGATCATAGTGAAGATTATTTAGAATAATTACCAGACATGAATTCCTGGTTCTCTTCTGAATGACCTGTATTCCATGAATGCTCCGAGGCCTAAAAGGCATAGGCTTCCTATCCAGTAAATATTTGCCATAATATTTTCTGTCGTTAGTGCTACAAAGCTGAATGATGTAAAGAGTAGCGCCCCAAACAGGATTGTAATTACTCCCATAAGTCTTAGACTCCAGCAGTAGAGATCTGATCTCAGGTCAATGTTATCTATTAGTTTAGCTAGGAACCATGTACCTGCCAGTTCCACGTAGACGATCATCAGGAATAAAGCCCATTCAACATAGTGTCCTATCTCCGAGCCTATTCTTATGTGTCGGTCAACCATTACTACCATTATTATGACTGCCACAATCTTCTCAAGCAACCCAGTAACATTTCTTACAACTCTAAGATTTTTCAGCCAGTAACTGTAACCGGACCATATAGTAACTACTATTAGAAGAGTAAGGCCTATCTCTGTCACACCACCAATATGTACTGTTTCGTTAAACATCCTCCATATTTGAGACAGCTGACCTCCTGAAAATAATTCTGAGTTTGAATTGTTCAAATATATCCAGATTAGAACAAATAAGCCAGTTAAAGGCATCAGTTTTCTCCAAGGAAAGTTTCTGAAATTACTTGGTACTTCAATTGATCTCTCTGCTTTATCAGCTAAGCTCTCTATATCTTTATTTCCTTTATTTGCAGCTTCCTCAAACACGTTTTTACCATTTTCAAGACCTTCACAGCCATGATTCTCGGGTAATCGGTGTTCGCTGCAGAACGTCTTACCACAGTAATTACATTCATAAGGTGTAGATGAGAATTTGTCTCCACATTTAGAACATATCCTATCAGAGTGTTCCTCAATTCTATGTTTACTAAGTTCTCCTACAGTTTCGAACTCATCTCCACAGAATTCACATTCAATACCTGAATCTTCCGTCCTTTCCGAACTCACATGTGGTAAATTATGTAGTAAACTGAAAAAGTAAACGCTTTCAGACAGCGACTTAAGGATTTAAGTTAACAATTTTACATATGGAAGATCAGGCCTTTCAGAAAGGAGATAAGATCAAAATCATAATCGATGAAGTTGACCCGGATATGAATCTTCACGGGAAAAGAGGAGAGATTATCAATATTGAATTCGATGATGCTGCCTCAGTAACAGGAAACCCAAAAGACAACTTCATGTATACGATAGAACTGGAAAATGGAGAAGTACCTGATATACATTTCCGAAGAAGAGATATTAAGAAAATAGAAGATTAGGCCGAGGAGCCTAACTCCAGGTCCTCTGGATTCAAGTTATACTCCTCAGCTACAAGCTCTCGGGCCTCCTGATTAATACTTTCATCAGTTAATGGAGACTGTTTTTCAATCAGTCTTTCCTGTATTTCTTGGGCTTCTTGTTCCAGGCCTATAATTTGTTCCTGGGTTTCTACTCCTTCTATGTAGTTGTCTTCGTCTAAGATTTTCCCGCATTTTCTGCAGCTTTTACTGTGCCCGGAGTTTGTGGTTCCGCA
>LFCJ01001201.1_pt1 | contig 17749 bp, 24 predicted proteins | sample 643141 | NCBI WGS metagenome assembly LFCJ01 (sample SAMN03766243, study PRJNA286221) | soda lake metagenome | biome: soda lake; feature: Kulunda steppe; material: water; isolation source: sample B1-Br-g2 brine of Lake Bitter-1 | place: Russia: Kulunda steppe | collected 2010-07
GCGCATGCATGCAAGTATTTCTGCACGAGCCTTTCCAAGAAAACGATAAAACTGATGAAAAGCAGCCTGCAGGAGATAAGGATATCGGCAAGCTAGGTTGCATATGCTCTGGGTGGATCATGACATAATGTCCTTGGTATTTCACGATACACAGCACCTGCCCTGCTGTGAATTGATCCAAGCTGCATGCCATTGGCCTGCCACACATGGCATGTATCCACACTTAAACAAATCTTTGAAGGATGGGATATCTCACTCATTCTTCGCACGTCCCCTTTGCATGCAAACGCAAGCGAGCGCCTGGGCCCATGCACCTGCCCGTGCTGGCTGCTCCCATGGCACAACTCAGTCAACTGTCCCAGAGGGCAGAGTAACCTGGCTCTGGCATTCCCACCTTCAGGTCAGGGCGCATGCTGGACACCTGCTTGCCCACGGACACCAAGGAGCGGCGGGCGTTCTGCTTCCACTTGTAGTGGGTTGCGGCCTTGGCGGGCTTGCTCACGTTCTTCTTGCTGCCCTTGATAAAGTCCACGGTGTCATCCTTGTTTGCCTGGACGCCCACGAAGTCGTTTTCGTGGCGCAGGCCTGCGTGCAGGCAAGGAGGAGGGGGCAGGGTCGCGGCAGTCGCTACTGATATTGCTCGTGCCGCTGCAGCTAGGCGCTCCAATCGAGCATGCGGCTTCCTCCCCTTTCATCAGGAAGGTAAAGCAAAGGCAAGGAAGGCATTGCTGCCTGAGGAGGGGCCCCCGTTGATTGCAGTCGGTTTGCCACACTGCCGGCAGCACTGACCAGAGAACTTGAAGCTGTGCCTGTTGTACAGATTGCCGGGCTCGGAGGAGAACCAGGAGCGCGCGTTGCCGCCGTGGATGCCCTTCTTCATGAAGGCATTGCTCTTCTTCACGCACTCCCACACCACCGCGTTGCTCACGTTCTGCTGCATTTTACCTAGCACCACACGTCAAGTGCTAAAATGCGAAAAGGAAAGAAGAGGGGGATATTTGCAAATGCGCTCGGTTTACTGCTATCGTTGCAATGCAAGGGTACTAATACTAAGAGTAATGAGCATTCATTTAATCCATGAGGAAAATGAGCCAGGTTGGGCAGGGCGACCAGGGAGGTGGACGGGCTTGCCTCGAGACTGCGGCGATCGGCCGACCAGGGGCTTTTGGCACAAACAGACAATAAATCTTCATAAAAAACTTACAATTGCCTTGTACAGAGACGAAAAACAGGAGAGGAATATGACGAGACGGGACGGGACCCTCAAATGATAAGACAAAGACAGGCCCAAAAAAATTATATTACATGAACTGGGCTACGCAGCAGCAGAAGTGGCAGTGCGCCCATTGAAGGCGCTTGTTCCTTCATTTGGATGCCCGGCAGTACGATAGCAAGGATTACATCCTGCGCAAAAACACAGCATGTCAAAGCCGCGTGAATCAGAGCACCAAAAGCAGGGCAATAATTTAGTGCAGGGCAAGCACAGGCTGTCACCCCAAATTTATGCAGTGCCCGATTTTTGCTGCATTGTGACCCGGAGGTTGGTTGAGTCAGTTGGAAGAGTATTTGATCCCGATGTTATGGCCATGCTATGAGTCTAGTTTGGATGCAGCAGTCTCTCGGCGTGACAAGGCTCATGTTCGAGACCACATCAAAGAAAGCAGGGTAAATCGCAATCACACAGTAGACACAGTGTGTTTAGACGCATTCTGCTCACCAGTCCCCACGCTTCAGGCCATCCAGTTTATCCCAATTCGGAATGAGGTGGACCTGGAAGTGGAAGGACGCAAGGTATGTTTACTGACTGCAAGGACCCCCAAATGTCAAAATGGCAGCATCTGAGCTGGGTGGCTGCTAGGGTATGCACTAGCAGGGCAAGAGACCCGCTTGCACATTGATCCACCCTCACAGCGAGTTGCAGCTGCAAGTTTCCAAAACAAAAATATCAATTCGCATGTGTCTTATCCTGTAGTGCATACTTCTGACCAATTCTTGTCGCACGTCTAGGAGGAAACGCGAGCATGAATTTGGAAAGGTGCTGGAGCAAAATTTCTGGGTTGCTTAGACCAACAGCCCATGCTTTTCAAGGCCTGACTGCCCCACTATGCGCGCACTCGCAAGCGTGAAGTACGGCAATCCTTTCCTGCAAAAATCCTGATTGGAGTGTTTAGCATGGCTGACTCAGTGCTGTGACAGCCAGAGTTTATCAGAGGCACTGGCCAGAACTTGCTTGGTTGCATTGATAGTTGGCGTTGAGGTTGCTCGCTCAAAAAGAGAGTTGCTTGGGTTCAGGTGCAAAGGAATGGCTCAATCTTGGACACTCACGTTCTTAGGTTGTGCTGGGTTGACAGAGTAAGCAGTTCCTCCTGGCATCTCAGGGCCTGAGCACAAGGTGCAATTAAATACATGAGTGCTAGAGATTGCCTCCATTGCACACGGAAATTATGACATGTGGTGACTCAGCATTCATGCAACTTGTGCTTGCACGAGCAGGTAAGGAGAAGAAAAGAAAGGTTGCAGATGTCATGAACGAGTTGAAGCATTCCTATCACCGGCTGAATTTTCATGCATCTGTGTTCTGGTACCCTCTCAAGTTGAAGCTTTTGTCAGCATTTCAGGTACATTGCAAGCGATAGAGATTTGATATGCAAGCACATAGATGTGTGTGTGTGTGTGTGCATGTGCGTGTGCGCATGCATGCGTGTGCTTGCATGTGTGTGTGTGTGTGTGTGTGTGTGTGCGTGTTGGTGTGTGTTGATGAGTGTGCGCGTGTGTGCGCGAATGTGTTTGTGTGTGTGTGAGTGCGTACGTGCGTGTGTGTGTGTGTGTGTGAATGTGCGTACGTGCGTGTGTGTGTATGCATGCGTGTGTGCGTGCATGCGTGTGTGCGCGTGCGTGCGTGTTGTGTGTGTGCATGTATGTGTACATATGTGTGTATATGCATGCAAGTGTGTGTGCATGCAGGTGTGGGTGCATGAGTGTGTGTGTGTGTGTGTTGTGTGTGTGTTGTGTGTGTGAGCGGGAGCGTGCACATGTCTGGATGTATGCAGAAAGTGTATTGCAGACACATGGGTTTCCTCCTCTAGCATTTGCACGCAAAGCATGCAAAGGGCTCGCACATTCAAGGAGGATTAAGGGCTCTCAAGCATGTAGCACGTTGCTTCATTAGAGCATCATGTGCGAGCGACGCACAAGTGGTGCCCATGCTGGAGCAGTGCCTGACATCCTACACACAGCACTCACGGAGTAGTGGCTCCCAATGCTTGAACCGCGAGAGCAATGCCTCTCCATGCTCCACCTTTTTCCTGATTTCCTCTCGGCTAGTCTGCAGATGAGGGCAAGTGAGGTCAGGGCAACTAGGCATGCATTTGTGCAGCGCCTTAGTGCTATGTGTTCATCAGAGGCAGTGCCGCTGTACCAGCAGCAGGAGCTCAAGCTGAGGACACTCTCCCTGCTGCTCACCTCTGCTCGGTTAGCTTCAAACTCTGCACGCAAAGCGAATGCACGGGGGTACCAGTGCTGCCGGTTTGCGCTATAGTTCAGCAATTCTCGCAAGCCGTAGCGGTACATGCGCATAACTCGCAACTTGTGGGGTAACGAGGCCACGATTTCATGGTACGACATTTCTTTCGTGACCCCAAATGGACTTTTAAAGCTGCCTCGTGATTGGTTCTTTGACTTAAGGAAAATCACTCTTAGGGTTGATTGAGTGAACGTGCACCGATTCATTTTGATGCTGCTGCATGGGCTCATGGTATCCATGTGCCTCAAAATATGAAACTGAGGGGGCTGAGGGACACCCATAAGGGTTGGATCCCTTCGCAGTGCCTCACATAGCTGATAAGTTGCCGGCACAGAACTGCATAGCCTGAGGAGACCCAACATGCAGTCAACAATTGCTGTGAGCTTGCGCTCCAAGGGTCTGAGCTCCTTTGCAACAAGCGGGAAGTCAGACCGGGTGCGCAACCACCTTATGAACATAGCCTTGGAGTGCGCTGACATCCTCATAGCTGCTGTTCTGACCTTTTTCAACTTATCGTGGACTGGCTGGATTGCCTTGGGCATCACGATCATTGCCACCGCTGTCGACCTTCACACATTGGACAATCCAGGTCAGTTCACTCACCTGAATCGGGGTCTGACCTGAATCTGAATCTCTGAATGCAAATTCACACATCATGCCTACGCAAGCATGTATACCCATGAACATGCGAGCCCCGAATGTGCACATGCGCTCTCACTCTCTGTCTCTCTCTCTCTCTCTCACACACACACACACGCACAGACACACACAATCATTAATGACCGATTGCACAATTACTCACATGTTTGCACGCACAGGCGTCGGAAACATGTTCATGCCAATGTTTGCGTTTTTTGTGCTGCCCCTGGTGGCAATGCTGTACACAACGATCACCCGGAGGGATGCTGCACAGCATGCGCTTGGGAGATTAAAAGCCCAGGTGCTTGTTTCTGTCATTGCATGCTTGCATGCAGAAATTCTGGGTGTGACTTGTATTTATTGATCCCCTTGTCTATCATTTCTTATTTGCATGAAACACATTTTGCATCACCAGGTGCTTGTTAAGGTTTGTTGCATTGCTCGGCCTCTTGCATCTGCATGCCAATTCGTCTGGCACAGAGCATACTTCCCAAATTGCCGATTTTCTCACAGTTTCTTTATTCGTTTCGCACGCACGCAACAGCGCATCAGTAAACCTATCTGGTACATCTTTTCTGGCTCAGTGGCCATCAAAGCATTTACTTTGCTTATTTTGCACATGCACACACAAATTCGTTCACACACACAGTGCCCCAACATACTGATGTCAGGCTATGCAGCATGCTCACCGCAGGCCACCTACCCCCTTGCACTGTACTCCCCCCTCCCCCCCTCAGGTCGTGGCGCTCAGCCTCCAGGCCCAGGCTATCAGCATCCTGGGACCTCGTGGCTCCGGCGCAGCCAGTGCAGGCGTGCCAGAAGGAAGTGTGAGTAGCAAAGACTACGCGGGAGAGGAGGCGAAGGCCTCTGCGGAGCATGGAAGGTCCGTGGCCTTGGGGTTATTGCCCGCGCGCCACGCATGTGTTGTGGACGCATGGGTTGGGCTTGGTGGAGGGGCTGTCCTGAGGCCGTGTCCACCTGCCCAGTTGAACCCTTGCTTCCCTACTTGGAGATGCTTCTTTGAAACTGCACCATCTCAGCTGCCTGTGACTCACCGCGCGGCACGGCTCTCCTACCCCCGCAACCCCTAGATCAGTCTGGAGGCTCCTCAAGGGATCCTAGCTTGGATCTCTTGATTCTCAGCCACGCTTCCTTGTTTTGGGGGTCTCCTCGTTTTGTTGTGTGCTCACGCTGCATGCTGTATGTGCTCACAGGACATTTGCAGAGCTGCACATAGATGCTTTGCAAGAGCATCACAATTAGTACACATATCCCCCCTACACACACACACACACACACACACACACACACACACAAACACATGGGGAAGGGACAAAATGGCCCATGCATGCGTGCAGAGCTGCATAATTGGTGTGAGCGCACAAGGCATGCCAGGCATCGGTGTGGCTGTGGGTGCAGGTTCGGCACAGCTGCGTCAGCAGAGGACCTACGGCATCAGCTGTCAATAATGCTGGACGACCTACACAGGCGCGTGCACTTGTGCAGGCCAGGTCCAGCACACCACAGCATGTCACTGCATGCGCGTACATGAGCACCTTTGCCTGTTTGGCAGGGTTCAGCATCTACTTGCGGCATTGTGGCGGAGCATGTGCTAGAGCTTGATGGTTTGAGATGCAGAAGCATGCATGCTGCAGCCATTCCTAGTAGCTCCTCGCACTTTCTGCCTGCGCAGCTGAGAATGTGTGCATGGCTTGGTAGGGGTATGACAAGGGCGCACAGACTGCGCAAGGGCCCTACTCCTTTTTCTTAACATTTTTCTTTTATCTTCTTCTTCTTCTACTTCTTGTTCTTTCTCATTGATTCATCAACATCATCTTCTTTGTCTTCTGCTCCTTCTTTCTCAGTGCATTGGTTCATCATCATCATCAAATTAAAATCTCCTTTTTCTTCCTCCTCTTCATTTTACGTCTCCTTTCCAGACAGATGCACCCATATGCCTACTTTGCGTGTTCTGCTGGGTCCACACGCAGGTACCTGGCCCACAAGCGGCCATATGCCCGCCATTTCTTCCTGCCTTACCATTCCTCTGGTGTTCCGCAAGACGGCACGATGGTGCGTGCACTACAATTGCAGATGCATCCTGTCACAGGCACTTTGGTGCGTATCATGCATGTGAAATCTTAGCCGTCTAAGCCCAGTTATGATGATTCTTTTATGGTTGTTTGTCAGGCCCAGCCATGGCGCTCGTCATGTGGTCTGTCAGGTTGGGCTGTCATCATAACAGTGCTGTGCCTGTATCAGAGTGGACTGGGCTGTGCTTTGGGAGTGCCAGGACATTCTGTGCTGCATCGATACGTGTGCAGGCTGCGCCACAAGGCAGTATTGTGAGAGCGCAGCAGGGTGATTTACACGGGGCACAGGCGCCAGGGCTGCTGGGAAAAGGCACTTTGAGCTGGTTACTTGCCAACTGGCCACTTGCTAACTGTAGAGGCCCACTGCTTGATGGACTGAGACAGCCATCCTTCTGGGGCTCAGAACTCTGAGAAGAAGAGAGTGCAAGCCAAGCAAGGCCTCACCCCGTAGCACTTGTGCATGCTTGCTGCACACAGTTCAAAATCTCCAGGGATATTGGCGTGCTGCAGCGGCGATTGCACTTCAGCTTGCGGGAGGTCATCTTGGGGGCGGGGTGAGTGTGGGAGGGCGCTGTTTGAGCAGGACGGGCATGATTTGGCGTCCTGGCTGCAGGGCGAGTGTGGGAGGGCGACTTGGCAGCTGGCTGGAGTGTCGCCTGGGTGTTGCCATTGGGATCTTCGTTGTGCCCTTCCGCGACCTGGCTGCTGCCCTCAGCTGCGCTGGGGCACGCATCTTTCCTCACGGCCATGCTGGGGCACACATAATGTGGTGCTCGTGCAGGGTTATGAGGGAGGCGTTGGCAGCGGCTGCTGCAACCGCCCCGGGGGCCAGGGGTCTAGAAGGGGGGCTTGCAGGCGCCACATCCACGTGCACCCTAATTGGACAACAGGCAAGTACGCCGCTGCAAGTGCGCCGGATGCTGCTGCCTCCTACCTCTTGAGTATCCAGCAAGCACTGCTGCTGCAGTTGCTGAGAGTGAGCTGTGTTAATCAATCATTGGTCATGCACTTTTGACCAATCATTGGTTATGCACAGGTTGGATTGCTCCTTGAAGGAACCTCCTTCAGCCAAATAGGTTGACTGCTGGGCATACTGCCACTACTATAATATAAAAGCCTAACACAGCACAGTATAAAGTAGGCGGTCCATTTGTACATCTCAGAAGGCGACAGCGCTGCAAGGCTGCATGCATGGGAATGAACACACGTGGCAGCCTCCTCGTGCAGCGCATGCATGACAAGTGCAAGACTTGCTGCATGGCACTGTCGTGCTTGCTATTGCATGCTGCATGGCACTGCCGTACTTGCTGTTGCATGCTGCATGGCACTGTTGTACTTGCTGTTGCATGCTGCATGGCACTGCCGTACTTGCTGTTGCATGCTGCATGGCACTGCCGTACTTGCTGTTGCATGCTGCATGGCACTGCCGTGCTGGTTGTTGGGCACTGTCGTGCTAGTTGCCATGCAGAGCATGGTACTGTCGTGCTTGTCCTTGGGCCATAGGTCGTGCTAGTTGCCATGCAGCAATGGTACTGTTGTGCTTATCCTTGGGCCGAAGGTGTACTGTTGCCATGCAGCGCTTTGTACTGTTGTGCTTGTCCTTGGGCCAAAGGCGTTCTGTTGCCATGCAGTGCACGGTACTGTCATGTTTGTCCTTGGGCCAAAGGCGTTCTGTTGCCATGCAGTGCACGGTACTGTCATGTTTGTCCTTGAGCCAAAGGCGTTCTGTTGCCATGCAGCAATGGTACTGTCATGTTTGTCCTTGGGCCAAAGGCGTTCTGTTGCCATGCGGTGCACGGTACTGATGTGCTTGTCCTTGGGCCAAAGGCGTTCTGTTGCCATGCAGCGATGGTACTGTCATGTTTGTCCTTGGGCCAAAGGCGTTCTGTTGCCATGCAGTGCACGGTACTGATGTGCTTGTCCTTGGGCCAAAGGCGTTCTGTTGCCATGCAGCGATGGTACTGTCATGCTTGTCCTTGGGCCTAAGGCGTTCTGTTGCCATGCAGCAATGGTACTGTTGTGCTTGTCCTTGGGCCAAAGGCATACTGTGCGCATTCAGCCCCATGCTGTCCATGGATGTGCTCAACTGTGTGCTGGAGCACCTAGGGACACAGCTTGTGCATCCATGCAGCATCCTCCAGTTGCCACATTTGAAGATGGTGACTTGGAAAAGCAGATACCTGGAAGAGTGCAGTTTAGGCCGTCTCTGATGGTGGCTAACGGAGGACTGGGGCAGGAAGGCATGAATGCAGTGTGCCTCAAGTCCTAGCCCAATCTCTCTGCCAGGCATGCCGCCTGGTTCCTCCAAAGGCGGAAAGCAGCCATCAAAGTGTGTTGCCTTCCTTGCTGCGCAGGTCCTAGCCTTGCACGAGAGCATAGAGCAGCTGTGCCTGTACAAGGAGCTGCGGACGCCGGTGGTAAGAGCCAGGCCCATTTTTCTTGTTGGCTCTGTTGAAGCACGCAAGAGTCATGCATCGGTGATGCAAGCCCCAAAGCGCGCAAATGCCGGCGCAGTGCCGTCTTGCCGTGCTGCTGCCACTCCACCTTTGGGCCCCCCGGGTCTCAGCCATGTGCTGCATGTGCTGCGCCTGTGAGCAGTGCCTCTGGATATCCACTTGGGTTTGTGAGGCCCCGTTATGCCTCAGGAGCCCCATGGCGCCTGAGCAGCCCCATCATGCCTCAGGAGCCCCATGGCGCCTGAGCAGCCCCATCATGCCTCAGGAGCCCCATGGCGCCTGAGCAGCCCCAGCATGCCTCAGGAGCCCCATGGCGCCTGAGCAGCCCCAGCAATGTGGATCCGGGCAGCCACGGCAGCATGGGTTTGAGTCGCCCCACGATGCCAGGGCTGGCCCAGCGATGTGGGCCTGAGGAGCCCATAACGCCTGTGCAGCCCCATCATGCCTCAGGAGCCCCAACAACATGGGCCTGGGCAGCCCCAAAGCGCCTGAGCAGCCCCAGCGGCGTGAGTTTGGGCAGCCCTGTGATGCCTGCGCAGCCCTAGCAGCGTGGGCCTGGGCAGCCCCAAAGCACCTGAGCAGCCCCAGCGGCGTGAGTTTGGGCAGCCCTGTGATGCCTACGCAGCCCTAGCAGCGTGGGCCTGGGCAGCCCCAGCGACCCAAAACGCCTGAGCAGCCCCATGAACCTTAATGCCTGAGCAGCCCCAGCGACGTGGGCCTTAGGCCCACTCCAGCTCAGCTGCACTCCCTCAGCAGTTACAGCTGTGGGGCTGTGGCGCTATAGCTCACCCTTACAGTGACAGCTGTGGGGCCGAGGCGCTATAGCTCACCCTTACAGTGACAGTGTGGGGCCGTGGCGCTATAGCTAACCCTCAGCAGTTACAGCTGTGGGCCGTGGCGCTACAGCTCACCCTTCGGCTTCTCTTGCACCCGCAGGTCCTGCGCGCCGTCTTGCGCTGGGCCACAACCATCATTTTCCCGGTGTTCGTGGCGTACTTCTGGAACTCATTTGAGCCCGTCCTGGCCAAGGCTGTGCTAGGGTCACTGGCAGTGCTGGTAGGAGCGGCAGGGGAGGAAGTGGCTGGCTGGCGCAAGCGGTTTGCCGCACAGGGATGTGTTCTGTTTTCAGGCGTCTGGCCTTGTGTCCCAATGGAGGCCCAGGCTGGTTGACAGGGGATGGGTGGCTCCTTTGCCCAAAGTTGCTGTGCTCCTGCAGAGGCCCCTGCCCCTGTGCACACGGGCAGGGTGGGTGTTTGCAACTTGGCTTACAGGGACCCAAAAAGCTTGGGCACATATTCTTTGTCTGCTGGGCTGTTGGCGCAACAGAGTTGCCAAGACAAGCTGAGCTGGGGGCATGCATTTGACGTATGCTGCTGCCCAGAGCAGAACCAGAGCTTTTAATGACCCGCACTTACAAAAACCGAACACAGCACCAGACAACTTGTCAGCAGTGAAGCCCCACGTAGTGCAGCCCACACACGCCTTTCGCTTCTTGACGCCCGCATCTCTTGTGTGCCTGCTACTTCAGCGCCTGCTTCCCTCGCATATGCCTAGGGACCAATTACCTCTTGGCACCTGCTTCCCATGCGTTTGCCTTGGCACCACTTGCCTTTCAGCACCTGCTTCCCTTGCTTACACCTTGGGACCACCTGCCTGAACCTGCAGCCCTCGCGTGCCTTTCGAGTCATTACACCCTTGCACCTGCGAGCGCTGCAGTATTTGCGCTGCATCCTGCTCACGCATGCTGAGCCATGCATTCCCGCGATGCTGATGGATGCGATCATGGACGATGACCTGCCATGCGGCAGATGATGTGCACCGGCTTGCCTGCCGCTATGTCCACCTCCCTTCATGCCTCTCCTGTCAAACAGAGCCAAGCCGGTCTTATGGTCATGGTGGACGTGACTATGACTTTAGAAGACCCATTTGATGATGCAGCCCTGGATGCCATCAGCCTGTTTGAGGCCTTGGGCCACGTCTCTGCGGTGCGTAGGGCATGCGCCAGGCGCTGTGCATGTGATGCATTGCTGGCGGCTCACCCACAGTGCACACAGAGGGTGTGTGCGCACAGAGGGCGTGTGCGCACAGGGGATTTGTGCACACAGAGGATGCACATGGCTTGTGCAGACAGGCATAGGCATGTGTGCATTCGGGCTTGCAGCCTCGCTACACGACCTGCACCCCATTTGCCGCTCCTGCCCCTCTAGTCTGGCTTTAGCATGCGAGGAGCTTGATGGTGAGCACCATGTGCCATCTGCCCCCCACTCAGGGAGCCTCCGATCAGAGCATAACTGCAGCATATGTGAGTAGACATTTGGTTTAGACCTGGTACCGAAATAGCTGCAGAGGATACGCAAGGAATGCACAGAGGGCATGCGCGCATGTACTTGCAGATGGCTGGGGATGCTGTGGAGCCCAAACCTGACTTGAACGAAGGCTTGGGAGGGTATAATCAATCACCTCAGGTAGGCAGCCTCCGTAGGCACGCCCAGACACATGTGCATGTGTGGGCAGGCGCACGCACACATACACACACACACATGCAGGCGGGCACACATGCAGGCATACTCGCACACCCACCCAATGGATGCATGTGCAGGATAAACCCACGTGCATCCACAGGCGCCTGACTTTGCGTGCATGCGCGTGCAGCGCGTACCCACATGAAGTGGAATGCATCCAGTCAGTTTCATGCTCAAATGCATTGCCACGAATTAGACATTAGTTACGTCACATTACATTTCTTCTGCTGCAAATTATTTATACCAAAAGTATTTCTAGTTTTAAGTCTCATAGAATGTGATGTTTATATTTACCTTCTTTATTATGAGGCACACCTTAAGTTGGTGATTCTCAGCCTTTATTGGGTGAAGGATAAGTTTGTGCTTTGGAAGCACCCAGTGCCGCCATGGTCCAACTCTGCGTGCAGGCAGCAGGTGGCAGCTTCAACGTTATGCACAACAACCAAGAATTTGGCCGGGAGTCCTCTGGCTCTGATGCCCTGCATGCTCAGGGGCAGGGGCCTCCTGGCCCCTTGGCCAAGAACAGTGCCGGCCAGCACCCTGCAGAACGGTACAAGCCAGCGGGGCATGTTATCGTGGCAGCACCGCCTATGCCCTTGCCTCCCACGGCGGCAAATGTTGACCATTTGCAGAGGTATCAGACGCAGAGATGATGTCAGAGACTTTCTGTCAGAAATGTCTGTGGAAAATTGGGCACGGTCTGCATGATGTTATCTGGTCATCACCCTCTTTTTCACCTCTGACAAACATTTGGCAATTTGCCAACGTGAAGTTGTCATGCCAGTGCGAATGGCAAGTAATATCGAGCTCTATAAAACAAATGAGATTCAATGTAAGCTTTTTCTTTTTCATTCCATGTAAGCGGGGCAAAAATGTCATCCTTCACACCATCATGGATGATCCTTCTTAGTGTGGGAGGCTCCATTTATACCTCTAATACTTTACACCTACTAAAAGAGCTCGGCCTTGATACACAAGAAGCCCATGAGACTTATCAAAATTACATGCTCACTTTGCCAAACTTGCGAGGGTTCCGTTGCCTACATGGCCAAGTGCAGCAGTAGATGGCCCTGATAGGCAGTCTCTGCACGGCAAGCGCGCGAGCAAGCATGTTTTTTTGACCATGCACTGGAAAGTGTGCCACTAGAAGCTGTGATGCGCTTCTCATGCAGGTGGGGCATGTGGAAGGGTTATTGCTGAAGCTGCATAGTGTGCATTATGCCTTATGGTATTAAAAGCACAGATTGACTACAACAAGACGCGCTCTTGCCAAGAGTACAGTGCAAAAGGTAGATGCTCTCGAAATCACTGCAGGCCAAGGTGTCTCCTTTTCCTTAATTCATGCAGGGAGTCTTACTACCTGCGCATATTCTCTTTTCTTTCAGGCCAAGCATTCAACAGCCTATCAAATCTGAGAGCCAGACTTTGCAGACCAAGGCAAAAACAAAAAAATTAGAAAATGGTGATTTACAGATCTAGAAGCTAGGGTGGCTTAAAGATGTGAAAGGAAATCATGGAGAAACAAACTTTACGTCTTAAAAGGCAAAGCTAATAGCACTGGTATCATGGCATGGTATCATACATTAAGGGAGAGGTGCGTACCAGGTCCAAGCACTGCATGGCATTAGGCAGGGTGCTACATCAATTTCCCAACTATTTGGCTTATAGCTTCAAGCTAGTCCTGAGCATGACGTTAAACTGCGGCTGGGAGGACTTGTCCTCAACGGTCCCCAGTTCGGCTCGGACTGGGGGTAACGGTGGGGGGTTTTTGCAAGAGAAACCACCTTCCTTAATTCGCGCCTCGGGTGTATCCTGTGTGCGTAGCTTTTCCTTTTCCTTTATAGCTTCAAGTGCAGTTAGTTTGTGAACTGGGTGAAGATGGGGAGCTGCAAGAAGGTTACGAGGTTAAAAGGTAGGGTTAACCACTGGCCTGATTGTTAGGCTGATTGATTTGTTGCTGGTCTTCGCCAGCCAAAAAATGATCCATAATGTCTGAGATGAAATGGCAGACTTTTTTGTGCCATTTAAAAAGGAAGTCAAAAACAGTCTGACTAGGCAAGGCATGCAAATTGTAAGGAGCTGCAAGTACCACTCGGGCTGTCTTGAGAAGGTGACACAGAGCTGTCTAGTGTCAGGGCCTGCTACTCACAAGAGGCCACCAGTCAGCCTAACGACCAGGCTGGCGGTCAAGCCCACATTGCAACCTAGAGGCCACGGTGGGTTCATGGTCATCCCTCAACTTGAATATCACCCCTGATGACACAGCCTCTACTCTTTGCCTCTTTCTGTCAATTACCAACTTGAGTCTCCTGTCAGATAGGAGAATAGACTGCCACTGAAGGCCTGAGGAAAAGCAATCTGCCTCTAAGGCTTGCTAAAAGAAATAGAAAAAAATTGAACCTTAGATCCTGACAGGCTCCCAGTGCAACTTGAAGGCGTGTGTCTTACACCAGCAACAAGGGAGAGGGATACAAGGACGATTCCATAAAAATACATTAAATATGAGAGGATACGGTAGGATGCACTGCCCCTGGTTGGGAAATCCTGCCAGGCTGGTGGCAAATGTGCAAGGAAGGATATGCTGGTGAGCTACAAAGCATGGGATCATTGCTATTCTCAAGTCATCGACTGTTAGATCTTTTGTGGTTTCACCCTTGGCCTGCAGCGTCGCAGACAAAACATTCTAGAGACCAGGTCTTAGTAACACCTCTCTGAGGCAATCCAATCAGCGCACTCATCATGGCACACGAAGCACCTATCAAACCAGTCTTTATCATGTCTACCTCCCTTTTAATCTTACATAATCTTACAGCTGATTTATTTTGAAGGGCAGAGAGGCGCGGAAAAAGAACAGCACCCCTTGCATCGCCACCTCACACAGGCCCTCAACACGTACAGAAGATAGGCACCTGCTCATCTCTCCTCATCCACCTCTTCAGAAATGGAGTTAAACGCCACCTCCAAGCTGGTGCCACGAACATGATTGGCTAGCTGCTTGAGCTTGCTGGACACCAGCGCTGCCGTGCGCTCTGACTTGAAGGGGCTTGCTTGCATGGCAATGGAGGCACACGATGCGGCAACATACGCGCGGTCTTTCTCAAGGAACTGCAGGCACAGCAGAGCAGGAGGTGTCTGCGTGGAGGGATCATTGGACGACATGGGCGCATGATGGTCAGGGGGCGAGCACCGTTGGGGGCATGGTGGCCAGTGTGCCCAATATTGCAGGCATGGGGGCATGGTGGCCAGTTTACGAGCATGCATACACCCTATTTGACTGCTGCAAGCCTCATCAGGCTGCTGGGCTTGCCAGTCTGTCTGAAGTTTCATGTAACCACGTTGGGCGGAGGAGGCCTCTGCCAAAAGGACATGAAGCTGGGTCAGACTGCGGGTCGTAGCTGTGCCTTGATTGAAATCCCTGTACTGAAATACTGTGGCATGTTGCAGGTGTTGTCCTTCCCAGATCCTGGTCGTCATGCAGATCCTGGTGAACTTGCCATTGCACGCATGCTCCTGACACACTACACCGCTGTCATGGTACTGACTTGCACAAAATCAAAATGATTCCCACAATTGGGCTTGCTTGCGCTGCTCTAGACAACTGGTGTCCTCGCATAGTGAATGTCCTACCTGTGCCACAGCTTTCTTGAGCAGAGGATGGCTGAAGTAGTGCGAGGAGTACGTGAGGTTTGGAAGGTAGCCTCGCTGCAAGGAGCGGGTTCGTTTTTCGATCAATCAAAGAATGATTAAGTTGTAAAGCGACAAAAAAGCAACAAGCAAGACCAAGCAGTGACCAAGACCCGTCAAGCTGCATGCAAGCCCAACGAAACAGCTTGGAAGGCCTCCTTGCATTTGCGGACAAGACGCTCAGCACGTGGAGGGACATTAAGGAGATGATATCACCAGGGCATCTGCCGCATGTATGTGCTAGCTGGAAAGGAAGGTAAGATGCTGCATGCGCACCTGCAGCTTGTGCTGGCCCTGGGCCCCTGCCTCCACACGAGGCAGACCTCGAGCAATGGCCTCATCCAATGCCTGTATGCAGGGCCACTCAAGCAGAACAGGTAGTGGGGTGAGCCACAGGGTGTGTACGTCCACCAGTGCCAACCTTAGCACCGATGGCCATGTCAACCATGCCAAGGGCAGCCAGCCATTGGGTTTGAGCACTCTTTGATAGTTTGTGTGGCACCTAGTGCCATTTACACTGCACTGCATGACGGGCTTCTAGATATCATTGCGTAGAGCAGGTGGAGTGAGGCCTCTGGGGTGAAATTCTGCAACTTGAAACCAAAGGACTTTTGCAGGCTCATTTGAAGCAGGCCTGGCATTTCAGCAAATGATTGGCTTGGAACGCCCAAAACAGTGGATGATGCAGATGATCGATTGAATACCACCAACGCGGCTCTCTGTTGGAGCCCGCTCACTGCCCTAAATCCATGGTCAGGTTTCTTTACCTGGTAGTAACAAAGCTCAAAGTGCAGATTTTTGAAGTCTGTGCCAGGTTGTTGGCCCCAGTTCCTGCGGACAGCCCCCAGGAGAGATGTCAAGACTCTAACGCATATACCTCAAAATGCATTTAGCATGGAGAGCCCTCACAGAGTAAAAGTGACGTGTCGGGCACTTAGCAAGGAAGGGGGCCCACGGGAAGGTGAGCATTACCATTGGGCAGAGTGCCCAACTCCCACCACCATTGCGCCCACCTTAGGCCTAGCAGACTGAAACCATCGAATGTTGCAAAGCGCCAAATCCCAGCATTTGGATGTACCAAAGCAGCAACACAAGCACACATCCAGCGCACACGCCCTATGGATACCCTCTGCCCTGCCATGCAAACAGAGCAGGCCGCTGCCAATGGAGTGACAGTGCACACAAAATATATCACCTGCTCCTGCACTCAACGAGCACCAAAGATATCCCGTCTCACCTCCCAAACAGCGCGTGGCTGCCAATGAGGTTCAAGCTGCCGGCAACCATCTTCCATTCCCCCTCTCTTTCTTCCTCTGCAATCACCAGCATCACCTGTGTGCAAGAGAGGGCAGCAGCAGGCACGTGTGTGCGCCAATCAAGGCACGCATGTGTGCCAATCATGGCGCAGCGCTGCAGCAGTGTGCAAAATATCCACTCATACTCTCAACTGGAAACACAAGTCCCAGCAACCACACTGTGCTGAAGGCAGTGGCCACAACGCACAGTGTATCTGAAGAGAAGGCAGACATGGAGATCTGATTGGTCATCTCCAGCGCTTATGACATGTGCATGGACCAATGCCTTGAGGTGCCTCAAGCTCTCAGAGATGGGCTGGGCCAATGATGCACCACTCACACACCTGCTGGGCCCACACTCGCTAGGCCATGATGCACCACTTACACACACGGCTCTGTGACTCCAACCATGCACTCCCATTCCTGCCTGTGGAGTAAGAAGGGTGCAAAGGATGCGGCCCCCCTGGGCTCTCAGTGCGCCAGTTGCTCCTCCCGTCAGCCAGTGCTTGGCCCTGCCCACCTGATCAGCCATCTTTTCACCGAGCATCGGGAAGAACTCAGGCTTCAAGTAGGCGCTGCCCCAGTTCCTGTCCACGGTGTCCTCATAGAAGGTGCTGCATGGAAAGAAGCGCAAGCGTGCAGGCGGTGTATAGACAAGACGTGAGCGCCACGCCATAATTGAGTTGTATGGCCTGGACGCCCGGCTCGGCTTTGGAGGCAGGCAGCTAGCCGACACCAAACATGGAACATTCAACACCAGGCAAAAGACTGGGGCCTTTGCACCACTTGCGGATGACGGTGGAATCCAAGCTTCCCTCCTGTTGGCCGCAAACCCATTGATGAGAGAGAGGCCTAGGCTGCCATTATTCGCCTGCAAGAACTAAGGCCGCCACTAGACACCAAGTCATGCAGAGTGCATGAGGGGCCGGCTGCAGTTGAGGGGGCTTGGGTGCAGCATACAAGCATAGGTTGGCTGCTCATGTGGGAGAGGGAGGAGCAAAGGCATAGATAGGGATGAAGGTGAGGGTGAAGGGTAAGGGTGCAGACAATGAAGCACAGGCTGCCTGCTTGCATGGGTGAGGGCGGGGTTTGCAGAGCTGGATCTGCACCCCATCAGGCTGTTCCAGCCATAATGTGAAGGACCTGCCTTTCAAACATGGGCTTAAGAAGGCAGTGGCCTTGAAAGAGCGCACATCGCCATGGCGGTGCACTCCTGACCAGGCCAGGGCCGTGGCGCTGCGCGCGCTTTGCAGGCCACCAGGACACCAAATTGCTGCGCAGGCTACCAAGGCACCGACCCCCTGCCTCGCCGTTGTGCTCATCTCCAGCACTGGTGAAGTGCAAAGGCTGCAAGTTGGGAGGACTCACTAGAACCGCTTCCAGACCTCCGGCCCAGCAGCTCTCAATTCATCTCCAGACAGCCGCCGGATCCGCAGCCCTTGCCCTATATGGCTCTTCCGTTCCTGCATGTGCATGCACGGCAGCTCACTCTGTACACGTATCCTTGCACAGAGTCTCCTTCCCACACACCCCCCCC
>LFCJ01001202.1_pt1 | contig 17746 bp, 12 predicted proteins | sample 643141 | NCBI WGS metagenome assembly LFCJ01 (sample SAMN03766243, study PRJNA286221) | soda lake metagenome | biome: soda lake; feature: Kulunda steppe; material: water; isolation source: sample B1-Br-g2 brine of Lake Bitter-1 | place: Russia: Kulunda steppe | collected 2010-07
CCGTTGCACGTCTTCAAAATTAGTGCGGATCCAACCCCTATGTCGCCGCTTTTGCTGTACAGATCTTACCATCAGTGCACAAATATAGCTACTGATGCCCAGCTAATATTGAAGATGCAATAGGCTACACGAGGAAACCCCTACGAAGGCCGACCGGACACAGCTTCATAACCGCTGATTGTACCACTTGAGTCGCTCCCCAATCATTAGTCCATCCAGCGGCAATCGAATTTCGACATCGTGTTCCTCCAAAAGCGGAAGCAGTTCCGCATAGTACGCTTTTCCAGCATTAAACACGAGCGTGACATCCTCATTAAGAAGCCCAGCACCCCTCAGTTCTGAATACACCCTTTCTGACCACTCGCGTTTTCGTGCTACACGCGCACTAGTTAGCGTTTCATCGTACGGTTCAACCGGTGACCCATCCGGATCGAGGAGATAGTGCATAGCCGAGAGTACGTACCAGTAGTCGTGGTACCGTTCACAGTACCGGCGCGCTTTCCTAAATAGTGGTGAAGGGTCGTACAGGTCACGAGGCGAGGCTGCGTGTTCGCGTTTCGTCTTCGTACAACTCACCAACCCAATCTCAGGCATTTGCTGGTAACTCCCCTCTATTCCTCGACAGGCTACCCACTTCAAACCCATTCAAGCGTCGCATTATGCCGACTGAGATACTCCGGTTCGGTACTCCCATCGGGAAGCGCGACTCGCTCACCCTCTCGGTCAATAATCGTTCGCTGCAACAATTCGCTTTGTGTCTCAAAAGACGAATTCACTTGCAACCGGTAGTCTCGGTCAATCGTGAACAGTTCACGATCGAACGCAGCATGATGTGTCTTACTCAGCGGCAGCACGTTCGCCACATCTACCCGGTACTCCGGGTACTCACTCCACGATAGGACATGCGCTACATCCAGCAGTCCAGAGTGATCAATACCCGTGATTGGGTACTCTCGGTCGTGACGCGAAATTCGTAAACACATACGCGTCTGCCCGTTCCTCAACGAGGCCCCATACTCTACAACCAATTCACCCGCTGACGCGCCATATCCGTCGCGCCGGGACTCCACCCCAACTCCGGATGCGTATCTAACTGCTGCTCACTCACCTCTCTGAACGTCATCGGCCCAACAGACAACACATACAGGAGACTCCGGAGCCCAACATTCTGATTACACGTAGCCCGAAGCAGCGTCCCCCTATCACCCTGCTCAATGTACTCCCGGCTAGCACCCCCGAGAACCTATTTCCCGTCTGCCTAGCAAAGGAAGCCGGCCGCTGCACCCGCCAATCCCAGCGAAACACATAACTCATCAATAAGAGACCACACTTGGAATTACTACGAAATGGATCTAATAGCAGGTCACTATCCAACTACTGGAAATTTCTATCCCCTAGGATGTCTCGCACACCATAATCCATATGAAGAATAAATCAAATAGATTGAATTACATGAGCGAGGATGTGAACCCAACGATCGAATCTGTTATTGAAGACAAAATTCGTAGTCTTGAATCAGATACTGATACCACGGCCAACGAAAGTAAGAAGGAAGAAATCATTCAGCACTTGCAGCACGCTGCAGACGAACTTAACAAATCCCCTACAGTCCGAGAGTTCAATTCGCTCAATCTGGAAGTGACTTCAGATGTTGTTACTAATATATTTGGATCATGGAATGAGGCAAAAAAGGCAGCTGGGCTAAAAACTCGACAACGGGGAACTGTTAGAAATATCAACGAAACATACTTTAAATCAATCAATTCTTCAGAGAAGGCATACTGGTTCGGGGCGATCTTCGCAACTTCATCGTTGCGTTCTCAACCAACAGGCGAGAATTACGTTCTCAGCTTGGGTCGAGTCGAAGATAAGGCATATTTCATCACAAAATTTTCCGACGCGGTTGAGTCAGACTATTCAATTAGTTGGAACAAACAAGATAAATCTGATAAACAAAGAGCCCAGCTACTGATCTCGAATCCTACGTTCATCGAGTATCTCCTGAAAGCTGGCTATCCAAAACCTGGGGATGAACAAGGTGGGTTCCCAGATATTGATGACGAGTATCGCCCGTCCTTTCTTAGAGGTTTCCTGGAATCAAATGGTTATTTCACCACTAACGGCTGGAATGTGACTGTTTCCAATCTTCAGCGTGGCGAAACCCTACAAGAATGGTTCGAAGAATATGGAGCCAAGCGACCGACATTATCACAAGTATCTAGAGGCGATTTCGTCGTTCGCGTAGCTAACCCTTTTGATATCAGGGCAGTCTTCGAATCGCTTTGGCCGAATATTATAGAGACGAAACCAAGTTGGGAACCGTATCCCCGAAAGATTCTCCAACATTTGGAGTCGGAATACCCTTATCCCGAGAACATCTCGTATTTGGATGGATGACTGGCAAGGTCTTATATCATACCTCTCCGAAATTAGCCAATATTAGACCCTGGTAAATCGCCAGACTGCGCGGACTTAACCCGTCAGAACTATGGAGTTGAAACGGGAAACGGCGATGGTTCATGTCCAAAATTTCCCGCTTCACTGGGAAGGTCGTGACGTTGGCTAAAAGTGTATTGGCGGCCGAGGCGAATTCGCCGCTCCACAGGGTGGCGACAGATTCGCCGCCTATGCCGTCGTTTCGCTGCATTGTCTGCGGATAAACTTGGAGAAATTTTACTGCAAAGCGCTCGATCTACCGAGCGAGAGGGCCACAAATACTGGTGGAGCTCAGTCTTGAGGAGACCGATCTCCCTAATCACTCGACGCTGGTGAAAGCGTTTGACAGGATCAAAATGGCGATCTGGCGAGTGCTGCTGCGCCTGTCAGCGCGCTGCACGAGCCATCAGCTCACACTGCGATGGATGCAACGTTTTTCGACCGGGAAAACCCTAGCAAACACTACTGCCGTCGCACGAACTACCGCGTTCAGACATTCGAAACAACCGCTCTCGTCGATACAGAGTCACAAGCTATCCTCAACGTTCACTATTCAACCGAGAAACGTTATGACACGCAGACCGGCTGGCAAAGGTTACAACTGGCAGCAATTACGTTATAAACTCGAAAAAGAAGACGTAAAACCGTTGATTAAGCACCGTGGTTCCGTCCCTTCGATCACGCGCATAACGCGCTGTTCGATGGGGCCCTCTACGGTCAGAGAGGGTTGTCTGAGACCGTCTTCTAAGTGATTAAGCGCACGCTCGGCGATGCCGTGCGTGCGCGAAGCTGGTATCAAGAAGTCCGTATAGTCATTCTGATGTGTGTCATCTACAACATCAAGCTTGGCGTCAACTAATAGAATCAAGCGCCGTATGGCGGTTCACCACGGCCATTTCGCCAATAGTATTGCTGGCTCTGAACGGTTCTCCGAGGTGATCATCTTCTTCTAACGTGTGTCAAAGACTACTAATCTCATTCTCAATCTGTTCAAGTATGCCAACTTGCTCTTCTAGCTTATTCGCATCCCGATGTTGATTGAGAAAGTCAATGAGGTTGTCAAGGTTTTCGCCAGGTTCGTCGACGACTTTGTTCTTTATGATTCGGGCGCCACCAGCGCCATATGACGTTAGTGAGGTGATCTGTACCCCTGGATCGAGAATGGCCTCTGGATCTTCGGTGTCAGCGTACGCAAGCGCAGCAACGACCACTGACAGCTTTTGGTTTTGACTGACATATGACCACCGGATTTCTCCAGTCTCGTTTGGATTGTTTACTCGATTGTTCTGAGCGTGACCGACGCAGGCAGCGAAGACGAGTAATTCGATATTTGTCTCGAAGATCGAATTCTCTCCTTCGGAGAGTTCCTCGAATACCTCACTCTTTTCATAACGGAACGTGTGGGGCGCCATTAGTTTACACCTCCGGACTCAGAAACGATCTGGGTGTACTCGTAGTCAACCGTGTCATCAACACTTGGGTCGTGATATTCTAAATAATACTGTTCGCCAGCCACCTGCGACATCTCGCCGGCTACTTCATCACTCCACTGACTCTCAGTCACAAGAACGATGATCTGCTCGCCCATCTCTGGGAGGACCCGACTGACACGCTTTTGATAAGTCGGATCAAGCGCGCCGAAGGGGGAGTCCATAATCATAGGATAGATTCCACCCTTGAAATAAATCGCATCTTCATCGGATTCGTATCGTTCCAGCGCCAGGGAGACGAGCGAGGAGATGAATGACAGGCTCGCAATTTGACGCTCACCGGTCGATTTAGCGACGACAGATTCTTGCCCACCTACGTCCTTTAGGATCCTGAGTCCGTAATCCTCGGTGATTTCTGCATAGTAGGCTTTAGCGATAATCTTTTGGAAGGTTTCGTTTACGCGGTCGTTGACACTTTGCCGGACATCATTCTGGTATTTCTCGAAGAGACCTGAGACGTGACCGTGGAGATACTGCGCTGTTTGTGCTCGTTGACGGGCGAGTTCGGCCAGCTCATTCTCTTCACGGGCCTCGGAGATTTCCTCTTTCAAACTCTTGACCTTCTCGTCGAATCGCTCCTTTTGGTCTTTAAGCCTCCCTATCCTTTGATCATAATCAGTGATCTGTTGGATCAGCTCTGAACGCCGGCTCTCAAGATTGCTGACGTCTTCATGTTCCTTCTCAGAAAGTTCCGTTCTGATTTCGCTGAGTCGTTCCTCGATTTGGCGCTTTCTATCTCGCTTAGCGCTCCGACGTTCTAGCTGGCTTTCAATCTCGTCGAATAGATTGCGCTGTCCCTCGCCAATCTCAGTGAGTCGTCCAGCAATTCGCATTGCTGCCTCCTCGAGTTCTGAGGATCCCGCACGAGTGCGCCATTGACTAACACTGTCATAAGGCTCACTTCCGGTTTCGAGAGATCGCCCGCAGATACATTCCTCCATTTCGAGGAGGTCATCTACGAATTGCGTCTTGATCTCTGATGGAATCTCGCCTTCCCTTCGCTTTTCTTTAAGCATCTGGGCAGTCTCTTCAACTGCCGGCATTGCGAACGGAAGGAAACCGTCACTGGAGATCTTTTTCGCGATCTCGTCATTGATTGTTTTGATGTCCTTGTTCACCTGGGAAAGTTCCGATTGACGCTCTTCCCGTTCTTCTTGTAACTCCTGACTCTGCTCAAGTTCGCCTAAGCGCTCCTCAACTTCGGAGAGTTCAGATTTGGTCTTCCGTTTCGAGGATTTCGTTTCTTCAATATCCTTCTCGACCTCTTCGCTTTCCCCCTCAAGCTGTTGTTTTCTTTGAACCAATTCGGAGAGTTCGTCGCTTCCATGCTTTTCGATTTCCTTTTCGAACTCCTTCTGGACGTCGCTGAGGTGACGCTGAGTCCGCTCCAGGATTTCCAGTCCCATGATATTTCGAATTGCTTCCTGGATCTTATCCTGGCCGTCAAGGGCGGTGAGCTGATCGATTGTCTCCCCATCAAAGAAAAAGATCTCGCGGAGCCGTTCAGGCATGATCCGCTTAAGTGATTCTGAGGGATTCGATCGTTGTTTGTGGTTCCCTTGTTCATCGGTGTACTCTAATGTGAGTTCCTCATCACGCATCCGCCCGATTAAATCATTATCGTCCTGTTTTTCGTACACACACCTGCGTGTTGCAGTATACTGCAGATCTTCGTGATTGAACTCTAACGAGACCTGGACATCGACTGGCTCACTTGGGGCGGCTTCGGCCATCGCCCGTTCACTGGCGATATGATTCGCCTTTGGAAGGTTTATTTCATCATAAAATAGCCATGTGAACGCATTCAGCAGCGTTGTCTTTCCGGAGCCGTTCCCTCCGTGAATTACAGTGACGTTTTTCTCATCATCCCCAGCGAAGTCCAGATGTTGCTCTCCGTAAAACTGCCTAAAATTGTGCAGGATGAGCTGCTGCAGTTCCATCTATTTCACTTCCTCTTCGATTATATTTCGAATATCTTGTTTGATCCCTATAGGGCTCTTCATATACAATTTCTTCTCTTCCGCTTCGAGCACCCGTCGCAACAACCGTGCAGCGTCCTCCTGATCGACGCCATCCGGCAGATCTGAATTTGACACAATAGTATAAGAACTGTAGACTAGGTAAAAGTACTTTTGGGGCTGGTATTATCGGCGTATATATCGGGAGCTATGTTCGGGGGCATTTATACTATGACCTCTTCCAGTTCGTCTTTAGGGCTACTTACCCTATATGTCGAGTAAATTAAAGTCTCGTTTTAATTCTGTGATGGAACCTTCGGTAGTCGGAATCGAATTGAGAGTCGCGTCGGGATGATTAATTGCAGAATCCGCGAACGTACTTAGTCGTTCCAATTCCTTTTTCACTAGCCGACGCTCGGTATTAAAAATGGAGTCCTCTTTTGTTTCGTTTCGAACCTCCATTGGGGGGGTGACTACAAAGTCGTGGATGACCGCATGCTTCTTGTCTGGATGCGTCCGTAGAATCCGTCCGCGGCGCTGAATAAACTGGCGCGGATTCGTCGAGCTGGCTAGCACAAATGCTGTCTGGGTTGCGGGGACATCGACTCCTTCGTCGAGACATCTTATTGCGACTAGCGCTTCGATAACTCCTTCTTCAAAATCTGAGAGAAGATGTTCACGCGTCTCTTGGTCTTCTTCGTACGTAAATTGATGAGTTTTGATATTGAGTTCTTTACCTAGTAACTCAGTTACTGCCTCTAGTTGACGTTTTGTTTCTTTGCCCTCATCCCCAACCTGGCCATCCCCGCAGTAGACGAGTGTGTGATGAATCTCTGTTTGCCGTTTGAGCAAATCAGACAGGACGGCGAGTTTATTTTTTGCTGAGCCAATAAGTCTGGCACGTTTGAAAAGTAACTGCTTTAGAGCTTCATCCGATTGAGCGCCAGCATCACCGATGTCGCCAGAAACACTTGCTGCTCGCCGACCGATTGCCTTCGAGAGGGCAAGATATTCCTCCTGTTCATCATCGGTAAGCGAAATTAGATGTGGGACATAATAGTATTTTGTAAGAAAATTATTTTGGATTGCCTCGTCAAGGCCGTATTCGAAAACCACTCCGCTCGAAAAATACCTCATAAGCGCGTTTGTTCCCTCCTCATCGTACCATCGGTTTGGTGTTGCCGACAAACCAAGGCGCGCACGGATCGCTGTTGGCAGCGATTGGCGAAGATGGGGCGCTCCCACATGGTGCACTTCGTCCACTATTAGCATCGTCTTCGCCCCATTAAGTCGACTGAGGATTCGTTGGAAGTGGTTTGATGCGAATGTAGTGTGAGTAGTGACAATTGGGAGTACCTCTCGGCCACCACTATTGAATTCAGTGATAGATCTGGTCAAGTCGTCGGTCCAAGTTGTTCGCGACTGGTAAACTCTGATCGGAGACAGGTTGAAATCTTGCATCTCCTCAACCCATTGGTCGACGAGATGCTGATATGGAGCTGCAACAACGAGAGCAAGTTCACCGTCTTGGAGTTCTGCCAGCTTTGAGGAGGCTAGCAACGCGGTTATCGTTTTCCCCGTTCCGGTAGCCATGTTGAGGATGCCTTGGCCGCGGTTTTCCATCCACGCCGAGATCGCTTCTGTCTGGTACGGTCTTGCTTCGAGCCAATCGGGCGGGGTGAGCGAGGTCATATAATTCAGGGATGTGATCCCACAGAGCTATGCTCTGACTTTTCGTTGTATGTTATTGTACATTTGGGTCACCGGGCCAACCGTGGGTACTCCCACAGATTATGGTGATTTATCCACCAATAGCCGAACCAACCCGATAACATTTATCACAGTGATGTGATTTCTATAAGCAAATGGACGCGTGGGAGGACGCTGTCCGTCGAGAACTTGCCAGATATAACCGACGGACTCGAAGTGAGGTATTCTCTCGACAGGCACTACTCGGACAAGCAGGCCATCGCTTTCGAACGCTGTTCCCGATGGATGAACCGGAGAAGCAACTCGACGATGTATTACAGAAACTTCGCCGTCGCGGTGCTCTCGAGCCAATAGATGAGAGTACAGACAAAATCACCGATCTATCCTTCGCTACCGAGGACCTCGACATTCTCTCATCAACACAGAGAGAGATTCTCGAGCAATGGCGAACTGTGGTTCAGCAGCATGCAGGTGGATACAACTATGGGCTATTTGAGGACTATGACTTGGCTGAGATTCGCGAGTCTGCAAGCGAATTTATTGATAATCCTAATCATGAGACTTTCCACTCACTCTGGTCGCTTCTCCAGGCCACTCAAAGAGCGTGGGCGTCCGCTCAGATATACGATCGCTGGATAGAATCCGGGAGGACCGACGAGGACTTAGCATCGCTAATTGATTGTATCACAAATGCGACCGAGTACAATCCGGCATGGGAGGAAGAAATTCAGGCGAAACGGCCGCTGTGGGAGCTATACAGCCTCTTACATTTTGAGCAGATGTCCATCATCAACCCCTCGACCGAACGAGGGTTGGCGTTATTTGGTTATCCTCGTCCTCGGTCGTTCAAAGAGGCACAGACATACGTTTCTGACTTCGAAATCGACTACGACATTGTCGTGGGTCAGGCATCCGATCGAACTGACCTTGAGGTTCCGGCAAAACTGGAACTCGATCAGTTACTTACCATCATTGACCGTGTCGAACCTAAGCGCCTCTCCGAAGATCAACCCCGGGAAGTGACTGAATTGTACGAACGTGTCCTAAGGGAACGGGGTAGAACTCGCCGTCCACTAAACCTCATCGACCTGAATCGACTCGTAGATGACGTCGACTTCTACTGGGTTAATCAACAGCCACCTGAAGGGGAGAATGATTGGCCGACTCCTTCAGACGGCTATCTTCAAACACCGGTTGACGACCAATCGGAAAATGATCTCTCACGCCTGGAAGTCGAAGATATTCTGTTTCATTATTTCGATGATGCCCTCGTTGGCTTTTCCCGCGTTAAGAGTCTTCCCACAGTGGTCGAGCGCGATGGCATTAAACAGTACCGCGTAATCGTTGACATTCATAAACTCAACGAACCGATTTCTGAAGCGGATCTCAAACGGACCCTTGTTGGAGATGGGGTCGATTTCGACTCGCTACCGTTTTCGTTCACCATCCAAGATGGTCATATCCATGACCTTCCAGCAGCAGGGGTGCGCAAACTTGTCGATTGCCTACTCGACCGTTCAGACCTTTCGATCGGAGCGGATGACCCAGTACAGCAACTACGGGATCTCTTAAAACTTGCTAACGTTGATATCCAGCTTCCTGATGAGTTGTACTTCGATGATGCGGATGAAATCCGCTTGCAAATCCGAGCTTCTCTTTTTTCTGGGAAGAACATCATCTTTACCGGCCCACCAGGCACTGGAAAGACGAAACTTGCGCGGAGCATCTGCGAGCAGTGTGATAACGACGAAGCTGTCGATGGTTATATTTTCTCGACTGCGACTGCTGAGTGGACGGCGTACGACACGATTGGTGGCTACTTTCCTGAGCAGGAACCCAGTCGCAACGATCTCGTATTTCGCCCTGGACAATTCCTCCGCTGTTTTCGAGACGATGGCCAGATAGTCAATCGCTGGCTCATTATTGACGAAATAAACCGTGCGGACATCGACAAGGCCTTTGGTCAACTGTTCTCTGTACTCTCCGGTGATTCGGTCGAACTTCCCTACGAACGTGATCGGCCGGTCCAAATCACGTGGGTGTCCGAGGACACCAAAGACGAGACGCTTCGCCGGATTGCATCCGATCCTGACCAGTTCCCAGTGACGTCTGGCTGGCGCTTGCTTGCAACGATGAATACCGCAGATAAGACCTCACTTTATGAAATGTCCTACGCGTTTATGCGTCGATTCAATTTCGTCCATATCGGCATTCCTGATCTCACCACCAGCGATTCCTCCGAGACGGTTCGAGCCTCACTCCTCAACCCCGAGGGAAATAATAACTTCGCAACAGCGTGGTTATCGGAAGAGGACCGAGTAACGCTTGACTCCGATGGAACAGATTCACCTGTAGAACGGTCGCCTCTTGCTTCGGTACTCTCAGCACGATTCGAAGAAATTGCTGTCCTCTGGCACAACGTCAACGCCGAGCGAGAAATCGGCCCAGCGATTATCAAAGAGATTGTAGAGTTCGTTGCCACATATGGGGGAGATAGCGAGTCCTCCTTGGCGCTCACGCATGCGATTGTCTCACTCGTCTTCCCACAACTTGAGGGCATGCGACCCGATGATCTAAAGCGACTTATCCGGAATCTCGACCAGGAAGCAGCAGTCGACACTCGTGATACCGATAGCAATTCAGTTAGCCCAAACGTCCACATCTCCGTATTGAAGCAAAAATCTGAGGACATGTTTGGTGTGGCGTTTGAAGACGATGAGTAAGACCACGCGAGAGGATCTTGTCCGACAGGTCCAATCAGAACTGTCTACTTACCTGGGCAGCGGTCAGTATATTAATGAGCGCGAACTTGCGGGTGCGCTTGATTTTTCGGGGCTTGCAATTCGGGACTTTGACCGGCTGAAACGAATCCACTTCGTGCTCTCTTCCGATGTCAAACAGTACGTTGACAAGCTTCCAAATCGCCTCGGTCGAATACACACCACACAAAAGACTGAGAACCAACAAAACAGGGGTGAAATACGGGGGTCAGTTGACTGGGGGCAGACGCTTCGGGAGCGCTACGCTACAATCCCGACGGACAGGTCCTTGTTTGTTAATCGGGTCCCGTACACTGAGTATCAGCTTCCGGAGAACCGCTTGCTGAAAACGTTCCTTGCAATCATACATCGGACGCTTATCGAGGACATTTCCGTAATCGACCGCGATTGGCGCCGGGAACGGTGGAGTGACAATGATATCGCTGCCTTTCGACGACGTTATGACCGAAACGTCCACCTCGAACGGATCAACGCTGATTCAAACACCGAGCTTTCGGCCAGAGAACTAACCGCTGCTCGCTGTTCCCGACAACCATTGTACTATGAAGCGTACGAGCTCTATGAGCAATATCAGTCACTGTTAAAGAATGAATTTAACAAACCAGTGGTTAGTTCGATTCTCGACGATACCGTGATCGTCCCGGATACGGAAACACTGTTCGAGCTGTACTGTCTATTTGTCCTATTGTCTCACCTCCGCACACAACACGACTTTGTGTTACTTCCTACTGATTCGAAGGAGACAGCGATCGCTCTTCTCGAACAGGATGGACAAACAGTACACGTATATCATGACAATTCAGGGTCGCTCACTTTTCGAGAGACCAGTGACATGGATTCTATGTCAGGGCAATCTGGTTTCGAATACCGACTTCTGCGCGCAAGAGAGGGACACCGTCGCTTCCTCAATTCGTCCCAGCGACGGCCGCTATACAACGGGCGACCAGACCTCTTGTTCGAGATTTATCCTGGTGATTCAACCGAGACTGCTCCGGCCCACGTTGTTATCGTTGAAATTAAGCATACAGCCAGCGAACCGACATTCTCTACCGGAGTAGCGGAACTCTTTGAGTACCTACAGTTCGCTCAACATCCTGAGGGTAATTATCTACTTGATGACTCTGCTATTGCTATTGAGGGGATGATATTTACTGATGGTATTTCACGTTATTCACCACAAGACCGTGTCACTCATGTAAATATCTCAAACCAAAATGGTGTGAGTGTCGCTGCAACGATAATCAATCAGGCTTTGTCGGCTATTGATAGTGCAACTGCGGATCATAGGCCATAACAGATATATGGGACTCGTCCAGAGATTTCCTATCGACCGTGACACGTGGTTCCTCGCTCAATGACGCAGAATTGCGGGAGATTCTCCGGAGAATACAGAGCCAGGTAGATGGGCCTGTAAGGCCGGGGCACATTCAACGCATTGATTCTCTGAACTTCGAGCTGTTCGTCTCTCGGTTCGGTTCGTTAGCACAGGCGTGCTTAGAGGCTGGTTCTGAGTATCTTGTAGAGCAACCAGACCCGGCGGTGTACGCTGTTGGTGTTGAGAATGCCAAGCAGCGGGAGCGACTAATTGGGGATCTCGTTCGAGTCGTTACCATCATGGGTAATTGTCCTACTGTTAGCAACCTGCACACATTCGGGCGAGGGCACTATGACAAGACGATTTCATCGTTTGGTTCATGGCCGGCTGTTGTTCTGGAAGCTGGACTTGACATTGCTGAAGTTCCCGAATATGTTCCTCCCAAAGCTATCACTGAGGAGCTTCAGCGTCTTGCGGACTCACTTGGAGTCCCGCCAAGTTACGAGTTTGCGAGCAAACACGGAGATTTCAGTACAGTATATGATTCCCGGTTTCCCTCATGGGAGGTCGCCTTACAGTCAGCTGATCTGGACCCCGACCAAATCAATAGGGGACTGGAATTAATCACCGAACTGGAGTTTCTGGCGTCAAATTTAGGTCACAGGCCGAACAGAGCGGAGATCAAGTTGTATACCGAGTTCCGGCCACAGGCGCTCCGGCGTGAGTTTGGCTCAGTAGAAAACGCACTTGATGCGGCGGATATCCCGGATGAACGAGATCTAACACCATCAGGTACGCTCACTGAGTCCGCCGACGGGAGCGCAGAAATTCCGTCGCATACAGATCTGCTTAGAGACATATTCACGATCAAGCGCAGGTACAGCGGGGGTTTGAAAACATACCAACAACGACAAAAAGCATTCGCGGATCGCGGCATCATTAGTAGGAAACACTATACCGCTCAGTTTGGGTCAGTTTCTGAGGCCTTCGAGTTCGCTGCTCAATTAAATCCACGAGAATATCGAGAATCACGAAAACGACGGGTTAGGGATATTCCGCCGGAAATCCTTAGCGAACACGCGTGTGAATTAGCAGAGATCCTCGATCGACGACCGTTAATTGATGAAGTGGTAACTTTGTCGGATTATACTTTAGAACAGTATTTCGACGCGTTTGAGTCCTGGGAGGCAGTCTTTGAAGAGGACCCTGTTGGCGAAGATCACGGTGACATCATCGTGAAGCTGCCAACCAATCGTGAACTTCTGAAAGACCTCGAAATGGTCGGCGAGTATTTTGGACGTCCCCCGACACCGGAAGACTTCCGCGATGCTGGCGTATACCCTGTTGAATCCGTGCTGCGTCGGTTTGGGAGCTGGCCTGCTGCACTCCGCGCAGTAGGAGTATCAATTGATAACGATGTTCCCGAGGAGTATCTTGCAGTAAACCTCACAAGGAAGACGATCCAGCGTGCGGGTATCCTCCTCGAAGAGAGATTCGACCACGAGGCTGTGCTCGTTGACGACCTCTACCGACTCGAGCTTGACTTAGCATACGGACTGGACTGGGACGTTGTTCAGAGGTATAGTGCCTGGCCAATTGATGCATATGCGGAGACATTTGGCGCTGACTCTTCATTAGATGATTTTATATCCAGTGATACTGCAATGGATGGCCTCAGACCCGAGAGGGAACAATCCCAGTTGATATCCGATCTCAAGTCCGTTGCAGAGATTGCTGGCGAACGTGTCTGGCCACACCAAATCGGCTTATACGGCCGGTACACACTCCCGTCGTATTTAGCGGTATTCGGGACGCTCAATGATACATTCGCCGCGTCCAGCCTTGACTCGGATCACTTCCCCCAATCGGCTAATAACTGGGCCAGTGCATGGGACCAAGATTTCGAGGATGCAAAGTCGTTTCTTACGGCGCTCCGCACTCGGTATGAGAAAACCGATGAATCGCCAACCATGTCTGAGATGCGAGAGAATGGAACCAATGTTCAGCAATGCTATCGGTATTATGACTCCTGGATTGAAGCGTTGCAACTAGCAGGAGTTCCACCAGGCCGATACAAAGCGAGACAATCACCGACGAAGCCCGAGCTTCGGAAGGCATTACAGGAACTCAGAGACGAAATCGGACGGACCCCGAGGACAACGGATGTGAAACAGCACGGAAAGTACGCGTTGAGCACATACTACAAACACTACTCGACGTGGCAGAGTGCACTCGATGACGCAGAAATATTCGGATCTGCCACACCGACGACGGGGCCTAAGAGTAGTGAATCAAGCGTTGAAACCACTGACTCAGAACGTGGTACAGGAATTGTGAGTCAGATCATGGGTGACTTTGAAGAGACATTTGGAGAGAACAACTGAGATTCCATTTTCAGCTATGACTGTTTGAGCATCGGTGAACCCCCTCAATCGATGAAATCCTCGGGGTCGGTAGTCTTCTCTTGATGGTATCTTACCGTATACACGTGACAGTTGGCCGCGTGTCAGGGTTGTTTCCATAGATGTCTTGGCTAGCGGTGCAAAATTCGAGTAGCTAGGGTGGCTGGGCTGATTCATCCGTGGTTAAAAATCAGGGCTCGACAACGGATTGTTCAAAAAAGACAGACCCGAACAGGTCCATCAATTATTGTAATGTTGATTAGTGATCCAATTAACTAAAAATGTTTTCGTACAACCCAGCCAATTGTCAAAAACGGAAACTTCTTTACCAAGTCATGAGAATGCCAATCACTACCAATGAGTGACCCCCAATCATCCGGACCAGATATGCCGTCTACTGATGATCAATCGAAAATTGATCTTTTATCTGATGAACTAGATTCCCTAAAATCTCGTGTCGGTATAATTGAGGAAGGTTTGTCAATTCAGGCGAATTCAGAAAGGGAGACCCATTCGCCTGAAACGAGCTCCGACAAGAAGACGGCAAACACATCGGTTTTGGATTATCTCAATAAAAACGAATACTGCGACCTTGTTATATCAAAAATGACTGATATCAGGAAAATAGCCTATACTGATAAAGTCACAACTTCATCTCAGGTACGTGTCCTAATTCCAGAAGCGCTGATAGAGAAGGTACAATCTAGATTTCCTTTGAACGCAAAATTTCGAAGTCAAACGGTTCAGGATAATGTTGACCTTCGGACAGTAGACACCGATTTGGATATCCCACTAGCTTTAATTATCACGGAGTCTACCATAGTCTGCCAAATGAACTTTGGCTCGGCAGAACCGTTGGTTGAAGGAAACAGCGACTTACATAATCAGCTACGTTCTGAGTATGATGATATATTCACTAGCTCAGAGGAAGTCGATCTTGGAATACCCCCGTGGGAAGAAGTGTTACATTCGCTGGAAGAAGTGACAACTCCAGAAACGGCAACTGTATTTGAACGCTTAGGTAATGCAGTTCCGCCGGAAAAATCCGATTCTGTTGATTCTGTCGTACTTACAATTTTTGCGGCGGCACAAACAGGTGCTTTGCAATATGATATATCTAAATGGGGTGAAGAAATCGGCATTGGAAGCAGTGCCACGTTTTCACGAAGGAAATCAAAGTTAGAAAAAGATGATGTAATAACAACGACCAAGGAACCGGTCGATACGGGTCGACCTCGATTTAGGTTACATTGGGGGCCAAATGCAGAGAGCTACATGAAGGAAACCTTCTCTGAGGCGTTTGCCACCTCTGGATTAGAAACCGATAATGAGTACGGATCAACTACAGATCCAAATTCTGAAAGTGTGGGTGAAGAAACATTAGCGGAAATCGTGGAGGAATTCATTTGATCATACTCTTCCGGAAAGATTACTTGTTGGATTTTTCGCCTAAACCTCCTAGCCGATTCTGACGGCAGTAGTCAGGTGGTTCGGACCTTGTCCACGCCATCCTACGAGTAATGTAGCATGCTTCGAATGTCCCCGGCGAGTTCTTCCGGCTGTGTGTCGGTGGCTCAAGCCGATTACAGTCGACTTCGCAAAATGGTGCGCTGGGTTTACTTTCACTCCGGTTAGCCAAGTCTTATGGGGGGTCGAGTTAATAGATAATATAAGAATGGCATCGAGTAGCGGCACCGCAGACGATGTCGAATCATCGGACGAGAAAACGTCCGTTTTTGAACATCGTGACCTGAAGGATATTCAACAGGAAATCCAGGAGACCTATACGGCGGATGACCGGCCCTGGGTGATTGGTTACAGTGGTGGCAAGGACTCCACCACGGTCCTCCAACTGATCTGGTATGCGGTCAAGAATCTCCCAGACGAAAAGCAGACGAACCCGATCTATGTGATCTCGAGCGATACGCTAGTTGAAACACCAAAGATTGTCAACCATATCACAACGACCTTGGAAAGTGTCAATGAGTATGCTGAGCAGGAGGATCTCCCATTTGAAGCTCGCAAGGTCTATCCGGATGTCAGTGACTCGTTCTGGGTAAATCTTCTTGGCCGTGGGTATCCGGCCCCAAACCAGAACTTCCGGTGGTGCACGGACCGGTTGAAGATCGATCCGGCAGACCAGTTTATTCGGGATAAGGTCTCCAATCATGGCGAAGTGATCGTGGTGCTCGGTGCCCGGAAAGCCGAGAGCGCAACCCGGGAACAGGTGATGAACCTGCACAGTATCGAGGGCAGCAACCTGGCCCGGCACTCAAAGTTCGCCAGCGCCTATGTCTACACCCCGATCGAGGACTGGCTGGTTGACGACGTCTGGACCTACCTGCTGCAGACCGAGTGCCCGTGGGGCAAGAATAACAAGGACCTGGCTGCACTGTACCGGGAGGCCGACGACGAGTGCCCGATGGTGATCGACACGAACACGCCGTCCTGCGGAAACAGCCGGTTCGGATGCTGGACCTGTACCGTAGTCAGCGAAGACAAAGCGATGGAGAACATGGTCGACGGCGGCGAGGAATGGATGAAACCGTTGCTCGACTACCGGAACCTTCTAAAGGCGACCCAAGACCCGGACAAGAAACCGATGTACCGGGAGATGAAAGGCCGGAAACACGGGAAGATCATGGAAAAAAACAACGGCGGGACCGGTGTGATCCCCCGGGCGTACAAACTGGAATTCCGGAAACACCTCCTCCGGAAACTGTTGGAGACCCAGAAGCAGGTGAACAACCTCCGGGACGACGATCAAGACGACCTCGTGCTCGTCCAAGAAGAGGAACTCCGAGAGATCCGCCGGCTGTGGCGGCAGGAGGAAGCAGACTGGGAGGACTCCGTGCCCCGGATATACAACCAGGTCATGGACGATGAACTGGAATGGACGAAGGACGATCTGGGCTCGTTCACCGAAGAAGAAGCAGCCGTCCTCGAAGAGGTGTGCGAGGACTACGAGATCCCCCCGAAACTGGTGAAACGGCTGCTTGACATGGAACTCCAGCACCACGGCATGAAACGCCGGGCGGCTATCTATGACAAGATCGATAAGATCTTCCGCGAAGACTGGAAGTCGGCCCAGGAAGTTGCGGCTGAGATCGACGGTGTCGATCCGGACCAGTGGGTGTACGATCTCGAGTATGAGGATCTCGCATGAAATTCACACGCGTCACGATTACCGATTACGGACCCTACGGCGGTAAAAACCAGTTTGATCTGCAGACGACCGACGAACAGCCGATCGTGCTTTTCGGCGGCAAGAACGGGGCCGGGAAAACCTCGTTCTTCACGGCAGTCCAGCTGTGTCTCCACGGCCAGAGCGCGTTTGGCAGCCGAACAAGCCGGAGTGAGTACGAGGACCATCTCCAAGACTACCTACATGAGTCGAACGGCCACCAAGCAACGGAGGCCACCATCACCGTCGAATTCGAATACGGCAACTTCGGGTCAACCGACCACTACACCGTCACTCGTACGTGGAGGGACCGCGGCAAGAGCATTGTCGAGGACCTGACCATCAAACGAAACGGCAGCCGGCTCTCGGACCTCGAGGAGGACCAGTGGGAGGACTTCCTCAAAGAGCTCATTCCCCCGGGCATGTCCGATCTCTTCTTCTTCGACGGGGAGAAGATCCAGCAGCTTGCGA
>LFCJ01001204.1_pt1 | contig 17724 bp, 17 predicted proteins | sample 643141 | NCBI WGS metagenome assembly LFCJ01 (sample SAMN03766243, study PRJNA286221) | soda lake metagenome | biome: soda lake; feature: Kulunda steppe; material: water; isolation source: sample B1-Br-g2 brine of Lake Bitter-1 | place: Russia: Kulunda steppe | collected 2010-07
ACACACACACATGTAGCCACACCTTCTCATCATCCAGCTGCTCGGCCATGCTGCTCATGAACGCGTCCAGGCTGTCGTCTGCAGCCGCTGCCCCCCCTGGCCGGCTACCACCGACAGGAGCAGCAGCACCACCACCACCACCTCCCCCATTCCCAGCAACAGAAGGGTTGGCAGAGGCCCCCTCACCCTGGCTGCTCTTGGTCCCTGCAGCTGCTGCAGTTGTTGCGTGCTTGGTCCCCAAGCTGCTGTCCTGTACAGTACTGCCAGACGCCCTGCCTTCAGCAGGCTCTACCTTGCCGGCACTGTCACTTGTGCCTATGGGCCCTGCTTCCTTTGTCCCAGCTGCGCCTAGTTTTGCTCCCTGCAGCGCAGGCGCACAGCATGAGCATGAGCAGGGGCGCCTACTGTGCTGCACCTGGTTTTGCTCCCTGCAGTGCAGGAGCACAGCATGAGCATGAGCAGGGGCGCTTGCTGTGCTGCACGTGGCCTTGCTTTCCATACCGCAGGCCCACAGCATGAGCAGGAGCAGGGGTGATTGCTGTGCTGCACATGGCCCTGCTTTCCATACCGCAGGCCCGCAGCGTGAGCAGGGGCAGGGGCGCTGACGGGTACATGGGGCGGGGTTTGTCCTGTTTACAGCAAGGACACGGTTTCTGCAGGGGTGGGGGTGCTCACGGCAGAGGGCAGCAGCCTTGGCTGGCGATGCCCTTGATGTGGAGGCAATGCCAAAAGCAGGGGCTCTGCAAAGGCTTTGTTGCTGGGCGCCCAAGCAAACGTTTGCCATGTTGGGAGTACCCTGTCTGCATCTCGGCCGCACCATCTTGTCAGCACCATTTGGGCCGTGCATGCATCTGAGGATGGGTGGTGTCCGCGCCCCCTCCCATTCCTGCTTCCCCCTCCCACCCGGCACGTGCACCTGATTCATTTTTCCTTTCAAACGCTCCCACATTTTGCCATCAGCTCCCAAATGGCTCAGACTTGTTGCAGACAGGAACAGCCAGCACAGCATCAGCACCCCAACACAGCGACAGTACTGTCCAACAAGGCATCTGTATCAATCAAATGCATCAACTGCAGCAAACAAGTGTAGACATCCACGATACACGGCAAATCTTGGTATGGAACAGCCGGTGTGGTGCTGTAGGTGACGCTAGCAGCAGATCCCTGTGGTTAAGGTTGTCAAGCTTGCTTGCACCTTAACATTTGAGGAAGTGTTGCTGAATATGGGTTGCTGAATACCTTGCCTACAACCATAAACTCTCACTTGGGTCCTCAAAGAAGCCACGTTTGCCATTTGATACCAGCGCAACATTTGGTGATAGTTCCTAGCAATGAGCCAAATGACGCTTTTATAACCGCCAAGCTTAAGAAGATGAAGCTCAGAGGCATGGTTTCAACAAATGATGAATTCTGGTTCAGCCTCACTGGAGGATGGGCATGTCTAGTTGCAGGGAGCGGGAAACACAGACAAATGGAGGACCACACCAATTAAGAGATGGAGGGTCATACCATACAAAAAGATAAGAGGGTCACACCATACCAACTGATGGATAGTCATACCATACCAACAGATGGGAGTGTCACACCCTACCAACAGATGAAGGGTCGCACCCTACCAATAGATGGAGGGTAACACCAAACCAACAGATAGAGGGTTATACCATACCATCAGATGGACAAGTGAACCAACAAACGGAGGGTCACACTTACAGATGGAGGGTGCGTGCAAGTGCGTGCCATTGACCTATCGACTACCTGTTAAAAGGTCTCCAAACACTACCAGGTGTCCTGCTCACACCTGCTTGCTGCCCTGACTGCATACTTGCCTGTTACGTGCAGGGCTCGCCCTTGGGCTTGCACCTGACTTGTGCACCAACAACCCTACAAATTCCACCATGGCATGCAGGGACGCCAAGATGGCACCCACACAATGGTATGAGGCCCAGCCCTGCACACGTGGATTGTGGCTCTCTGGATGTAATGGCCATGCACATGCCTGTGTAGCCAGCAGGAAGGTGGCAATGCACAGGCGCACGTGCAGGGAGCCAAGGAGATCACACCGCGCACCTGGCTCCATAAAAGTGGGCCCACCCTCACTCCTCCATGTGCTCCCTATCTATTCAACCCTCTGGTTGGCTCCCAGGAAGCACAGGGACCATTACACACCTGCGCCTGACGAGCCAAGGCCTGCTCCTCCTGCGCGACCTCATCTGCCAGCCGCTGCACGGTCTCTTTCAACGCCTCCCTGCGTGCAAAGTGTGCAGAGGCTTGGAGGTCTAGCCTGACAGACCGAGGTGGGCCATGAATTGAGGCTCGAGCATTAGGAAAGGTTGGCAGTGTAGGTTTTGGTGTGGGAAGTGTGGCCCAGAGGTGATGCAGCAGGTTTAACGGTTTGCTGGACAATAAGGCAGAGGAATTGCAGCAAGAAACAGTGAGATGCTCATGCATGAGTCATGAGGCACCTGCTCAGAGACAAAAGGATACATGCTGTAGGTTGTTTCATCATGATGAAGCAATCTGACATCCACTTATTACATGTAAGTGCAGTCATAAAGTTCTGGCAAATCATTCTGAGCTCTAGCACACAAGGACGCACACTTGAGGGAAGTTTTCTGCTGCGCTGCATTGACATTGGCCCAGCTCTCAGACACACACCTCTTCCCATACAATGTCTCTGCAGACTCGACCTGAGGCTTCTGCTTCTCCGCTGCAGACACGCGCGCTCTCTTGGTGCCTGCAGCTGCTTTGCCTGCATGCACACTCAGACACGCGCGCTCTCTTGGTGCCTGCAGCTGCTTTGCCTGCACGCACACTCAGACACGTGCGCTCTCTTGGTGCCTGCAGCTGCTTTGCCTGCATGCACACTCAGACATGCGCGCTCTCTTGGTGCCTGCAGCTGCTTTGCCTGCATGCACACTCAGACAGGGCACACTCAGGTTCCCAGGCACCTGTGCATGCACGAGCAGAGCCTCAAGCATCAGCTCATCATGCATGCTGTGCACACAAACAGACATACAACAAAGCACCTCTCTGGCTACAACATGTGAAGACTGCGAGACATGAGCACAAACTGCCTCCTTCGACTATTCCAGGTGGCATGCTGAGATTTGTAGTGATATGAAATGCAGGCAGGGTCCATTTCTTGACAGTGCTGGGGGAACACCCAAAAGAACAGATCGTGTGAAGGTCCACCTGTGCTCCGAAAGAAAACAATGCCCCCCTGTCCCGTGAAAGAAGTCAATGCCTTTTGTTGGGAGGGCCTTGCAAGGCATGCAGGGTGGGATAACCCTTGAATGCAGGGATGGAGCATTCGCGCATTTCGAATCATTCACAAATTCGAATTTCAACAAATCATTTGCCGAACTGTAAGCATCAATTCGTGGATTCTAAAGACCCTCCCCAAAATGGGCCCTGCGATGCACCTGTTTTGCTCCGTTTTGCACCTTACAGTGGCCCCACATCAACAACATAGTCTTAACTATTGTTGACGAATTCATATTTGTGGAATCAGGGGGTGGGGGGGAGGGCTGGCGTGAGAAAAAGCCTCCCCCTCCTCCGCCTGTTCTCGGAGCCCACAGGAAAACGTTCGATCAAATCATTCGGCGTATTTCGAACTATACCAAATCATTCGCCCATTGTAAATCCAAAACAGGCAAATGCTCCATCCCTGCTTGAATGTGGCGCTCTTGCAAGTAAATGAGCATTGGAGGATAGCAAACAGTATGCTGCCCCCAGGCCTGCTACAGGGCCCCTTTAGGGGCTTGCCTGGGAGCTCCCTACCTGGGATTTGGAACTGCTAAGATTTGATACAGCTGGGATGTCCCAAAGCTGAGATCAGCGTCCTCCTCCCCATTCACTGACTTGCACCCAACCGCTAAAATCCAAGTCTACTGGGAGCTCTCTTTTGACTGTTAGGATCTGAGTCTACTGGGAGCTCTCCTTTGACTGCTGGGATCTGAATCTTCATACTCCCCCCCCAAAAGCAGGACCTCACCTGATGCGGCCTTAGGTGGCCTTTGTCCTTAGCTTTGACGTCCACAAATCTTCACACACAGATCCTCACCTGAGGCTGTCCGGTCGTAAAAGTCATCATCTGAATCAGAGCCTTCTAGGTACTCCTCATCACTTGCAGTGGTGCCTCTCTTTCGCCTGCGCGCATTCCTCTTGGCAGCCTGTATCTTGTCCTGCAAGGTGAGCACACCCCATTTGCAAGCAAAATAGGGCTGACAAGCTTGTTTCCAACATTCATGTGAGAATGCAAGTTGCATCTCAGCCAACGAGCGCAAAATTTAAGTGACCCACCCCACACTGTACAGCTGTGTTGTTTGTTAATGCAGCGTGAACCAAGCCACATTTCTATCCTTAACTTTAAAGCAGCTGCTCTTCCGTTGCTGCACGCGTGGAAGGTGCAGGTTATTAAGCTTAGATATCAGGAAGCCAGAACCTTGGGCTCTTGCGCAGTCTGTGAGGCCAGTGCAAGGTCTGCTGCTCCAGGTGCAGCAGAAAGTGGGCCTATGAATGGGATGCCTTGTGCAGATGGCCGGAGGCGCCATGCTGCAGAGTGTGCACACAATGGATCCCAGCTGGGCTCTGAAAGGGTAGCACACGCGCGCATAATTTTGTCACGGTCAGCCCCAAAACCGCGGACACCAACTTCCGATTGTGTATGAAGGCAGCGCAGACACGCGCACCTTGTTGCGGTCAGCCACCGCGTCCTTGACGCTGTCTACCAGGGCCTCCTCGAGGTCCTCCAGCTCATCCCGCAGCGCCTCTAACGCCTGCGCGTGCACGCACACACACACGTGATGCACACTTCCATGATGATGGGACATGCCCTTGACATGCCAGGCAGTCACAGAAAGATTTGTGCACACACATACGTACACAGCTCACCCCACAGCGCCTCCCAACACCTGCGGGCGCAAGCACGTGGTGCGCCCAAGACATGGGAGGCAGCTGCATTGACACACACACACTTGCATGCATGATGGCATGTCCAGGCGCGGTTAGTCCGTTACACAAACCACATCAAGATGCATCAAGGCTAGCCAAGCTCCAAAGCAGGCCGAGCTCCATGTCAAGAGTGGATGGCCGTTGCTGTGGCTGGGCGCTGACTGTTGCCCCGTTCTCCTCCTGGTGCCAAGCACCAGCCTGCTTCAGCCCTCTGGACAGCCCTCTGGACCAGCCTGCTTCAGCCCTCTGGACAGCCCTCCAGGTCAGTACGAGGCTATCATAGCTTAGCCTTGCTGCCCTGGATGGCAGGTGCTAATCTGAAGTGGTTGCCTGACCTGAGTGCCATAGCTTCTGCGCAGGCCATCCCTAGCACCCAGTAGCAGCACTCGCTTGCTCATTCCTAGCCAGCAAGAAGGCGCAAATGACCAACCAGCCTTGATTGCGGCGGCCTCGATTACAACTACTCCTGCATCCAGAAGTAGCACTTGCCTGCTCATTCCTGGCCAGGGTGGACACCTGCCCTTGCGTCAAGCCTGCCTCTATCTTCTCTTTGGCTACAATCCGGTCAATCTCTGTCTGCAGATTCTTCATTTTGTACTCCTTTTGCCTGTGTGCGTTATAGGGTGAGTCATTGTGCACACTCTACAACCCGTACAAACTTGATCAGACGCAGGATTTTTGGTTTTGCAACCGTTCTCGCAGCCAAGTGACTGCAAACTTTCTGTTGCATACCTGCAGCCTCTGTGCGACTACCAGCAGGTGCAGGGCCATGTTTACGGGTCAGATGAGCAGATACTCGCAGCATGCCGGCCAGCACAACTAAGCACGGTAGCAACAACACGGCCTGGGCAGAGCAGATAATCGAGGTGGGACTACAAGTTTCTAAGCCTTCAATCCAAACCAGACAGTTGGCAGTGTGCATGAAGGAGTGATGCGCAAGAGTAATAGGAGATCCACCTTATTAGGCCTACAGGTGTACCACAACAGGCCGGCACGCAGCTGCATGAGGTCTCGAGGCATATCTTACTTGATTGCTCAGATTTTCTTACTACATCGTTACTGCTGTGGATCAGGTTCAACACGTCACCTGCCTAGACATTTTCCCTTGCTGCCCTTGCTCTTTATGGTATAGCTGCACACTCGCAAGAAAGCGGCGCACCTGATCTTTTCTGCCTGCTTTAGCTGTTTGTCAGTCAGCTTGCCAGCAGCCATCATTGCTCGCCAGTCCACATGTACTACCTCTACAAGCATGTAGCACAAACAAAAATCAGTGTGCAGCCCATACTGGTAGGTCTGAACACTGCCCTGCATCTGCTTTTTGTCGTGATGAAGTCAAACATTAAAGCAGATGTGCACTCAGCGTACAGACGTGTGTTTCCAAGCAACTGCATGGGGATATAAGCAAACAGCACAATCCACTTGACGCCCTGTTCTATTGGAGCTCCCAATCTTTGGCAAGATGCTATGGCAAGCCACTGTCAAGTGGACAGCCCCAGAAAATAAGAAGGGTCGCCAAAGCGCATGACCTTGCATACCTACAAGGCAGCAAGCATCATCCATGTAGACTTCTGCAACCGCATCTCCCAACACCCTATGTCTGCCTCTGCATGTCACCTCTATCATCTCTCTGGCTCATCCTCTATTACCTTCATCTGCCTCTTCTACGGCGTCCTCCTGCATACCCCAGCTGGCCCCTGCAGACAGGGCTGCTTCCATGGCAGCCGCTGATTTCTGAAATGCACGAGGAACACAGAGAATTGGTGAGGAAAACACAACGTTGTCTTGGCACGGTAGTAGACGCTAGCGATTGCAGGCGCACAGCAACAGAGCAAGAGCTGTGGGAGGCGCTGATTGCTGCTGAGCTGCATGCTGGGGCTTTGGCTTCGGTGTTCTGAGGAGTGACACGAGCCTTGTAACTTAGCATACAGACAAGGTCTTATGAACAGAGGCTCCATGCTGAGCTGTACAACCAGGGCTGCGTCCAGCACCCTTGGCAACTGGCTGCTCCCTCTGCAAAAAGGAAGCGCATTCTGAATGGCACCCTCGCAGGTGCACCTCTCTGTTCAAAATCCGTTCCGTGCAGCACAGGGTCTATGTCAGCAGTCAGCCAGACGCCTGCTTGTCAGTCCAGTACCGCACAAAGTGCAGGACAGGCCTGGCAGGTCCCATGCCCCTCCAATGCTCAGCCAAATCCCACAGGGATTATCCCAGGTAGTTTTATCCTCTTGCTCTTTTGCCCTTGCCACCAACCTCAAGCTGAGCCCATGCAGCCACCCTGGCAGCCTCACCCTAGCCAACCGACCAATGCCCAGCCAAACCCATGTAGCCCCCCCGACAGCCTCACCCTAACCAACCGACCAATGCCCAGCCAAACCCATGTAGCCCCCCCTGGCGGCCTCACCCTAGCCAACCGACCAATGCCCAGCTGAACTCATGTAGCCCCCCAGCATGAAGCCAAGCCGGTTCAGCCCCAGGCAGCCATCTCACCTTCAGGTCCCGCTCCTTCATGTGCTGCGCATACTCCAGCTGCGCAAGTTGCGCCTTCTGACTGCGTGTGAGCCCCTCCTCCGGCAGCAGCTCCTCCGGGCCACACAGCAGGAACAGGCGGCTGCTCTGGCCGAATCTCAGTGTGTCGCCCACCCTGCGAGGCCGCAAATCAGGAGCAGGCAGCCAGGTTGGGAAGGCTTAAGAGTATTGCCGACCTGGCAAGGCTGCAGCACAGGGGCAGGCTGCTGCCCCAACCGGAAATCAGGGCACCCCTGACCCTGATCCTCACCGTCAGCTGGGGCCTTTTCAGCCTAATTGAGGCTAGAATGTGTGCAGTATGACCTACAAGGGCGAAGCACCTGCTGTCCACCCCGATCTCCCCGGTCCTAGTCATACAAGCTGCCAAGCTCTTGGCTCACACACAAGCCTTCACATCCTTGCCCGCACGTGCAGGCTAGCCCATGCAGCAGAACTCTCTGCAGATGTCAGCATGTAGGGCACACGCCGTTCTGTGCACACACGCAACAGCACCAGGTAGCATGACCAAGGGGAAGGCTCCTGCCTTGATTTTCCAAGCACAACCATAAAGCGGCACACCTGAGGGGGACGTGCACATGGGGCTTGATGCGCTGTTTATTCAGGAATGTCCCATGGGTGGAGGCATTGTCGTATATCGAAGCAGCCCTTGATGCGCCATTGAACTGGAGGACCTGCGGGCACACCGTGGCCGGGCCGCCAGGCGCGCAAGCACAGGAACTTGAATGCGTGGATTGAAAAGGCTGCCTGCTCTTTGTGCGCCTGTGATTGTAAGGGCTGCGTTGACAGTCTTTTGACAGTGGGCAGGGCGGCTGGACGGCTCAACTCTTGGAACATCTGATCCCCCTCTGAATGTACTGTCCCAAAGCGACAGATGGTCTCCGAAGATGGCACTACAACCACAAAGCGCATGTACCGGTAGCACATCCGTTCACGCCTGGGTAGTGTGCTTGCACCTGGGTCGATGCTTACAAGATACAGCAGCCTGGTGAATCAGGGATGAGTCAGGAGCTTGCTCACCGCATGCAAACGCGAAGCACTTGGATGCTCCAGCACAAAGTCACACCCAGTGGTCCGGCCAAACGTGAAGTGGTCCTTTACACAGACGTCTCTGGCCTCCACAATTGCTCCACATTTCAGCACCTCCATGCGGTATGGCACCCTGCAGGTACGTCGACGGAGCCTTTCACGAAGAGAGGTAGGCTGGCTGGATGATCTTCTATTGAAAACGAATGTTTGTTAAGATGTCTTCACTATTGTGCGCGTACACTCATGTGGACTCATGCGCGTGCAGCATTTGTAGGTATACATGCACTCCGCCTGCACGCATCAGCATGCATGCACCTGTGCATGAGTGCATGCACATGAACTTTCACTTGCATGTATGCATGTTTATGCAAGTGTTCCTGTGCGAGCATAACCGTGTTTGAGTGAGCTTTTGTATGTTATGGCCGTGTTTGGGTGTGCCTGTCTCTGAGATGCCTGTGTGCAAGCATATGATCGCAAAGCAAAAAGGCTAGTGCTGCCAAGCTTGTGTACTCGAAATAGGAACAGGGGTGGACCCCATACATGAATTACATAGAAATGATCACAACTAATTGGCAGGCATCTTCGTCAAGCAAGGTGTGTGGCCCTCTTGCGTCTAGGACACATGCCAACCCTGACACACACCCTTCAGGCACTCCTGCCCATGCAGGTGGTATGTATGAAGCTGGTGCAGCGACAGGGGGTACTGCTGACCCGCCGCCTTGGCCCCCTGCCCCTTGCCCAGCTGCCTCTCCTTGCTCAGGGTGTGGCAGGGGGCCTGCAGGAGCACCTCCCACCCCTCCATTGGGCTTGCGTGCTGGCGGTGGCATCATCATGGAGCCACCTACCTGTATTTTGTGTGGCAAGGTCAGAAAGAGCAAAGGTGCGGAGGCTGGCGACAAGCACACTGAGCGAGCACAGAAAACAAGGGCATCTGCACGAAACAGATCAGCAATAGAGCTGAACCCATGGTGGCCACCCCAAAATCTGGCAGCAAAATAAAACCGCTTAAGGTCACATCACTGCCTAGAAACTGCACATCACTCTTACAGGTGGAGGAGGTGGCATGCTGCTGTCTTTGTTCTTGCTATGCGCATCCTCAGGTAGAGCACGCTTCCGGCGGGAGGGTGGTGGCATCATGCTGGAAGCTCCTTTGTCCTCTAAAGGCTCCATTCCTGGTAGAATTTAAGGATGATAAGATTTAAGATCCAGGATGGCTTAATTCATCTTAAATCAGGAGGTTTGGAGGCTCACCAAAATTTATAGAGTATTTTATACGACACAGAAAAGGGACAAGGAAACACATTAGACTTTTGAATCCCAAGCTGTGCTGGCGTCAGATCTCGGCCACCAACAATGGCAACCTTTGCAGATGGCCATGTCGATAAGGTGAGGGGCGTTGGGCAAAGAAGGCATTTTGGATGTGCCCTGCATGCCGCGGCTGTGATCCGACCTGTGCTTGTGCCTTCTATCAGGGCTTGCACAACAACGCACACAAGGGCGGCCTACGTTTGAAGGAAGTCTTCTTCGCCAAGGTACGTGCGTTGGGTGGCCTTTGCTGCTCCACACGAGGCACTAAGTGGGAGAGTGGGCATTCTGAGGGGAGGGGCCGCGGGGCACACGGAAACCTAGGTCGAAGCCGAATACCTCGGCATGCAGTGAGTCCCCTGCACTATTGCATGCACCAATCTTGCACTCTCTACACGTATGCTGTTGCTCGTTGTTGTGCAAGTGGCATTGCTCAAATGGCCCATCCATCTGTCCAAACATTCCTGCAGCTGGCTCAAAGGAACCATAAATTCTTTGATTCCGGGGAGTACTTCAGTCTTAAACAGGTAGGTGGTGGGGCGGGGGAGATACGGTAGCTGTGGGTGCGCTAGGGCAAGAGGTGAAGTCCGTGAGTGGCACGCCTGAGCTGCGCGTCCCTGCAGCAGCAGGCTTGTGTACCCGGCTCAAAATGCAGCAGAATTCTGCCTGTATCCTTGTCAGCTGCTAAGAATTGAAGCCAGTGAGTGATCATGCCTGGCCTGTCTCTAAGCTCACGATTCTGCGTTTTTCTTGCAAAGGTCAAAGGTCAAACCTAGCCAGCTTTAAGCTGACCAAGCAGGCTTTGAATTGCCTGTGGTGAGGGTTCCTCTATTTGTGCCCTAATCTTATGCCAGCACACCTCCGCTGCGTTCTTCTTCCATTCCTCGCAGGGCATAAAGATGCCCGATCTCTTGCCAGGAGGGGCGCCGCCCCATGCCTGCCCAGTGAAAAAAGAGCCTACAGTGGCAGCCCCGGTAAGGTGGCCTGGCCGTAGCACCTGCTGCTCTGACACTGTATTGCATGGATCTCATCTGTTGTCACTGTCTCAAGTGAAGTTGAACACAGCCATGGATGAGATAACACAGGGAAGCAAGAAAGCACTTTTCAATTGCAATGACCTGCTCCATACTCATAAGTTAGGATGTTATTGTAAGCATGGAATCTGGTGATATGTTGTTTTGGCACTCTGCAGAGGCACTATCGCAAACTTGATGAGCGATCGTCCATGTCCGGAGAACAGGAGCAGCTGAACCGACTGTTCCAGCACCAAGTCAGCTGCTCTGACTATTAGCTTGAGTTTTGATGAAGGTTGGGCTGGCATGGTGATGACAGTCACGTGAGCTCAGTAGCATGGGTTGACTTGACTGTCAACCATAGAAATAGGGGCAAGTAGTGAAACGCAAGATTGCTGTGCCTCTTGTAGGAACATAATGTGTGCGAGAGTGAAGCTCTGTCTGGCGAGCAAGGGAAGCGCTTGCCTGTCACAGATACAAATATTTCCATTTTCCTTAGCTCGTAGGTGGGAAAATTGATATTTATTTGCATTCACTGCATTGCAGCAGTGAAATTGTTTAATTAGCTCATAGGTGGGGAAGTTTCTGGATCTGACGACTGGTTGAGCTCCGGGCCTATAAGTAAATCACAAGTACATAACACAAGTACATAGCTTGCGGTTTGTGTGAGGCGTCCATGCATCCCATACTTTCCAGTCGATGCAGTTCATGTGCAAGTGGCCCACAGGTAACTCCTTTCATTGTACATTTTTGTCCATGTACATTTTCCTTCAAATGCTCTGTGGATGAATAATTTGAGCATTGCACTGGTTGTCCTCTGTTCTTAGTGGCATCTCCTGGGCCATGGGTGCCAGCTTTCTCTGAGGCCTTTCTTTGCACAAGTCAGCTAGCCTCAACTTTTGGATTTTGTATCTGAATTATGATTCTCTGTTCTGACGTGCATTCCTGTACAGAGTAATTTGTGTCCTTGGGCCAAGCTTGTGACACCTCTACTGTGGGCATTGCCTGTGCTGAAGATTGCTGTGCTTGTGCCTGTTTCATGCTCAGGCATATTTCATATGCTTGTAAGATGTAAATTTTCTTTTACCTGATGCCATGGCAATTTCTAACCCTTACCCACATCCACTCATTTAGCGCGCGGCTAAACGAACCAAAAGTCCAGATTGTTTGAGAAAAGACTGAATGACTCAGTCCTTACAAAGCCCCCCAGGTCCATCACTACTGCACCTAGCCTCATGCCCTCACAAACAATAAGGTTACGTAAAACGAACGAGGGCAGCTAAGCTAACACCCGAAAGGCATACATCCTGAACTAGTACTAGTTTACTAGTTTAAAAAAACTAGTAAGGCGCTCGTATCAAAAGAATGTAGCGTCTAAAAGCTAGTTGACAATTTTTCTTACAAGGGAGCAGGCTCAGACAAAGGCAAGTTGAGATACAATGGGCTTAGACTTTCAGCCAGATCATCTGGTCATGCTGGGTTGACAGCTGGGCTTGCTGAACACTGCCAGCCAGACAAACAATATCCATAGTCTCAGAAAGAAAAAGAAATGATTTATATGTATGTCTGCTTCAAGAGAAACAATTTCAAATCCTCAGCTCCGATGTTGTCAAAGCGCCTGTGTCTCCAATGTAAGTCCTAACAGTACAATCAGCGAATTGTTCTGCGAATCTCCTTCTCAAATAGCACATTTCTAAGAAAGAGCATTAAAAAAGGACATGCGTTTCGTCCTGCCAGTGGACATCATGCAAGTCACACTTGTCACAGAGTCTATTGTGGATTTGCCAACTTGGCCACGTTTTTGAACCACCGGTTTCAACTTTCAGGGTATGGGCAGACAAAGGCAAGAGAGGCAGGAAACGCCAGCCAAAAAACTTGCGCTGATCCTGAGGTTTAGAAAGCCGCTCAAAAGAAGGCAAAAGTCTTGACGAGGGCGAGAGGCGTCTAAAGGTCGACTTCAACAAGCACAGTCAGAAGTGTATTGAAATTCGCACATCGAATTGGAAAAGATTGCCGAACTACTGCAAAAATGCTGCATCCCACACTGGGAAAAATAACCGGTTTCTGATTTTTTTTTGCCTGGGTGACCAGGGCCTAAAACTCACACTTTACCTTATCACACATTTCGATACGCAAAAAATCACTAACAAAAGCTAAGGTTGATAAGTAGCACAGACGGAGCATATATCTTTTCAGAACCCTCCTGACACCCTCTTCAAGTAATTTACGGGGATGCATTTGCGGCTCTTTGTGCCAATGAGTCTATCTCTGCCTTTCCTTTATATATGCAGGAAGTTTTTTTCTGCCTGTCAAACTAGCCGCATAAAATGCTCCGTGCGTGCTCCATCCAACACAAAACATGTAACTAAAATGATAAGCGCACCCTACTGCAGTTGGCAACTTGCAGGCAGATGCTTTCTAGGAAAGTTTCCTTTTGGTTCAGAGCCTCTGAAGCTGACTCACTTCTTAGCCACATGGCAGGTGCAGATCTGTCCCATATTCGTTTTTCTCTTCTCGACCTCATTCATGCCCCCAGGGTTATGAGGGCGCAGCCATTCTCATCTCTATTCTGTTATGAGGGTGCAGCAATTCTCATCTTTATTTTGTGCTGCTCCTCATTCCTTGGCAAGTGCTAGGCTTATCAGTATTTGGACACCAAGATAATCACGTAAGCTTGATCAACCAAAGTAAGCTGCGCAAACAATATCTTTATTCACGTGTAGCATGACAACAATGATCATCAGCAGGTCATCTTATGCTACAAGTAAAACTTATACAGTATAAGTCTGATAAAACTGGAGAAGTACGAGAGCTCAAGTCTAGATTCTATGCCCTGCCAGTGTCTTTGCATACTGACGTATGCAGTCGGCCTGTCCGGGCCCCTTTGACAAGCACCATTGCATCCGTGCTTCCATACTAGCCCTACCACTATCAAACTAGCAACGCCCACGAGTGCCCAAGTTCACTGCAGCCCTGTCAAAAGTGCAAACGCCCCACAAAAAAAGTGCATCACTTGTTTTTGCCCTTTGTGCTGGCCTTCCCACTGAGAGGCTTGAACACGGCACTTCTGTAATACTTGAGCTCGGCAATGCTTTCTCTAATGTCTGAAAGTGCTGTGTGCGCCATTACTTTCCGAGGAGCCCTCTTGTACTCCTGCATGGGGTTAAAAGAGTTCAAAGGGGGATAACCTCAAGCAGAACATCTTCCATAGGAAGCATCACTTTGCTTCTTATTCTAGCAGTTGCAGTCGACTTGAGAGGAATGGCGCTAGCTTTAGCGTAAGTGTAGTTTCATATGCATGCTGCCATGTCTTTAGTGCAGGCACATACAAGCAGCTGTAGCGTATTTGCTTTCCTTTTACCAAGTCACACTGCCATTTAGGAAACAACTACCTTTTGCGACTGCAAGAGAGCAGACCTAAAACAGCAATTCAAGCCATGCTTTGTACAGCTCATGACTTACGTATGGAAACCATCTCCGTGCCAATTCCTTCACGCTTGACACATCCACTATGCGATAGTTGAGGTGGGCTATGAAGTTTGGCATGTGCTTGACAAGGAACATGCGGTCCACATGCACTGAGTTGCCCGCCAGCTGGGCTGTGTTAGGCTCTGGAACAAATTGCTTCACAAAATCAAGCACCTGCACCAGCAGAAGACGCAGGGTAAGGGTCTGTCTAGGCAGGGAAATTAGGAAGGAAACACTAAGGTGCAGCCACGGCACAGTTCGGGTAGGCCGCAGGTCAGACACTTCAACACAACTTGCTGAGGCAAGTCAAAATTCTTGCGTGGAGCTCCTTTACTTGTCCAGGATCGCTGAGCTGCTGGCTTGCAATACAAGCATGGGTTTGGTAGCAATCTTAAAGGCGCAGGAGCGTGCAATGCACTTGCTCTTCAGATGCGCAGACAAAAACTTTCAGAGCAGAAAATGTCCCAAGTTACTGGGCAAGGCATGACTGTGGTCCAAGCCATCAGGCATCCCCAGACCCAGCGCATGTGCAGGCACAGCACCCAAGCTTGATAGTACAGGTCAGAGGACATGATTGAATTACTCCCTGATCTCACATAAGCAGCCTGAAGGGCATGCTAGGAATCATTTATAGGGCACCACTTTGAACCTCTACACACAGTGCGAAGTAATTGACAAGTAACCTTTTGCAGCTTGCATAATTCTTAAGTTTTATTCTTTGTAACATCAGTCGTTCCTTTGTGTTGATAGGGTTGGGCCCATGTTGCGCCTTCCAAGCGCCTGATTCCCTCCATCTGAGGCCAAACTTGACCTCTGCGGCTTGACTTCGCGCAAGCATTAAATGCATTACAAGGGGCCATGGCCAAAATGAGAGGTAGCCTCTCAGAGGTTGCAGCTTTTCGGTGAGAACGAACATTCCAACAAGGCTGGGAGTGTTTACAACAACAGGGAAGTTCAACCCGGCCGGGCCCCGGAGGCATCGACTAAGCTTTCGCCCGCACCGGAGGTGCGGGCCAAAGCTGGTCCGGGTCACCGGCAATTTCATTTGTTGCCCTTACGGGCGTCCAGAAAGATTATAAATTGACTTCCGGGCAGGTAAAAGTAAGGTAGAGAATGACGAAGAAAGGGCGAGGGAGAGGAAGAGGGGGAGGGCCTGCCTCCTCCAGGGATACCTTTGACCATTGTCTGTAGGTAAACTGAAAAGGAGGGCAGAGAATGCTGCTGCATGGTCTGGCTCGACAATCTTCTCTCCATACAGTGTAGGGGCCTGCTCCTCACAGGGGCCACAGCCTTCTCCCAGCTCCCAGCCCCCAGCCCTCAGGCCCTTCTCATCCCAACCATCCCACAGAGCCTTGGTATTGCCCTGAGCCCTGGACCTCAAGAGTGGATGCTGCAGCAACCAAATCCCACTTTAAGGCAGTTACTGGAGAACTTGCCTCTCTCTGACTTTACCTTTGAGGAGATTTGAGGCATTCTACAAGATGAGCCAGCGAATCCCCTTCGCGATTGGTCTGATGGGGAGGGGCCCAATACAGCGCCTCTGGTAGATGGGGTGTCCATGGGGTTTGCCAATCCCTCCCCAGCTCCCGCTTTCACTCCCGCTCCCGCCCCCACTCTTGCTCCTGATCCTGCTTTAGTCACTACTGGAGGTGCTGGTGTGGAGGAAGGGAAATGGATGAGGCATGCATGGCAGAGGAATTGGACGATCTGTGAGGTGGAATTGTAACGTGAATTTTACCCATCCCCTTCAGCAAAAGAAAAGATGAACTGCGTAGGCAGTGAACCTCCCTACATCAATTAAGGGTAAGGAGACACATTGGCCCGAAGAGCCGTGAGTCTCCTCCACCAGGGAGAAGGAAGACCTAGTGAGGATCTGGAGGGTGACACGCTGCCCCCTGCTCCAGACCAAGACCTTGAGAGCAACTGTTTTTTCAAGAGCGCGACTACTGCTGTCAGTTTGTGTGCATAGAGCGCAGAATGAGCATGTAATTTGAGGGCAGTCTCATGGGCTTCTTGTGTATCAAGGCCGAGCTCTTAAAGGTGATTCAAAGTGTGTGAGGTATAAATAGAGCCTCCCACACCAAAAAGAATGGTATGATGGATAATTTTCTTGGCATTCAAGCGCTTACAAAGAACCTCGTAGTTTTTTAGAGGCCTCTAATTGGTGTTCAGGCCGTGTATCTTCACAGTACTAATAGGGTTTAGAGTTTATCCTAACCCTAACCCTAACCCTAAATATTTAACCTCAACAAGGTGTATCCCCCTCATGTTGACTCCAGCTTACAACTGTGCTTAACCTGAAATAAAGGTGGTCGTGCAGTGCAAATTCAACAGTTAAAATCCATTGCAAATTGAGCGATGGCTTCATGAATATTGCACACCATGCTCCCAGCTGCAGCAGTCATGCACCTAACTCAAGCTTATTGGAAAGTAAAAGCTCAATATTGAGAGTAAAAACATTCATATGCCCAAGGAAGCCCCCTGTCATGGGAAAAACTTCAGGCAAGGCTACAAGCACTTGTTATCTTTATAAATTGTATACACAGTGACTCACCTGGCCGGGGGCGCAGCAGCCCCTGGCCGGGCTTTTTTCTAGGGTCAAACCGGAAACATTTTGGACAGGCTTCCGGGGAACCGGAAGTTTTCAAAAAGTGGTTCCGGGCAAACCGAACAAGTCACAGACCCCCCTGAACTTCCCTGTACAACAAATACAAAAATGCTACATGATTGCCTTTCCAGGGTCATCGGGGCAGCTGATGGCAGAAAAGGGAACAAGGGGTGAATCCCAGAGGGGTCTAACTACACCAATTTTTGGGGGTTTGTTCTCCCAAACTATTGTGGGCCCCTCAGGCCCCACCATCCCCGGAATGTTTTGCACAGTCTTGTTCTACACTCACTGCTGCACAACTCTGTCTAAAAAGTTTGGGGGGAGGGGGCCCCCCATGCCTCTGTTGGGGGCCCGTTTGTGTGAAAAACGGGTGAAATTGGGGCACTGCTCACTCTACACAGCGACTCCGGCTTTTTTCAAATCCTTTATTATCTTAATATGCACGTTTTTGTGCGTGAGCATCGTTGGATGAGGGCAGTGTCAGGTCGGCCCGAGTTTTGATAGGTGTCGAGTCGTGATGGCCAGGCGCTGCCAGGCATCAGCGCCGAAAAGAGCCTGCAATGTGTTTGGAACCACGGAGGATGCTTTGAGGAGGCGAGCAGGGGGCCCCCAGCTGCTTAAGGCAGCATAACTAGGGGTCGGCGTATAACGTTATATGAGAAGTTCTATAACGTTATATCACGTTATATACCTATATAACATTATAAATGGTTGTACAGATCTGTTATAGATCTCAGTGCACCCCCAAGGGCAATGAATTTCACCTCCAGATTTTGAAGATGGGTGGGGCAGGCTGAATGCTGCCCCTTTGCAAAATTGCAAGTC
>LFCJ01001205.1_pt1 | contig 17715 bp, 19 predicted proteins | sample 643141 | NCBI WGS metagenome assembly LFCJ01 (sample SAMN03766243, study PRJNA286221) | soda lake metagenome | biome: soda lake; feature: Kulunda steppe; material: water; isolation source: sample B1-Br-g2 brine of Lake Bitter-1 | place: Russia: Kulunda steppe | collected 2010-07
ATGACGACACGTTAAACGTATACGCGGTAGATGATGATACAGATACTGAAGAATCACTTGGTGAAATACAAGTTACAGGATTAGAAAATCCAGATGATGAAGTAATTGTCTCTGAAGACTTTAGTATTGAGGAAACAGGAGATTATGAAATATTTGTAGAATTAGAATCAACAGGACAAATTAAAAACGCAGGTTCATTAGAAGTATTTGAAGGTGATGCATTAGATGCTGAAATCCTCGATGGAACTATCACACCAGAAGATAATATAGATGTTGGTGATACGGTCACAGTAACTATTACAAGTGATGATGTTGACTTTGCTGGAGCAAGTGAAGCTACAATAGATATCTTCGAAAATGGTATCAAAGTTGAACGAGATACGTTAGATTCAGAAAATGATGAAGTAACATTTGAAAAAACATATGAAAGTTCTCAATACGTGCAATTCCATGCTGGTGTTCAAGAATCACAACATGTTTCATTGATAGATACGATTACCGTGTTATCGTCTGATATTGATGAAGATGATTCTGAATTAGATGTGTCGATAGATGAATTCGATGCTGATTTAGAAGTAATTGATGCTGATGACTCAGACCAATTCGATTATGATGTTGAAGTTGGCGATACAGTGACATTTGATGCAAGTGATTCTATTATTGAATTAACAGGTGAGGATGCTGATGATGAAGAAGTTATAAAGAAAGTTGCATGGACGCTTGGAGAAGAACAAGACCAATTCTCCCAACCATATGACGAATTTGAAAACGATGCTGTACAAGAAATAACATTCTCCGAAGACACTGTACAATATTTCGAAGTTAGAATGATTGTCGAAATCGAAGGTGAAACTGCCGCAGAAACCAAACAATCCAAAATCATAAACTCAACAAAAATAGAAGAACCAGAAGATGAAGATGACGATGATGATACTGGTGATGACCCAGAAGATGAAGATGACGATGATGTAGAAGCATCAGGAGCAGATTATGATTTAGAAATGTCATAATTTAAATTTATTTTATTTTTATTTCCGTTAATTATTTAACATATTAGATACATTATATATTTATGAATAGAAGACAATTCGTACTTGGTTTGGGAGGAACTGTGGCTTTGGGAGTTACAGGGTTAAATGCATTATCTACAGATATGACTATGAAAGTTAAAGCACAAGAGAGTACAGACTTAGATGATTCATTTGTATTCACAGGTACAAGTGGTGATGATTTTGATAATTTAGAAATAACATTTACAGATTTTACAATTAATTTAGAAAATGAATTAACAACTGATTTAAATGTTACTGTTAATGCAGAATTAGATGGTGCTGAACGAAAGATTTATAATAATATACATGAACTTGAAAATGATGATGAAATAGAATTAGAGGGTGTTGAATTAATAAATGAAAATAGTAGTTCTGATGATAATACTGTATTTACAAGTATTGAGAAACCTGAAAATGAAGATGGTGAATTAATTGTAAGTGATGAAGAACGTATGGAATTTACATTAACGTTTAATTTAGAAGAAGTTGATAATGAAGAAAATAGTGATGAATTTGAAGAAACATTTGAATTAAGATTAACTATATCTAGTATCGAAGATGAGATAATAGCTCAAGATGATAATAACCCTGTGTTATTGATTATTGATGGAGATAAAACAGAGGTTGATTTAATTGACTTTTATGATGATGATGAGATTGAAGATGAATTAGTAACTATTTTAGATGAAAAACCTGCTGTATTGTAATTAATCGTCAAATATAAGTATATTTCGTACACCTTTTTCTTTTTTATTCATAATAATATACTTTCCATTTGATTTGTTTATAACTAATTCGATAAGATATAAACCAACACCAGAACCATGTTCTAAATCATTTTCTTTTTTATTTTTAAATATATCTATTTCTTGTTCTCTAATTTTCGACCCGTTATCTTCAATATAAATAAGATATTTATTATCTTTTTTATATATATCAGAAATTGTTATTGTAAGTCCATTTGTATCATTATGTTTAATAGAGTTTTCAATAATATTTTCAATTGCATTTTGGAAATGTATATGAACGTCTTTATTAATATTATATTTTAAATTATTCTCGATTGTTACATCGGGGTATTTTTTTGAATATTTATTTATTATTTTTGTAATTTCTTTTTGTATATTTACGGTTATAGTTTTATTTTGTTTTTGAATAATATTATGAATTAAAATTGTTTTTTCAGATTGAGAATTTAAGTCGTTTGTTGCTTTCAATATTTTATTTTTTAATTCATTTAATTCTTTCTTCGTTTTATTTTTTGTAATAATATTGGTATATGAATTAATAATTGATAATTTATTTTTAATATTATGTCTTAAAACACGTGCATATAGTTTTCTTATATTATGTAGTTCTTTTTCTATTTTCTTTTGTTTTGTAATATCTGTTGTAATAATAACGCCATATTCAATATTGTTATCTATAAAAATAGGTTTAAATTGTACTTGTAATTTTTTATTATTATATGTAATAACCTCATTATGTTCAATATTATTAAATACATTTTCGAAATGTATTTTATAATTTTTTAAAAAGTCCGATGAATGAATTTCAGAAATATGTTTATTTTTATTATCTTCAGATGAATAAATAATACCTGATGCAAATTCATATTTTAATTCTTTATTAAATAATGCAATACTTCCTTTTTGAAAATTTTCAATAACCGATTCGTATTTTTGTTTTAATGTTTTTAATTTTTGTTCTTGTTTTTTAATATATGTTATATTTGTTAATATTATTATTTTCCCATTTTTATTTGTTGAATAATTTAAATTTTTTAGTGATATACTATAATATTCATCATTTAATTTTAAAGTTTCATATTTAATATTTTTATTTAATAATAAGGTGATTTTAGCAATTATTGTATTTGTATTATATTTTTGTATATTTTCAAATTGTCTTATATTTATATTTACTAGTTCGTTAAATTGTTTATTTGTTTTTATTATATTATTATATTCATCTAAAACCAAAATTGGGTTTTCGATTTTTGTAAAAATATCATTAATTTTTATAATTTTATCACTGAGGAATTGATATTTTTTAAAATTATATATTATCAACACTGTAAATAAAAAGAATCCAATCGGTGATGTATTGAAATAAGGCGGGATATAATTAGTAACACTAAAAACAGAAAGAAAACCATATATTATTAAACCAAGAAGAAGAATACGAATTTGTTTTTTTCTGGTATTTTTTGATGAGAAATATTCACCAAGTATCATACCAAAAGAACAAATAGCTAATATATAATTATGTAGAATATGAATATATAATCCAACACCTGACTCAAATATAATGATACCATTTGAATTAATGAAATATTCTGAAAAATACACAGTATTATTCGTAAAGAAAAATAAGATATTTATAACAGGGTATATAAATAAGATAAGAACGTATTTTCTGTGTAATTTATCTGTATAAATATATTCATAAATAAAAATAAACATAAATATAACAGATAAATTTACGAATAAAAGATTAATACCAAATAACGTATGTGTTATATTTTCATTTGGTATTAATGTACGTAATGAAAAAGATATTGACCAAATAAATAAACTCCCAATTGTATAAATAAACCAAAACCCACCTGGTTGTTTTTTTATATTTGAAAAATATTTATATAAAAATAATGATAAAATACTCAATAAAAATAAAATTCCACCTGAAATGTATATCATATTATATAATTTTATTCAAACTGAAAATACTTAAGTCTTGTTATAATTAGTTAAATATTTAACAATTATACAGTTTTGTATAATGCTATGTTTAAATCACAAATAATTGACATATCAACAGAAACGGTTTCGGATAAATATATGAATATAAACGATGTAGAAGAATTTTTAACGGATAAAAATACTATTATAAATGCAGCGTTAATAAAAAAAGATAGAGATGTAGATGATATTACAAATGTAGAATACATTTTTGAACGATTAACAGAAGATAATATTACAGAATTAGAACAAGAATATAAGATTATTGGGTATATAATAATTAGGAAAATAACAAAAGAACAAATTGAAAGTAATGAATTAACATATAGTGATTCAATTAAACAATTACCAATTAATTCATACCCTATAACATTATGGAAGTGTACTCTAATAAGACCTGAATTTCAAAATAAAGGAATAGGCACAGATATGGTAATAAATACAGCACAATATGTCTCAGACTTACCTGTAATAACATTTACGTGGAATTGTTCTAATAGTGGGGAAAAAATTACAGAAAAGTTCGGTGGTGAAAGTATAAATTCGATTTCATTTAATTTAGGTATTGAATGTACGATATGTGGTCAATGTGGAGTTACATGTACACCAAATATGTGGGGTCATACATTTAGAACAAAAATGGAATTAAAAGCTATTCAATTATTAGGGGAAAAAGCTAAAATATTCTTTTAGTCACAACCATCAAAAAGAATCCCTGATGATTCTCCACTTGAACTTTCCCAAACAACTTGTCCTGAACCTAATTCTTCACCAACCTCTATTTCACCTTCATACGTTTCGTTATCAACGTTGATTGTTCCAGAAAATGTTGTTTGTCCAGTTGTTGCAACTACTTGTCCATCATCATTACATTCAAAATTCAAATTTGGTTGTGAATCACTTACTGAATCTCCAAGACCTAATACTAACGTAGCAATCACGGCAGCTAAAACAACAGTAATTGCCACCATTAGGATAACACCGATGACAGGGGATACCCCTGAACTATCATTTTTTAATGTATTTTTTAATTTTACCATATATTACATATTATTCTCTATATACTTAAGCGTATCGTAAATTCAATTATGACAGTCTTTATCGTACTTTTTGAAAATATATGCTCTTTTACGCATTATTTTAATATAATTAATTTCTGATTTATGTTTATTCATCATTTCTTGTTGTAAGTTATCAATCTCTTTTTCATATTCTTTTGTATTTTTTGGTAAATCATCAAAATATAAAATATCTTTGAATAATTCTCTTCGTAACCATAAATATGGTTGTTCAGAAATATCTGGTAAACAATGTAATTTTATTAATAATCTTATTCTCCAAATGTGCTTACAATCAATATTATCTTTTTCACTATTATAAAAAAAATCTTTGCATGAACATGAGGATTTGCTATTCATGTTTATGGAGTATCTTTCTGTTATTTTTAAAGAATTTGAAAGAGAATATACATAATACATATTCTCTGCTCTTGGGTATGCAAGAAATGGTTCTGAAAGTGCAGAATTAATTCGTTTTCGGTTTTTATCTGAAACAACAGATTTTAAATCTGAAATATCTAACATTGATATAAGATTATTATTCTCACAAAACGCAGTTAATAATGCTTTTTGTTTTTGAGATAATAAATCATTCATTGCGTTACAATATGGTGTCTGATTATATAATTCTTTTTAATTTGTTTGGAAATGGTTCTAAAAATAGTTATATGTTCGTAAATAACCTATATATTTTTAACGAGTGAGTTATAAACATACATACATGCGATTATGTAAATTCTCAAATAAATATTGGTTATCACGAGCAAGAATTATTCCTGATGAAAATATAAAAATACCTAAAATGCCAGATAAACAATATCAAATAATTTTTGATAAATATACAAAACAAACAAATGAATATAAATCACCGATAATCAAAATAGAAAATGTTCGAACAAGAGTCACAAATTCATCACAAATACCAGCAAATAGTATCTATGTACCAACATCTATTCAACAAAAATTATCTTGTAATTTACCTGAATATAAAGAATATCTTATAGAAAAACCATCTACAGATATATTAAATAAAATCTATCATTATGAAAAGTAACCAATATATTAATATAATATAATTTATATATTATAAATATGGGTTCTAATCAATGGATTGCTACTTTCTTAGCATTATTACCTACTGGATGGTTTGGTTTACATCATTATTATTTAGGTAATAAAAGAAAAACAATATTATATACTTTATTTATATGGACATTAATACCTATATTATTAGCATTTATTGATGGCGTGAGATATCTAAGATGGTCTAAAGAAACGTTTTTAGATAAATACGGTGAAAAACACGACCAAGATATATATAGAATACAAAAATTATATGAAGATAATGTTATTACAAGAAACCAAGCTATTACTATGATAGATAAAATTTTTGAAAATGTAGATAACGAAAAAATAGATGAAGAAATAGATATAGATTATTTTGAAATAAAAAATAAAGAATCAGATGAAGAAAACGAAAATAAAACTAATGAAAAAGAAAAAAAATTAAATTATAAAATTAATACAGAAACAGGTGAACCAGATTATTCTGATTATTATGGGAAATGGTAATTTTTTTGGTCCATACTTTTATATAAAAAGAAACATTATATATAAAACATGGATGAAAATAATGAATCAAAAAATATTTTGCAAAAATTAAAAGAAGAAGATGGAACAATTGTAATATTAGGAACATTCTTTGTATTAACTTTATTAGTTGGTATTTTGATTGGTTCAATGATTGTTTCTGTACAAGATTCAGATGAAACAGATTCGATTACAAATGATATAGGAGATTCAAATTTTGACTACCCTGAATGGGCAACAGAATCTGGAATTGAAGGTGAAGAACAATTAATGGCTGCACAAGAAAATCATTCTCAACATTTATTAGATACAAATTATACAATAAATGTAGATATATTTGAAGAAGAAATGGAAAGTGAATTTGAATATAAATTTGATTCTAATAAAGAATTAGCAAACGTGTTTCAATCAACAGATGAACAACAAACAAGAATATTTGAAAATCATTCGGGTGAACAACCTGAACAATTTATTAGAAGTTCTGATGATGGAAATATAACATATGATAGAGCGCCAATTTTACAACCGCCATATACAGGTGAATTTGAAATTTTAGAATTTATGAATGTTTTTGATGTTGAAGCTGTAGAAGTTATTGAAAGTGAAACAGAAGGAAATATAGTTGTATATGAATTAGGTAATGTAACAGAACAAGAATTCCAAGGTCAAATGAGTGCTGATGGTGAAATTCATTTGCACGAAGATGGATATTTCCCATATATGAATATTGAATTAGAACAACAAACAGAACAAGGTGAAATTCAATCAGAACAAGAACTTAAAATTACAGATATTGGAGAAACAACTGTTCAAGAACCACAATGGTTAAGCATTGCATTAGATGAAACAGATGAATTAGAAGAAGAAGATTTTGAACTCCCTGAACAACCACCTGAACAACCACCTGAACAACCACCTGAAGGGGAAACACCAGAAGATTTAGATGAAGATGATTTAGATGAATTACAAGAACAATTAGACGAACAAGCTGATGAATTACCACCTGAAGAAGTCGAATTAATACAACAACAAATTGATGAACTTAGAGAAGAATTAGAAGAAGAATAAATAAATACTAATAAGGTAATATTTTATTTAGTTCTTTTCGCGTAAGAATTTTTTCCGAAACGTCAATATTTTCAGTTATATAGAAATGAGAGATAGGTTTATCATTTATTAATACAATTTGGTTTATTGGTATATTAATATTTGTAATAACTTCTGTTTTATCATGTTGTAATTTACCGATTACACCATACGCCGTTTTTAATATATTCATTGCTTTATATTCGTGTATTTTCATAACAACTGTTTTATTATCTTTTATTTCATCAAATAAACTAACACAATATTCTATTCCTGTTTCATCACAAACAATATAATAATTAATTTTAGATTTTGTCATATAATTACTTCGTATGTTTTGTTAGACAAGTATCTAACCCCATTAATTCTACAGGTTGAACACCTGGTTGGTCAATCATCATTTGTCCTTTATCAAATTGTGAAATTTGTTTTCTAAATTTTGGTGGGATATATACATCAGATGAATTTACAACACGGTCTTGTAATTGAAGATAAATTTTCGTATTTAATTGATTTCGAACTTCATCATCAATATCTTCTGGGTTTTGACTAATAAAGTATAGTCCAAATAAATCTTTACGTCCTCTTCTTGCAGCTTGTCTAAATTTATCAATAATGTATTCTTCTGTTGTTGTCTGTGGTGTATCTACATATTCATGTGCTTCATCTAATACTAATATTAATGGAGTCCCTTTAATTTGAACATATTTTTCAGGAACATTTGAACCGATTTTATTATCTACAATGTGAGTAGAAAGTGCTTGAATAATAAGTTTTTCTGCCTCACCTTGTAAATGACCCGTTGTTATTACGCTAACTTGACCTTCTTTAAATATGTCTTTTGTAAATGATTCATCAGATAATTTATTAACGCTTTGGTCAAATACTTCACTGTATACAGGCTTTTTCATCCGTCGAGCAGCAGCATCAAGAATTGTTTCTGAAAAATTACCTTCTTCTTCTAACCGTGTTTTATTTTCAAAGAGAGATTGCTTAAATTTTTCATATGTTGGATTGTTACCTGCTGAATCAAAATACATATTTAACAATTCATTTATCGCTTGTCTTGTTGGCCCTTGAGGGTCATCAGGCATAAGTAATCTTTTATTATATTTAACAATTTCAAATGGAATTCCAAATTCATGAATTGCACTATTTGTATTTGTTAATTCACTAATATTACTATATTTTGTTTTTGGTGCATATACTTTAAAATCAACCTTATCACCAATACCTCCATATTGTAAATCTTTTCTATTTTTCGCAAATTTTTCAATTCGTTCCATATCTGATTTATTTTCAGGGTTTTCACCCATTTGAGCATATTCTTCTTCAGGGTCAATAATTGTAATATTTAATTGACGTTCTCGTTTATCTTTATTTGTCGTTGAATCTTTAGCAGGAACATCAATTTCATACTTAAATGGTTGGGCGAATTGTCGAATAATATTTTTACTCGTATGTGTTTTCCCTGTTCCTGTTGAACCAGCAACTAATACGTGTCTAAAAATTGTTGGTTCTCCAAAACTATCATTTGAAGTTGTTGGGTTAAATAAATAATATTCTAATGGATTATCTGAATTTGGAATTCGTTCTCCATTTACAGCAATATCACCGACATAGATACCTTCTTTTGGTACATCTAAACCACAACGAAGGAATTCATTATTTGAAACTGTATCGATTTTCACGGTTGGTTTAGGTGGTTTACTAACATATGCACCAATAAATTGAGATTCATCATCTTCTGCATCTTCATCAACAGAAATTAATGAAATAGGTTCCAATTCAGCAATATAACTATATTGTTCTGAATTATATGAATTTGAACTTGTTCCTCTTGTATCATTAAATTGTGTATTATATCGTAGTGTTTCAATTGAAGCAAGAAGTTGTTCTTCAACATCATCATCTTCATTTCTTACATCATAGTATGGAATTCTAACATAATCACCAACTTCAATTTCTTCAGCTTTTTCAGAATACAATACAGCAAATACTGTATTTTCTTCTCGGCCAATTTTTAACCCATCTTGACCTGCAATAATATGACCAATTTGGTTTTGAGGGATGGGATTAAGAAATGGTTTTGGTTTATTTGACAGAGAATTCTTTTTATTTGTTGTATTACTTGTATTATTTTCTTCTGTTGTTACAGAATTACCGAGTTCATCAATTTTTTTCTCTATGTCATTCATGTATATCACTTAATTTTATTAGTTATAGTTAATATGTATTTGTGTCTTAAAAAGCTTTCTAAATTAATTATAATTTCTTTGCTCATTATAATCGATATGTGATTCTGTTTTAAAAAGTTGCCTAAATTGGTCTCTAATATTTCTCGTAATTCTAATTTTTTCATCTGCAACTTTTATTGGTAATGGTTCAGAATATGATTTAATCATTTCGGATAAAACAATATCTTTTGCTTTTTCTCTTGTAATAATATTTTGTTCAAATAATAATCTTGGACAACCAATTCTCATAACTGTTGGTTGAGTAGGAGGTCTTACGTAAAAATATTCACGCGTATAGTCCTCAGCCGTACCATATTTAAATTCAATACCTTCATATTCTTTCATTGGTACAACACGTTTTCTTTTCTCTGATAATCTAATTGTATTTTCACGATACCAAGGTGTATGAATAATTGTATTTTCTTTTCGTGGTTGTAATGCAGCATTAAATAATTCTGCATCTGTTCTCCATGGTAATTCACCATCTAATGTCGGTTCTTTTTCAATAATTGATGTTAAAACTTTATTTGACTGTGTTGTTTTTTGAACACCAAATACAGGCGTATTATATTTAACGCAATTATTTATTCCATCAACATAATTTTGCATAATAAGATTAACCATTTCAGGCCAATCATCTAATGGTGTTTGTTTTGTAAATTCATTATTATTATACATAATCCATGTGAGTACGTCAGCAGGATATAGTGGACCATCTAAAAATACAGGTTCTTTAACTTGTTTAGTAACCCATTTAAAATGTTCAGATTCTGCACGTGAACGTGATAGACTTGAAACCCAACTTGTGATTTCTTTTGTAAGTTCATTTAAACGAGGGAAATGATTAAAATAAATATCAACGGTTTCTTTTGATGGGATTGGTGGTGATTCAATAGTATTTTTATCGAAATAACTAATAATACTAATTGTTGTTTTATCAGAAATAATTTCACTTTCTTTATCACCATGAATTACAGATGAACCTGCTACTCCTGCACTAATAATAAATCCATTTGATAATGTAATAGGTGTTGTTGTACTACCATCAATACCAAAAGAAGACGTATATAAGTCTTCTGCTCTTGATTCTACATCATATATATCATCAAAAATAGGTTCAAAAGAATCCGTAAATACTTCAATTCCACCTCCATCTTTTGTTAATAGTTGTATAATATCTTTTGCTTCGTATTCTCGGTCAATATTATCTACTTGTTTACTAATATGTTTAAACATTGTACTAATATCATTAATAACATCTGGTGATAATCCTGTTTGATTCATTAATAAAATATACAATTTAAAATTACTTAAATATGTTGATTTTGATTTTCTAAATCAGGTTCAATATTATTTAATAAAAATGTATTCGCTTCTGTTAGGATTTGTTTTGTGGAATCATGTGATAATGTATTATATGCTAAATCATATGTTCTCCATTGGTAATCTAGGTGTTCTTTAGATAATTCAACATTTGTATTAAATACTTTACCAAGGAATAAATGAACAGTTTTATCTATTCTTTGACCATTAACAGAAAACACATAAGAATAAGATTCTTTAAAATTATTTAATAATTTAATATCTGAGATACCTGTTTCTTCATTTATTTCACGAATTGCTGTTTGTTGTAATTCTTCACCTTGTTCTATACCACCTTTTGGAAATTCCCAATCATAAGTTCTACCTTTTAAAATCAAATATTCGATTTTATTTCTTGTCGTCCTATAAGGAATCACGCCTGCGCTAATTGCTTTTTTCATTATCTATACTAAAGAAGTAATCTATTATAAAAATAATGGTTAATAAATAATAAAAAGTACTGTTAATAATAATCACAAAATAGATTTACATTGTTAAAATAATATAGTTAAATTTTAACAAAAAATAATTTTACCGAGGATTTTGTATTTTATAATTAAAATTGTTAAATATACTACTAAAACAAAATATATTTAACCAGTATCGCGTAGAATAATATACTATGATAAAAAATAATACTGAAAATGTAATTGAAAAAGGAACGATTGTATCTGTAAATGGTCATCAAGTAGTAGTAGAAGATATTAAAAAACAAAATGAAAATAATTATATTTTGACAATCTTTGATGAAACAAAAGGTGAATTTGAATACGTATCAACAGCAGAGGAATATAATGATATAAATAACCGTGCAAAAATACTTGTAAATAAAATTCAACAAGATGAATATCGAATAGGTATGTAAAAATTAGTCTTTACTTTTATATACACCATGTGTACCATTTCGTTTTGGTACTGTTGGCGTAACTCGAATGAGTTGTCCATATTCTTGTGCTTCTTCAATATTTGACGCACCAACATAACTAAAACCAGAACGAACACCAGAAGAAAGTTCATTTACAACTTTTTCGGCTGAACCTGCATAGGGAGTATAACCAGATGCACCTTCAATAGCTTCTGTTGTTTCCATTTCATTATCATTTCTTGCTTCTCCAGAAGCCATCCCTCTCGTTTTCTTATATTTAATCCCGTCATCTGTTTCAATAAGAGGTGCAGGTGATTCTTTACAACCTGCAAGTAAACCACCAATCATTACTGAATCAGCACCTGTAATTAATGCTTTTACGATATCTCCTGAAGTTTGAATACCACCATCAGCAACAACCGTGATTTCAGGTAAACCGTTCATTTGCATTTTATAATCAACTTTTCGTTTAATATTATCAATCGCTGTTATTTGTGGAACGCCAACACCAGCAACTTCTCTTGTGAGACAATGGCTTCCTGGTCCAACACCTACTTTGATAGAGTCAGCACCCGCCTCAATTAAATCCGTTGCGCCTTGTGGCGTTGCAACATTACCTGCCATAACAGGCGTATCTGTAATATTTGTCGTTTCATTTGTTACTTTGAGTGCTTTTTCCATATGACCATGAGCAACATCAAGACAAATAAAATCTACATCTGCATCTACAAGTGCATTAACTCTATCTTCCCATAATTCATTCACACCAATGGTTGCTCCAACTATACCATTTACTTTTTTAACTTCTTGTGCTTGTTCTTCTACATCTAAATATCGATGAATAACACCAACACCACCACTATCCGTCATAACTTGAGCCATATTAGATTCTGTAACAGAATCCATAGAAGCACTAATAATTGGTTTTGTAATATGTATGTTTCTAATTAATCTTGTTTCTGTACTTACATTACTTCGCGTATTAATTGGTGATTTTTGAGGGACAACTAATACATCATCGTATGAAATACCTTGTTTAATTTCTGTTAGGTTTTGTTTAATCATATCCAATATATCTTCACGTTTTAGTGTATAAAAAGATAACGATTTTAATAATTATTATATTTGTAATACAGGGATAAATTCATTTAATTCTTCTTCTGTGTAAAAGATATTATTTATATGTCTTTTGTGAAATTTTTTCTCTTCAACAAGTTTTCCAGTCATATCACTATTAAAAGAAGTAACATCTTTTTCTAATACTCGTAATAAAATATTTTCTTCAGGATTAATATAACACTCTGCATTTTCCTTTGTTGTCGGAACATATATTACATAATCACCTTCATAAACTGTTAATTCTTCTATAGTTATGTTTTTATTTTGTATCGCATTAAAATCTTGATTATTAACAATTGAAGAAAATGTATGCATATTTGTAATATCTGCCGTTAAAGGATATTCTTCATTACCTAATAATTTAATAATTCCTAAATCCCAAAGATAGAAATCTTTCATTTTTACTTTACCAATAGATATGGTGTTTTTATCGAACATAACATAAATTATATTTATAAATATATAAATATTTGGTTTTAAAAATCGATAATAACCGACTGAGACCAATGATTAGACCCGTGATGACATATAGAATTCCATGGATATCCTATTTTGTAGTCATTTCGGTTACTCCTCATTGGGAGCCTGCAAACGGTGCCTAATATCAGCCCCTCAATTTAATTATGATTTTCAAAGTATTTAAAATTTGCGTTTTATTTATATACGACATATAAACAATAAAAGATATTTGTGACACGCCGCAGGTGGGATTTGAACCCACATTCCTATATTTCATGGAACTTGCTCTCCAAGCAAGCGAACGGCCAGATTGTTCAACTGCGGCACATTAGTTATAAACGGTATGGACGGGATTTGAACCCGCAATCCCGTGAGGGAAATGCATTAGCAACGCATCGCCTTACCAAGTTCGGCCACCATACCATTCAGAAATTATTTGATTGGCATACCCACGCCCGTTAGTCAAGAAGGACGCAATTATCTCATAGTTCTTAAGATGGAACCTACTACGATTTTGTTTCACCATATTCAGTTCAGTTTTACCCATCAGAACCATGATTCTGCTCCTTATTCAACCGTGAGCCACTACCTCCCAGTTGGATTATATAGGCAGGCATGGTCATATGCCCTCCAAACCAAGTTTATTTCTTGGCTCATACCTGAATATGATTTGACACAATATTCAGGTTAACGCTGTGTATCGGATTTGAACCGATGAGGCATTATGCCCTGCTTGCTTTCAAAGCAAGTCTCTTGGCCAGACTAGAGTAACACAGCTCGTTGTAAATTATATATTTTAAATATAAGCGGTTTAATCTTTTCATATTATGATTAGATTAAACATTATATATAATTATACTATAAACTGGATGAAGGAAGAGAACTACTTAAACTGTAATATCCAGTTTTCATTACAAGAGTATACGTGTGTATTATATATAAAAGTTTCGTTTTTGATTATGCATTTTCACGTTATATTTTAACATATCTACAAGTTTTGTTTAGTAAATAATATAATTTTGACATTTGTTTTATTACATTATCAATTATTTTTTATGAGAATTATTTGTATCAATATCAATTATTTTTTTCATCTGTAACATCAACAATATCGTTATTTATATTTATTTGATTTTCTAATTTATTTACAGCAGATTCTAACTCATTTACTTCTAACTTAAAACGTTCTAATTCATTACGTAATTTATTTTTTTGTTCAGTAAATATGGTTATTTCATTTTCTAAATTCATATAAAATATATGTATCTCTGTTTATATGATACTAATACCTAATTAAATAGTAAAAAGAAATATTTGGATACCTAATATATTATGTATAAACAAGATTTTCTTGTTCTAATTCTTCTTTTAACACAGATTCAATTTCATCTTTTAATGGTTGTCCTTTTTCAATGACAAATTCAAAAAATTCCATTGGTGTTTCAACAATATTTTCTGGTTTACAACCAGCAGCTTGTTCATGACCACCACCATTTAATTTTTCAGCAATTACATGACATTTTTTGAAGTTTTCTGTTCCTCTTATAGATGCTTTGACTGGATATTGGGGTTTTGTATGAACTAAAATATCAACATTAATTTTTTCATTTAGAAATTCTAAAATATGCCCAGGTGACGCTCTACCGTGTGCAAATGCAACTGTATAATCACCAATAGGTTTAATTTCTGTTTCTGTTTCAATAATATAATTAACTTTTTCCATATGTTCTTTTTCTCTTTCAAAAATAAACCCATTTTCTTTATCATCACCTCTTAACAATTCATGTTCATATTCTAAAAAGTCGTCGCCGTATGCGAAAATCATATTCATAAATACATCATCATCAGAATAAAATGCAATTTGACTAAATATTTGTGAAATACAAACTTCACGACCATTAATTGTAATTGATTCCATTTCGTGATTCCATAAATCATGGTCTTCCGTAATTTTAACAATATATTGAATATTAGAATCATTTTCAAGCCCATTATTTTTTAGATATTGATGAACAATTCCTGCTGCTGCTCTATCTTCATTAATAATTATTTCTACACCCATATTAGAAACTTGTTCTTCTTTTTCATCCCATTGATGATGGTCTAACCATGTAAAAGAATCTACTTCATCTACAACATCTTCAATTATTGATGGAACAGAATCAAGATTAAGGTCAGTTACATACAATTCTGAAATATCAGTATCATCTGAATTTACAATATATTCAAATGTTTCTTCAATGTCACCATAATCAATATTAATAACGCCAAATTCATTTTCTTCTACATTTTGTTGCTTCCAATATTCAATAAATAATGCACCACTAACCAACCCGTCTGCGTCATTATGACTAATAACCAATTTATCAACTTTATTCATTGTTCGTTCACGAGAATTTTTATCCCAACCAGCCCATCTTCGACCTTTGAATGTTGTATTAGATGGAAACATTGTTTTATGAAGCATATCTCGCTCGTCATTATCCATAGCATCTTCAAGTGTGTCGTAATTCATTGTTATACTATAATTTAGTATTTACATACTAATAAATGTTAAGAATTAATTTTATAACATATGGTTTTATAATACGTGAAAAATAAACATATATTATGACAGAGATAACAATTATTGATAAAATATTACGGAGAAAACAATTGAAACAGAAAATTAAAGAATTAAATAAAAGATTATTTAATACAAAACAAGAAATACAAGAATTAAAACAAGAATTAAATAAGAAAGAGCAAGAAAGAAAAAAAGCTATCACAGATAAACAAGAAGCATATGAAAAGCGAAATAAACTCCAAGATAAAGTAAATGAATTAACAGATAAAATTGAAACAATTCAACAATCAAATACAAATCAATCAACACACGAAATAAAAAAACAAACAATTACAGATACAAATAATATTCAAAATTTGTATAATAATTTAAAAAATTATCAAATGGATTCTTGTTTATCATTGAAAGTAACAGAACATGGAACAATACCAGAATATTTTAAAGATGAATTAAATACACAACAAATATCTTTTTTACAACAAAATAAACCAGGAATATTATATATTGATACAGAGAAAATAATGCAATTATTTATTAAACCACCTATATTCCCTCAAGAACCAATAGAATCAGAATCATCAACGTTTTATATTAAAGATGAATGGTTATTAAAAGAAAATGAAGAATATGCTTTTGTATTAGCACGTTCAGATATGTTTGTTTCAAAAATATATAATTCTAATTCTAAAACAGATTATAATTCATTTATAACAAATATTGAAAGAAATCATTCAAAAGGTGGGTTTTCACAATCAAGATTTGAAAATAGAAGAGATGAGCAAATAGATGAACATATTTCAAAGATAAATGAAAAATTACAAAAATTACAAAATCAAGTAAACACAATCATTTTAACAGGTGATAAACAAATAATTAATAAATTTAAAGATGATTTATCATATACATATGTAACAGATGCATCAGGAGAACCAAAACAAGCACTTAATAAATCATATGCTGATTTTTGGAGTGTTGAAGTATATAATTTATAATTAAATCAACGCTCTAATGCACCATCCACATGTTCCATTCGATAGAACGTTCGTGAACAACCACATAATACAAAACCTTTGAATTTGTGTTTATTTGAAACATATACGGAATTATTACAGTTTTCACATTCAAATTTTACAAGTACATTTTCTGTATTTTGATTATCTAATTTTTTCTCTAACTGTTTCTTTTTTTCTTGTAGCTCATTAAGTTGATTTAAAACTTCTGAATATTCGTTTTTAAGTTTATTTTGTATTTCCATGGTTAAATTTAGATTTTCTTTGTATTAAATACTTTGATTTATTTCGATGAGTATATAGTAAGAAAATACTATGAGTATTGATTTAAAATCCTTTTGAATATAGAAAACTATTTAAACATATTGAATATCTTATAAATATGAGTGAATTAGGTACAATTATTGAAGAAGAAAAAAAGTTAAAAAGTATAGCAGATAATATGAGCGTTGCATTTAAATATGAAACAAATGATTCATATATATTTAGCGTATATAGTCTTAATCGAACCAAAAATATGAACCCGAATCAATTAGCTAATATATTAAATTTAGACGTTGTTAAAGACTG